>ERZ827108.583-NODE-583-length-60946-cov-14.955117_pt1 | contig 60946 bp, 74 predicted proteins | sample MGYA00519921_ERZ827108 | MGnify/ENA primary metagenome ERZ827108 (study PRJEB31778, sample SAMEA3449258) | human gut metagenome | biome: human gut; feature: human-associated habitat; material: faeces | place: United Kingdom | collected 2010/2012 ...
GCGAAGAGCGTTGCTGCCTAGGCTAGCCCCTTGTCACACAAACTACCGAAGCCTCTGAAAAATTGGCTTTTCCCTTTCATTTTTATCCACAATTCCTTCTCATGCATCGTTTTCCACCAGATAAGGCTCTTTCCGTTGTGGAAAATGTTGAAAAACGGGCATTCATGCATAAAGAGCTGTGGAAAAGTCGTAATTTACCTCATTTTTATGTAGTTTCCTATCTTTAATTGCTCAACGTTTATGACCTGGTGTTTTATAAAGAAACAAGATATTGACCAGGTCGTTTATTAATTCACAACCGAAGGAGAGCATTCTCAATTCCCTCCTTTGAAGGATCAAAAATCATTCACCTGGGGTTTTGATTTTACGCGCGCCTTTCATCAGGCAAAACCGATTTTTTTCTCAAGTCAATGAAAATTTCAACAATCCTCTTTCTCAACTTTTTGTTTTCCACCGTGCTTTTTCAGAGTTTTCAACTTTTATTGAATGAATTGTTAAAAAGTCTGAAAGCACCTCGCAGATTTCCCCAATTCTTTCAACCGAAAGTGAATTTCTTTCTTTCTCAACCAAGAAATGGGCAGGTGGTCTTCTTTCATTGTTGAAAAAAGGCTACAATTCATCTGAATAAAACTAAAAACGCTGAATAAATGGAACACGGTTTTGGAAAAAACGAACAACACCCCACATGACGAGCCAATGACCCAGCCCGAAGGCGAGGGGTCCTACGATTACACCTTCGTGACATCGGTCGCTCGAATCGCACTTTACGACGATCTGCGCAGCGCGCCGCGCGTGACCGAGATAATGCCGGCATCCACGCCCGACTACATCGAGGCGCTCGCGTCGACCATCTACAATCAAGCGAAACAAGCAGGGGGATCGATTCCCTATACCGTAGTGCGCGAAGTGTCGGAAAACTTCATCCACGCTCGCTTCACCGAGATCATCGTCTCCATCCTCGATGGGGGAAACACCATTCGCTTCGCCGACCAGGGACCGGGCATCAGCGACAAGAAGAAAGCCCAGTTGCCAGGATTCTCCTCAGCGGTTGAACCGATGAAGGGCTACATCCGCGGCGTCGGGTCGGGCCTTCCGATCGTATGCGATTATCTGGACTTCACCCATGGTTCCATCTCAATCGACGACAACATCGGGCAGGGAACCGTCGTCACCATCAGCATGAATGGCGAGGCGGACGCCGGCGATGGTGAAGAGCGCGCGCAAGTGGAGCTTCCCGTGGGCAAATACGCGCCCAAGGAGGACCAATTCGTCGCAGAACGAATCGACCCCGGCACCGTCCAACCCACGCAACCCGTGCAACAACCTATGCAGCAGCCCATGCAACAACCGGTGGCGCCGTATTACCCGCAGCAGGGATATGTTCCCCGAGTTGTTCCCACATATGCGCAGATACCTGCCCAACCTTACCTGCAGCAGGTCACGCCCCAGGTCATGCAACCAGTTGTTAACGCTTACCAGCAGCCTTACACCCAGCCGCAGCCCCGTTCTTACGCGGCGCCCGCCCTCAATCCGCGAGAGAAGGCATTCCTCAACGCTCTGCTCGCCGAAGGCCCGCTTGGCGTGACCGACCTCGTCAGGCTCACGAGCACACCTCAAGCAACCGTTTACACCACGCTCAAGAAGCTCCAGGAGGAAGGTCTCATCGAGATGGTTCCTGGGCAGAAGAAGCGAACGCTCACGGCATTCGGCATGGAAATAGCCGAGACAATGTAGCCTGCGCTTCATCTGGATTACCTTCGCATGCCGCGCGCGAAACGGTCACGCGCGGCGTTTTTTGTATACAATTGCAGATACTTCGAATAGGCTCGGGAGACTTATATGGACAGCTCTGAACTCAACCATAATTGGAACAACGTTTGCGAACAGGTGAAGACGTACGACAACGTCGACGCATCGCAGGTCAACGCCTTTTTCTCGCGTCTCGTTCCCCAGGCGATGAGCGAGGGTTTTCTGATGCTTACAGCCGACAACGACTTCATCAAGTCGTGGGTCGAGCAGCATTACCTCGAAATCATCAAACAGGCGCTGAATGATCTTTTCCACGTGCCCTTCAACGTCATCCTCGCTGTAGACGCCGCATCGGCTGCACCCGCGGTGGCGCCGTCAAACCCTCAGACAACCACCCGCGAGTCTCAGAGTGCTCCTGCGAGCCCGGCAACAATGCCCCCAAGTGCTGCTGTTGCCCCCGCACACGAATATCCACCGACAATCGTCTCGTCCTTTCCTTCGGGTGACCAGTCTCAAATCGCACAACCTCAACCAGAGCAAGAACGACGATCGGCTCTCGACGATCATTTCGAATCGTCCTTGGTCGAGCATAGCGCAGAGGAGCAGCCGCCCGCACCCACGACCCCTCACAAACGTGCGGAGGGGCCTGCCTCCCTCACTTTCGAGAACTTCGTCATCGGCGACTCCAACCGAATGGCTTACTCGATGGCTGTCGATGTCGCGGAAACTCCCGGCAAGATGCACCTCAATCCGCTTTTCATCTATGGCAAGAGCGGGCTGGGGAAAACACACCTTTTGCGCGCTATTCAAAACTATATCAACGAGACGCGACCGCAGCTGAAGGTGACCTATGTAGACTCCGCAGAGCTGCTTTCGGATTACATGGAAGCCTCTGTGGCGCACGACAAGGAGAAATCGAGCTACCGCAACTTCAAGCAGCGCTACGAGGAATCCGACGTGCTGCTCATCGACGACGTGCAATACTTCCAGGGCAAGAAACAGACGCTCGATATCGTTTTCCAAATTTTCAACAAGATGACTGACCAGGGAAAACAGGTTGTTCTTTCCGCTGACCGCGCGCCTAAAAACATTGATATCGACGAACGTTACATCACTCGATTCAACTCTGGCGGAACCTTCGACATCCAGCCACCTGAAATCGAGACAAAGCTCGGAATCGTGAAAAGCTTCATCGAGGAATACCGCGAAAGCGAAGGGGATCCGTCGTTTTCCATCTCGAGCGATATCCAGATGTACATCGCCGAGAACTCCAGCTCGAATATTCGCGAGCTGAAAAGCGCCGTCACCAAAATCATCTACCAGATGGCGTTCACCCACAACTCCGACTTGACGCTCGACGACGTGCGCGGCGTGCTCGAGAGTCACTTCTCCGGCGGCCCCTCGAAAAGACTCGCCGTCGCCGACATTCAACGCGAGGTGGAAAACTATTACAAGATCAGCCACAGCGATATGGTGGGGAAGAAAAGACCACGTCATATTACCTATGCAAGGAAAATCGCGATGTATCTTTGCCGCCAGATGCTTGATTTGCCTTTCAACGACATCGGTAAGAAATTCAATCGGGATCACACGACCGTGCTGTACTCAGTAAGCGACGTCGAGAAGCAGCTCAAGGAAAGCCGCGACATGAACGAGGAAATCGAAGCGCTGAAGATGATCATTCGAGACCTGTAGAACAATCCACCATTCCCCTTTCGCCTGCTCAAACCCTTCAAAATGGTGTTAATAGCGAGGGGAATAGGGGGTTTCAAGATCAAATAGGGGAAAGCAAGTAACCGCGCGGGCTCATGGCGGGCGGCGGGCAGCTTCGGTCCATGCTTGAAAACCTACTCAAAAATAGGGGAAGAATCAGTAGAAAACCGACAGTTTGCAGTGGAGTGATAACGAAAGCGATAATTCACGTTGGAAAGAAGAACACGCTCTCTACCGAGGGAAATGGATGAAAAAAGCGATTCCACCTGGGAAAATGCTTCTTTTTCACCAATCCCCCGCGCTTATTATCATTACAAAGAGAAACATATATACAAAGAAAAAAGGGCGAAGAATAAGAAGGGCATCATTCCGCTTGCGGGCATGCGGTTAAGCAAAAGGCCAGCTTAGTATGAAATCTTTCTAAAAAGCTCTGTTCATCGATGGCTTCTGTGTTATATAATTCAGAAGTTACTCTGCATCCAGCTTGAATTGACAGATCATGAAAGGGATAGAGATATGAAACGTACGTATCAGCCGAACAAGCGCAAGCGTGCTAAGTGCCATGGCTTCCGTTCTCGCATGGCAACCAAGGGCGGCCGTGCCGTGCTCAAGGCTCGCCGCAACAAGGGGCGCAAGCGTCTCTGCGTGTAGCGAGGCTTTTCGTTGGATATCATTAAATCCAGCGCAGAGATCTCCGAGATGTTCTCGCGAGGAAAGCGGATCCATACTCCTTTTCTTACGATAGTTTACGCCTCGGAGAAAACAGAGGGGGCAGTGCAACACGACCTAAGGGGTCGTGTTGCTTTTATTGCAGGGAAAAAGCACGGCAACGCAGTATGGCGCAACTCTGCGAAGCGCCGCATGCGCGCCATCTGTCGAGATCTGCAAGGCCCTTGGGCGGGCTATGATGTGATATTTCTTGCAAAGTCGCCCGTCACCCGCGCTTCTTATAGTAAAGTGCTAACGGCATGCGCCAAGGTAGTCGAAGGATCAGAATTGGTCGCCAAAGGGGATTATCCATGGTCGATATGCGCAGTACGTTGAAGGGGCTGCCGGTCAAGCTAGCTCTTCTTCTCATCAAGTTCTATCGTGCTGCCATCTCGCCGTTATTCCCTTCCTGCTGCCGATTCACGCCGACGTGTTCGGAGTACGCTCTGATTGCGTTTCGCCGCTACGGCTTCAAAAAGGGGTTTGTCCTCACTGCGAAGCGCATCTTGAAGTGCCGTCCGGGAGGGCCTTACGGATACGATCCTGTTCCGTAGGGTTCCCTTTGGTATACAGAAGGGAATACTATGTGGGATGTCATTAAGGACTGGGTCTTCGATGTAATCCAGTTCTTCTACAATGGCGTGGGCGACTGGGGTATGGCGATTATCATAATCACCATCATCTTCCGCATCATCGTTGCTCCGCTTGTTCACAAGTCGACGACTGCAAACTTCGCTATGCAGAAGGTTCAGCCGCTGCTTCAAGAGATTCAGACGAAGTTTGCTGATGATCCTGTTCGTCAGCGCGAGGAAATGCAGCGTCTTTATGCGGAAACCAAATTCAACCCGCTTGCTGGTTGTCTCCCGATGCTCATCCAGATGCCTGTCTTCATCGCGCTGTATCAGGTGCTCTATAGCATGGTCGATCGTATGCCCGAAGGCATGACGTATCAGTTCTACCATCTCGTACCTGACCTGACGAAGAATCCGGCAACGGCGATGGGCGAGGGCGTTCTTGCCTTCATCCCCTACCTCATCCTCATGCTCGTCTTCGCGTTTGTTACCTTTGCTCCTATGCTCCTTCAGCAGAAGAACAGCAAGGATCAGAATCAGAAACGCCAGATGCTCATGATGTCCGGCATTATGTCGCTGTTCATGCTCTGGATTTCTTGGTCCGCTCCCGCAGGCGTGCTTTTGTTCTGGGGCGCCTCTTCGATCTTCGCGGTTATTCAGCAGCAGCTCACGATGCATTTTCTGAAGAAGAAGGATGCTGAGGAAGAGGCTGTCGCTGAGGTTGCGCCGGTGAAAATCGACGTTACCCGCAAGGTGAAGAAGCCTCGTCCCACTAAGAAGCGTTAATTGTTTCACGTGAAACATGAGGAGTAGCTATGAGTGAAGATCAGATCGAAGTCACGGAAGAAGAGCTCGACGCTATCGCCGATACCGCTATTGCTGCTTTGCAGGACATCCTGAAGTATTTCAATGTTGGCGAAGTGACGATCGATGAATATGAGGGTGACGAAGGGGAGCTTATCCTCGATATCACCGGCGACGATCTTGCGATACTGATTGGTCGACATGGTCGCACGCTCGATGCCCTGCAGTTTGTCGTTTCCGCCATCACTGTCCGCTCGATGGGCTTCCGCTATCCTGTTATTGTTGATGTCGAGGGTTATAAGAGCCGTCAACGTGAGAAGCTCGAATCCATCGCGCGCTCCACTGCCAATAAAGCTGCAAGCCAGCATCGCAGTGTGAAGATGCGACCGATGACTCCTTATGAGCGTCGAATCGTTCACATTGCGCTTCGAGACGATGATCGCGTCGATACCGCTTCCGAGGGCGAAGGAAGCGCCCGGCATGTGGTAGTCGTTCCCCGTTAAACTCACTTGAAGCCGGGATGTTTCGAAGAGAAGCATCCCGGCTTTTTTGTTATAAGGAGCAAGGATGGATATCATCGAGCGTTACCTTGAAGAGGTGCTTGTGGCGAACGAGACTACTAACCTCACTCGCATCGTGTCCCGCGAAAGTGCGGAAATCCTGCATATCGAAGATTCCCTTTCGGGGTTGAACTACATAAACGAGGCTCCCGGTGGGCCTTATGTCGATTTAGGCACTGGTGGAGGATTTCCTGGGGTGCCGCTGGCGGTGAAAACGGGCCGAGACACCCTGCTTGTAACTCGGTTAAAAAGAAGACCGCAATCATACAAGGGATTGTGGACAAGTTGGGCATCAGCAACGTTTCCACTTATACGGGGCGTATTGAGGATTTGGGTCGAGAAATGCCCTCTCATTTTGCTGTCGCCACGGCGCGCGCTCTTTCGCAGCTTCCTTCTTTGATGGAGCTTGCCTCTCCGCTCCTCTTCGAGGGAGGATTGCTTATATGCTATAAATCTCATCTTTCTGACGAGGAACGAAACCACGCGCTCTCTCTTGAAGATAAGCTGGGGTTGAAGTGTATTCATGAAGATACATTCACGCTGTCGGATGGTGAAACGACTCGTTGTATGTTCGTGATGCAGAAGTTCAAGGATGCTGAAGTGAAATTGCCTCGCAAAACGGGTTTAGCTCAAAAACGTCCCTTGAAATAATCGATTCTCGCAGAATCGTTGCAGGATGTTTCACGTGAAACATCTATACTTAATCGAAGTTCAAGAAAGGGGGCCATAGGTGGGTTGGTTCGATAGTCTAAAACGTGAAAGAAAAGAAGCTCAGGCTGTCACTGAAGTTAAAGAGCCGATTATTGAGTCGGTTCCTGCCGTGGACAACAAAGAGGAAGCGGTGGAAGAGGAGTATCAGGTGATCGAAAGGGAGCCTGCTCCTCAAATTGAAGACCAGTCCCGCACGGTGCCCGTGAAAACCTACGCCGAAAAGAAGGCAGTGACCCACGTTGTGGGGCAGACAAAGGTTATCGCGATTATCAATCAAAAAGGTGGCGTTGGAAAATCAACGACGGCTATTAATCTCTCGGCAGCACTTGGGGAGATGGGAAAGCAGGTTCTTCTTATCGACCTCGACCCGCAGGGTAACTCTTCGAGCGGTTTAGGTGTTGAGAAGAACAGGGTTTCCCGCTGTATTTATGATGCGCTTCTTAACGATATTCCTCTGACCGACATCATCATTCCCGATGTGTCAAAGGGGCTCGATGTCGTTCCGGCAACAATCAATTTGGCTGGTGCCGAAGTTGAACTCGTTTCAGAAATGGCTCGCGAGAATCGCCTCAAGGATGCTATCGGTCCGATGCGCGGACGCTACGATTACATATTCATAGACTGCCCGCCTTCGCTTGGCTTGCTTACGATTAATGCGCTCGTTGCTGCCGATAAGCTGCTTATTCCCATTCAGTGCGAGTTCTACGCATTGGAAGGTGTGACAAAACTTCTCGACTCGATGAAACGTGTCAAATCGCGCCTCAATCCGTCGCTCGATATTTACGGTGTTCTCCTTACGATGTCCGATAACCGCACGACGCTTTCGCGTCAGGTTTCCGATGAGGTACGTCGTTTTTTTGGGAAGATTGTCTTCGAGACCTCCATCCCGCGTACGGTAAAGCTATCCGAGGCTCCCAGTTTTGGGCAGCCGATTACGCAGTATGACCCGACGGGCAAAGGCGCCCAGTCATATATCGATCTAGCGAAGGAAGTGATTTCCCGTGGCTAAATCCACGAAAGGCGGCTTAGGTCGCGGACTTGATGCTCTTCTTGGCTCGTATGAGGATACCGTCAAAACCGTACCGGCTCCTACTCCTACAGCTCGTCCGGCTCAGGTTCCTGCTCCCTCTCAGCGTCGGTTGAAGGAGGAAGAAGTGCTCGAGCGCGAGGAGATTAACGAGACCTATCCTGAAGATAACATTCATATCAAGGGAGTTGTTCAGCGCCGTGCTGCCGTTCAAGCTTCCACTCCTGCAGCTGCGAACGAAGTTGTCTCCCATGAACCTTCATCGCGCGTTGTGGAGAAGGTTTCGAATGAGGTTCCCATTGACTCGGTCCGCCCGAACCCCGATCAGCCTCGAACCCAATTCAAGAAGGAAGAGCTTCAGGAGCTTTCGTCCTCTATTGAGGCTCATGGTCTTCTGCAGCCCATTCTTGTGAGGAAAACAGGTACGGACGCGTATGAGATCATCGCTGGCGAGCGTCGTTGGCAGGCATGCAAGATGGCCGGTCTTAAGAAGATCCCCATCTGCATCAAAGAGGCTGATGATGATAACTCGCTTGAGCTCGCGCTCATCGAGAACATCCAGCGCTCGAATCTGAACCCCATCGAGGAAGCATACGGATATCGCCGCCTTATGGAGCGCCGCAATATGACGCAATCCGAGGTCGCGCAGGTGATGTCCAAGGGTCGTTCCACGGTGGCCAATGCACTTCGTTTGCTCGATCTTCCCGAGCGCGCCCAACAGCTGCTGTTTGAGGAGAAGATCACTGCCGGTCATGCGCGCGCTATTCTCTCCATTCCCTCGAAGGAAGGGCGCGAGAAGCTGACGCAGAAGCTTGTCGATGAGAAGCTGTCGGTTCGCGAGACGGAGGCAATCGCCCGCCTGCTTTCAGGAAAGAAAGAGACGAGCGAATCGACGCCGCGTACGCCGACACCCGCAGCGTTCAAGTCGGTTGCCAAATCGCTGCGCCGCGCGTTTGGGACTAACGTTCGTGTTAAGACCGTGAAAGGCAAGAACAAGATTGAGATTGAGTTCAAGGATGAAGAAGATCTTGAGCGCATCTTTAAGGAAATGACCTCTTCTAACGACCTGTAAGGCAAGATAAGACTCTTGTTTGAGTAAGGAGTCGAAAAAAGCTCCCTCGTCCCTTAGATTAGACGAGGGAGCTTTGTTTTTAACCCAAGCTATTGAGAAGATCTTTTCTCGAAACACAAAAAGAGAGGTCGTCGACTTTTGTCGATAACCTCTCTTTTGCGCTCTTATCGTTCTTCCTATGAGATCAAGATTTGACCTTATAGGAAGAAGTGATTCAAGGGTCGCTACTTGGCTTCCCAGAGTTTCAAGTTATTGTCCGCAGCGAACTTTTCGACAGTCGTGTCCATGCCAGCCTTATGGGCAGCGTCGTAGTCCGTTGCGAATTCGACGCCCTCGAGGAAGGCATTAACGGCGGCATCTTCGAGCGTCGTCTCATAGAGGGTTACTTCAGCATACAGTCCTTCGGTGATGTCTGTGTACAGAACAACGCTCGGCTGTTTGTTCCAGGTGAAGTTTAGCGTCTTCCATGTGTAGTTACCCAGTTTGACATCGTCGCCCGCGGTGTATTTGTCTTTTGCTGCGGCTTTATCGAATTGTTCCTGGGCGCTACCCTCGTCGATTTCAATATCAACTATCTTGTCGGGGTTCTCAATATTGCGGAACTCGACAATGTTGAGCGGGGAGCTGTTGCCGTTGGGGCCCGTTAGCCCGTAGCCTTCGGGCATCTCGCCCTTGAACATGTAGAAGTCTACGGCCTTGCTCTCTTCCTGTGCCGCTAGGGCCGTTTTCTCGCTTGAAGCTGAGTTGTTGCTTGAAGTGGAATTGTCGGAAGAGGCGGACTGGCCACCGCCGCAGGCAGCGAGGCCGAAGCAGAGGGCAACTGCCGAGGCGGCAATCACGATGGTCTTGGTGATGGATCTCATAAGCTCCACACTCCTTCTCTGTGAAAGGGTTCCTTGAAATTTCGCTACCTGACAACTTATGAGCAAATTCCGCGAAGAGGAACTCAGCGAAGTCTCATTTTAAAGGCCTATTTGATTCCTTATGGCTATTTTTGGAGAGAATGTCCAGGATGACTCAGCCTTAAAGGGGATACGAAGCTCAGCCCGAGGAAAGAAAAACAAATCGGACAACGAATGAATAAAGAAAAGGTCGCCAACCTCATGTCGGCGACCTTGGTTCAGTCGATTATAGAAAATGAACGAGCGAAGAATAGGCTGTTCTTGTTGCGATTAATGGGAGCCTTGCTTGTTCTTCAGCTGCCCGCAGGCGCCGGCGATATCGGAGCCGCGCGACGAGCGAAGCGTTGCCTCGATGTGATGTTTCTCGAGCGAATCGAGCCAGTGTTTGACCGTCTTCTGGGGTGTTGCCGCGAAATAGCTGCCCTCGATATCGTTCATAGGAAGGAGATTCACGTGGCAAAGCAGGCCTCTGCAATATTTGATGAGGGCGTCGAGATCTTCCTGAGTGTCGTTGACATCCTGGATGAGAAGATATTCGAAGGTCACGCGACGATTTGTTTTCTCGATATAGCGCTCGAGAGAGGAGCGCAGGCTTTTCAAAGATTGACGTGCAACGTGCGGCATGATCTCGTTTCGAATCGGCTGAATCGCAGAATGAAGCGAAACAGCCAATGTGAATTGCTCAGGCTCGTTTGAGAACTGCTTAATGCCGTCGAGCATGCCGCACGTCGATACTGCAATGCGGCGTGCACCGATGTTCAGGCCCTTCTTGTCGTTCATGATGCGCAGCGCGGCAAGTACGTTGTCGTAGTTGAGGAAAGGTTCCCCTTGGCCCATGCCTACGACGTTTGATATGCGCCGTCCGAAGTCGTCTTCTACAAAATAGACTTGATCGACAATTTCGCCGATGGTGAGGTTGCGGGTGAACCCTTCGTGGCCCGTAGCGCAGAAGACGCACTCCATAGGGCAGCCGACTTGCGTCGAGAAGCACACGGTGAGCCGCTCGCGTGAGGCATCGGCGGGAATTCCGACTGTCTCGACAAGAGCACCGTCGGAGAGCTCAAGAACGTACTTTCGCGTTCCGTCGGATGATTCCTGCTTGTCGATGAGCTTGGGTGTAAATAACGAAAATCGGCTTGCAAGCTCCTCTCGCAGCGCGAGCGAGAGGTTCGTCATCTTATCAAACGAGTCAACATGCTTGTACCAGAGCCACTCGTAGATTTGCTTTGCGCGGAATGCAGGTTGACCCAGCTCTTTCATAGCTTGCTGCAGACCCCGCATATCGTATGTTTTGATGTCTGTATCCATAAGTGGCATTATAAGTCATTGCTATACTGTAGCGGGAGATTAACGCGCGATGAAGGGGAGATATCATGCCGAGCGCTTTCGATACGTCAACATGCCGCGTTGCGTTGCTTTCCGGCGGCACAAGCGGAGAGAGGGAAATTTCACTTGCGTCAGGAAAGGGTGCCCTCGCAGCATTGCAGGAGGCGGGATTTCCTGTTCAATGCTTCGATCCTGCAAAGAAAGAGGATTTGATCGCACTGATTGATGGCAACTTCGACGTAGCGTTCCTATGTCTTCATGGTCGCAAAGGGGAAGACGGCGTGATCCAGGGTTTCCTGGAGACGATCGGCCTTCCTTATATCGGGCCGGGCGTATGGTCGAGTGCGACGGCTATCAACAAGGCTCGTTCTAAAGACTTTTATCGTCTCGCGGGGGTTCCTACGGCTCCTTCGATGACGATTTCATCCAACGATTCGCTCGATATCGACTCCATCGTCGCGCAAATCGGTACCCATGTGGTGGTCAAGCCTGCAACCGAGGGCAGCTCAATCGGGATTTCGATCGTTGATACGCGCGAAGCTTTAGAGGAGGCTATCTCTGAAGCATTCGAACATGACAGCGAAATTGTGGTTGAGAAGTTCGTGCGGGGACGTGAATTCACCGTTGCAGTCATCGGCAACGATAAGCCTCGCGCGCTTCCCGTCATCGAGATCATTGCCCAAAAGGGTGATTTCTACGATTTTGAATCGAAGTATGCCGCTGGCGGTTCGAAGCATATCTGCCCGGCGCAGCTTTCGGAAGAGGATGCGGAGACCATTAAGCGGGAAGCCGTCGCTGCACATAAGGCACTTTCGTGCGAGGGCGTTTCCCGCACCGATTTCATTCTCGATGATGAGGGCAAGCCGTGGGCGCTTGAGACCAACACGATCCCTGGCATGACGGAGACTTCGCTTCTCCCCGATGCTGCGGCAGCGGCGGGCATTCCCTTCCCCCAGCTGTGCACGATGTTGATTGAGTATGCTCTCGAACGGAGCGGCCGATAAAGGGTTTGCGGGGCTTTTAAGAGATTGTTGACCAAGCATGAGGCAGCGCAGTGTGATTTCGTTCGCACTGCGCTGTTTGCGGTGAGGGGCTAGAAGATAAGCGTTTTGACGGCGAAGATAATTGTCGCAATGACAACGATGATGAAGGCAATGCTGACGATGTAGCAACCGATGTTTCCTGCGCGGCCTTTTTCGATGAGCGATTCGCTCATTTTTCGTTGGCTTTTCATCACGACTGTGCCGTTTTCGCTTTTAGGCCTGCTGCTGCGCATGTCAGGCTTCCAGGTGCCGTTCGATTCGATGACTTTCGATATGGCTTGTTCGCCAAGATTGATCTCGGGGCGAATTCCCTCAGCGAGCATAGACGAGATGCTCTTGGAGAACTCGGTGATTGAAGACTCATATTGAGGCTCGAAGCAGAGTACGGCCATTTCAGCCCAATAGGTGCCTGGTTCTGGCTCCTGTGTGAACGCGACGAGGGAGAGCAGCGCGATGAATTTCCACCCGCGAGCGTTCAAGACGCGAAGCTGTCGGGAAAAATCGATGGTAAAATGGCCTACTCGTGCCCCGAAACGATTCTTAACCCAGGCTGTATCACCATCGAAGATGATTTCGTAGGAATCGCCGATAATGTTGTCGGCGCTGAGAAGGAGAGCGCCCTCTTTCTTCGATGAAGGCTCGATTTTCTGATAAGAGCCGAAATAACGTTCCATGTGCGCTTCCTTCGCTGGATAATGTTTCACGTGAAACATTATCTTATAATTGACGAATGTTTTACGTGAAACAATTGAGAGGAATAACGAGAGAAGTTTCATGAATAGCAATCTCGATGCATATATCAGCGACGGAACTCCCGAGCGAGTTCGTGAGCGTTATCGTCGCTTATCTGATTTGGCCAAAGAGTCCGACTTCGGCGATCTTGACGAGAACATCGTGGTAATTGACACCGAAACCACGGGCTTCTCTTTTAACCATGATGAGCTTACGCAGATTGCTGCGGCGCGCATGGAGCATGGTGAGGTCGTTGATTGGTATGTGACGTTCGTCAATCCAGGAAAACCGATTCCCGACGATGTCGCTCATCTGACAAACATTCATGATGAGGACGTGGCGGAGGCTCCCACCCCGGACGAAGCGCTCGCAGGGCTTGTCGAGTTCGCGCGCGATGCGAAGATGGTTGCCCACAACGCTGAATTCGATCGCACATTTACGACTCGCCATCCGAGTGGCTATCCGCTTTTAGACAACATTTGGATTGACTCGCTCGATTTGGCGCGCATCGCTCTTCCTCGTATGAGGTCGCATCGCCTTATCGACTTGGTGAAGGCCTTTGGAGCGCCGACGTCAACGCACCGCGCGGATGATGACGTTGCAGCGACGTGCGCGCTGTTTCGAATCTTGCTTGCGGCGGTACATGAGATGCCGCCGGCCTTGGTGAAATGCATCGCGCTTCTCGCACCGGTGGAGCAATGGAACACAGCAGTGGTGTTCCAGCATTTTGCCCAGCCGGAGGCAAAGCCGTTTTCCCTTAAGGAACTCCGCCATGAAAGCATGACCTCGTATGAGCGGAGACCTCGTATCGATGCGAAGATGATTCAACCGATGGAATATCCGACTTCGGAGGATATTGCTCAAGCATTTTCTCCGACGGGGATTGTGGGAAAGCTTTATGTTGATTTCGAACCACGTGAAGAGCAGCTCACGATGGCTCAAGAAGTTCGTGCGGCCCTCGAAGCTTCCGAGAATCTCATAGTCGAGGCAGGCACCGGCGTCGGAAAGTCGATGGCGTATTTGGTCCCTGCGGTTCTCATGGCGAAGAAGAACAACATCGCCATTGGTGTTGCGACGAAGACGAATGCCCTGCTCGACCAGCTGGTCTATCATGAGCTTCCCGCACTTGCCCAGTCGCTTGGCGACATCACGTACGCCCCGCTAAAGGGCTTTTCCCATTACCCATGCCTGAGAAAGGTCAACCGCTTCGTAAAAGAAGGCGTCAAGATGGTTGATGTTCAGGGCACGGAGCATTCCCAGGCTCCTTCTCTGGGCGCACTGCTGTCGTTTATCGATCAGACCGATTATGACGATATGGACAGTTTGAAAATGGATTATCGCGTGGTGCCTCGCCGAGCGGTGACGACCACGAGCCATGACTGTCTTCGCCGTAAATGTCCCTTCTATGGAACAACGTGTTTCGTGCATGGCGCTCGTCGCTTTGCCGAAACGGCGGATGTTGTGGTCACAAATCATACGCTGCTGTTCTGCGATGCGGCCGCTGATAACGGTCTGCTCCCGCCCGTTCGCCATTGGATCCTCGATGAGGCTCACGGTGCCGAGGCGGAAGCTCGCCGTGCCTTCTCGCTGGAGATTGCAGCGGAAGATGTCACTCGACTTGCGCAAAAAGTTACCAGCGGCGAGAGTCGCAATGTCTATGCCCGTGCTGAAAGGAAGTTGAGTTCCTCTCTCAAAAACGATGGAGCGACGCTGTTCGAGGGGTTGATTGGCAAGGCGAGGTCTGCAGGCGACATGTTTGCTGCGGCAGCCCATGAATTTGCCCCCCACATCAAGGATTTGCTGTACTTCGACCCGAATAAGCGCAGTCGAAACTATGACCGCACGGAGTTGTGGCTCAACGATGATATTCGGGCTTCAGAGACGTTCGGTTCGTTGAGAACGCTTGCAAAGGCTATGCAGGCAAGCGCGGAAAAGGCGATCACTTGCAGTCAGGAGCTTGTCGGCTATCTTGAGAACATCGAGGGTGCGGCGGAGCCCCAGCGCGAAATCGCCTCTGTCGCGATGGATTTGAAAGACCTTGTGGGAGCAGTCGAGGTGATCTTCGGCGAGAAGTCTGACAGCTACGCTTACGCTGCGGAGCTGTGCCGAAAGAAGGACAAGCAAACGGATAAGCTGGAGGCGCTCGTCGTTAATGTGGGCGAGGCTCTTGAAGACAAGCTGTACTCCCAGACGAAATCGGTCGTGTTCGCTTCTGCAACGCTGTCCATCGACGGGGATTTCACTTCTTTCGAAAACGCGATGGGGTTGAACGCGGGCGAGGATACGCGTGCGCGCACCTGTCAGCTTGATTCGAGCTATGACTTCGACAAGAATATGACAGTATATGTGGCAAACGACATTCCAGAGCCTTCCGACTCGCATTATCTCGAGGCCCTCGAACGGCTTTTGGTTGGTACGCATATCGCGCAGCAGGGGTCGATGTTGACGCTGTTCACCAACCGGCGCGAAATGGAGAAGTGTTTCGACGTCGTTCAACCTGTCCTCAAGGAAGAGGATTTGCGCCTCGTTTGTCAGAAATGGGGAGTTTCCGTTAAAGGTCTTCGTGATGACTTCATCAAAGACAGGCATCTTTCACTCTTTGCGTTGAAAAGTTTTTGGGAAGGATTCGATGCGCCGGGCTCGACCCTTCGCGGCGTGATCATTCCCAAGCTGCCGTTTTCAAAGCCGACCGACCCGCTCTCGTGCGAAAGGGCCACGCGCGACGACCACGCATGGAGCCATTACTCGCTGCCCCAGGCAGTGCTCGAGACAAAACAAGCAGCGGGAAGGCTTATCAGGAAGGCTTCCGATAAGGGTGTTCTCATCCTTGCCGACAGGCGGTTGATAACGAAGGGCTACGGGAAGGTGTTTCTCCGCTCGCTTCCGAGCAAAACGATAGAAGTGTGCACCATCGACGAGATCATCGCTCGACTTGCGGCAGCAAACGAGTAGATGTTTCACGTGAAACATTGCCATGGCTAAGCGAATTGACAAAGTCGCGAAAGCGGCGCACATCAAGAGAAACACGGAGGGAACCTCGAACGAGATTTCCTTCAGTGTTCTCGATGCGGCTAAAAATTCGCTCGATGGTGAAGGGAGCTCGAGCCCTTTCGGAACAATTTCCCTTTTCACGCTTCCTGGTAAGAAGAAACACATATCCACGCCGTCGAAAGACGAAGGGCTTGCGCTGACACAGCGGGAAGCGTCGCGTTCAGCAGCGCGTGCGCAAAGTCGATCCGAGCGCAGACAACGTCGTCTCGAGCAGAAAAGAGCGAGTGGGGTAGCTCATGGGTCGCACAGCGCGCGTGAACCTCGATCGTTCGACGCTGAAGTTGCATCGCGCAAGCGTGCACGCAAACGCGGGCGGTTGATCGTATCGTCCGTGCTCGCCGTGGTACTGCTCTCAGTGGCTGGAGGGTTGACGTGGTGGGGTTTCGGCACCTATCAAGATCAGCAGACGTACAAAGGGGTCTTGAGCAGCGCCGTCTCTGAGCTGTCCGGGACCGACGAGCTGTTGGCGGAAATAGATGCTGTCGTCGTCGATTTGGCGAACAATGACGTCACATCCCTTTCAGTAGACGATATGCTTGATGTTCAGAAAAAGGTGCAGGATGGGAAGTCGACCTGCATCGATGAGCTTAATGCGGCAGAGGAAGCGGTAGGTCAGGTAGCGATAAATAGCAGCTCCGAGGCGAGCAATACCCCCGATTTAAAGGTGGTCGATACGATAACGGCCCGTCGACAGATGATGACAAGCGGCGCTGCCATAATTGACGACACGGTGAGTGCTCTCCAAGCGAGGCAAGAGGCAACGAAGGGGTGGCAGTTGGTTCTCGCTGCCGACGGGCTCGCCCGCGAGGCGGCAGATATCGCTTCCTCGGCAACGTCAGCCGATATGCAGGCATCGACAGAGAAGTCCCAGCAGGCGATAGAGTCCTTTTCGAAGGCGAAGACTGCGCTGCAGAATGCCGAGCAGCTCTTTCCGCAGTTGGATTTGAGCGCATATATGAGCTACATCGATAAGCGACTTGAGGCGCAAGGCTACGCCATCGAGTCGAACGATGCGCTTATCAATCGCGACACGCAAGCGGCGAGCGAGCACAACGACGCATACAACAACGCGGAGAAACAGGCGGGCGAACTCGCGGAGAAGCTTTCGGATGATCCAGACGAGCTCGTAGTGGAAGCGTTTGATAGCAAAACGGCGTCGAGTCGAGAAATGTATGAAAATGCCCGTTCACAAGCGCAGAGCGCAGATGCTTTTATCCGTGATTATTTGGGCACCTTCAATAAATAGCGTATAGTATGCAGCATATATGCCTTCATACAAAAGGAAAGTGAAAGGGCATCCTATGCCGGATATCATCGACCATGTGTCATATCTCTCCGATGAAATCGGGCCGCGACCTGGCGGTACCGAAGAGGAGCAGCAGGCGGCGCTCTATATCGCCGACTATCTTCAGAAGGAAGCGGGCCTCGCAGCAGAAATCGAGGACTTCGCCATAGCCTCCAACACGGAGACGCCGTCGCTCATTTGTGCAGGCATCTTGCTCGTTGCAGTGGTTTTGGGTCTTGCGGTTCCCGCTATTGGGATTCTCGCATTCTTCCTTGCTCTGGTAAGCGGGGGTCTTATGCTCGCCGAATCGCTTGGCAAGCCGGTTCTCTCTCGCATGCTCGGTAAAGGCGTGAGTCAGAACGTGGTGGCGAAATACGAGCCTGCCGCCGCCGACATGAAGTCTTCCCATCGAAAGATCGTGATCGTTTCCCATTACGACAGCGGTAAGGTTCAGGCTGAGTTGAACGAGCCTCTTCTGGGAATTCTTCCGATAATCAAGCTTTGTGCACCTGTTGCAGCTGCGGTTACCGCAATTCTGCTGCTGATTCGCGGGTTGGCTCTCGGCAATGCGTCGGGTGCTCCCGTCGTCGTTGTCTCGATCATCACGGTGATTGCCGCGATTATTGCGATTGCTCCGGGAATCTTCGTGCTCGCGCACCGTACAGCTGGATATAGCGCTGGCGCCAATTGCAATGCTTCAGGAGTCGCTGTGCTCATGGAGACAGCCGCTCGTGTAGGCAGCCCCACGTCTGCTGTTGAGAACCATGAAGAGGCTCCGGTAATCCACGGAGAGGAAGCGGCTCGCGTTGCTGGTGTGGTTCCCAATGGGGCCTCCGTGGTCTACGAAACGGCTCAGGCACCTGCGGGTTCGGCAGAGGCGCGCCTTGCTCAGGCGAAAGCGGCAATCGCGGCGATTTCCGGAAAGCCCGTGCCGGGAGCCGCCCCTGTGTTCGACATTTCCGAAAATCTCGTACAGGTGAAAGACGAGCCGCTCGGCAAGCCGAGTGCGGAGGATATGCAGGCGCTTCGCGAGGACACCTCGGCCGCCTTCGCACCGATGCCCGCCGAAGCTGCCGCCGCTCTTCAGGAACAGATCGCGGCGCAAGCTGATGCCGCCGAGGCAGCGCTGGCGGCGTCGCGCCCGCAACCTGCTGCTCAGGGTTCTCCCATCGAGGGATATCTCGACAAGGAAATGTCGCAGCTCGGTTCCCCGTATGAGACTGCATACGCCGACGCCTCGCAGCAGAATGCTCCTGCAGCCGCCGAGATGGTGGTTGAAGATGACGGGTCAAGCGTTCCCGCATGGTTTGCGCGCGCCCAGGAAAAGGCCAAGCGCCCCAAGAACGACGACAAGCCAGTCCACCGCTCCCGCTATGCCGATGCGCTCGATGCCGCGGTGAGCGCGAGCAGTGCTCATTTCCAGGAAGCGAACGAGGCGGTTGTATCCGAGACCGAGCAGCGATTGGCTGCTATGCGCGATTCCATAAAGGAAGTGAAGGCGCCGGGCTTTGAGGGTGAAGGCGGGGATACTACCTTCGCGGTGATCGAGCAGGAGCGCGTGTCCATCGCGGGGGAGAGAGACCAGGCAATCCCCGATTGGTCTATGCCCGAATGGACGAAACCTGTCGATACCTCGGCGGCGTCGCTCACCGTCGAGCCGGTTTCCGCAGAGGCAACCCCGATTGCTAACAATGAAGCACCGTCGCAGTCTGTTGATGCGCTTGCTGGCGAGCAGCGTGTTTCCGCAACGGCGATTCCTCCTGTTACTCCCGTACAGGACGCAGCGTCGATGCCGAACGCTCAGGCTGGAGCTGCGGGTTCGCCCGCGCCCGCCTCGACTGAGGAATACGCTACGTGCGCGATGACGCCGATTGACGTGACCGGCCTGCGCGAAGAGGCAGCTGCCCAGGCGGCGGCGGAAGCCCCTGCTCCGTTCGTGGCTCCTTTGGCCGCAGAGGCAAACCGTACCGCACAGCCCCCGACACTCGAGGCGATAACGGCAGAAGATTTGAAGCCGGTCGCCGAGCTGAAGAAGCAGCGCGCGCCTCTTGCAGACGCCTCGAAGGGGAAGAAATCGCCTGCCGAGAGACTTCGTGCTCAAATCCCGTCCATTGAGAGCTTTTCTCAGGGCCAAACGGAGGCCGCTCCGACTCATCCTTCGTCTATGTCGATATCGAGCCTGAGAGGCTCTCTCCCGTCGCTTTCCGGTTCAATCACGCTTGAAAAGCCGGTGGAGGCACCTCAAGAGAACGAAACCGTCGAGGAAACGTCCGCTGACGCGACGGTCGCGATCAACCAGATTGGATCTTTTGCACCTGCAAGCGCGACAGGCTCTTTCGCCCCTGTCGATGAGGAGCTTTTCGAGAACGTTGCCGACGAAGACATCTATGTCGATGATGCGGATGATTCGGCGTACGACGGCACTGTCACCGAGACAGGGGCATTCGCGGGCCCTGGATATGTGGAGATGCCGAAGTCTCGCGTTCGCAAGTTCTTCGACCGCTTCAGCCGCAAGAAGAAGCAGGAAGACGTTCCTATGACGCCGCAGGAATGGCTCGACGTCGACGACTCCTTCGATGCTCGCACCGTGGGGGCTGACCGAGGCGGTTGGGAGAGCTTCCGCGACGATTCTGCGTCTTACGAGGCCGATGTTAATGCCCAGGCCGGCTACGGGGAATATTCGCAGGACGAGTACGACGACGGTTACTACGACGAGGACGACGGCTTCTACGAGGACAAGACGACCGCTTTTGAGCCGGCGTCTGGCGATGGCTCTCGCCGTGGCGGCCGCAGCCGTTGGAACGGAGGCGCCTTCTCGCGCATCTCGATGGGCAATGCAAACGTTCGCTCCGAAGAGGAAATTGTGACGCCGGACATGATGCCGGAGCCAGTGGAGTCCGAAGAAGATGAGGAGCGCATCTACCATTTCCATAACCCCGAGATTACGACGGAAGTCTGGTTCGTTGCGCTTGGTTGCGAGCTTTCCGGCCATAATGGTATGAAGGCGTTTCTCTCCGATCACGCCGATGAGCTGCGTGGTGCGATCATCGTGGACCTCGAGGCGATGGGTGCAGGGTCGCTGTCGCTTATCGAGAGCGAGGGCACGCTGCGCAAGGTATCCGTCTCTTCCCGTATGAAGCGTTATGTGAAGAAGGCGGCTCAGGCAACGGGTGCTCATGTGGGCAGTGCGACTATCCCGTGGGGCGAGGGGTCTGGTGCATACGCTGCGCAGCAAGGATTCCAGGCAATGCATCTTGCCGGCATGGATGGTACCAAGCCTGCATTCTTTGCTCAAAAGGACGACACGATTGACGTGGTGAAACCGGACAACCTTTCCAAGAATGTCGAATTCGTTGTGGAAATGCTAAAGAATATCTAAGGGGAGTAGAATTTCTTAGAGGTAGATTGTCTGCTTCCTGTATAATTTCGAACGTTTGAGGTGAAACGGGCTTTTTGTTCCACCCATATCGATTCGATAGAGAGGTTTATAGGAATGGCCATCGAAGCATATTGCGTCAAGTGCAAGGCGAAGAAGGAAATGCAGAACCCGGTTGAGGGTGTTACCAAAAACGGTAAGCCCATCATGAAGGGAACCTGCCCTGACTGCGGTGGCAAGATCTGCCGCATTGGCGCTGTAAAATAACCTGAACGCGCTCAGCTTGCGAGAGGCGATGTTTCACGTGAAACATCGCCTTTTTTAGTGCTTATAGGGATGGACGAACGGATTGTCCCTCATGACGTTCTCGAGCATCGAAATGTAATCCTCGAGAAGCGGGCTGCGTTTCATCTGGCTGTGGATGATATAGCCGACTTGCATCGTCCCGTTGCTGCCGGGAAGGCCTCGGGTGTCGAGCGGAATAGACACAATGCCCGTGTGCATCTCAGAGGAGAGGACGCCGGTAGACAAGGTGTAGCCGATATGGTTGGTAAGGAGGTTCGTCAACGTTCCGCGGTCGGAGAAGCGGATTTCCTTCTTATGGGGAATCTGATTGAAGGGCTCTTCGGCGTAATAGAAAGAATTTTCTGTGCCCTGTTCAAAGGAGTAGCGCGGATAATTCTCAAGGTCATCCAGTGTGAGAATCTTTGCCTTTGCAAGCGGGTGATGCTCGCCGACGAACACGTGGACCTGCGCGTCAAAAAGCGGCGTGAACACAACGTTTGCATCAGCAAAGGCTTTGTCGAGCACACGTGAGTTGAAGCTATCGCGGAAGAGGATTCCGATTTCGCTGCGGAAGGTGCGCACGTCGTCGATAATCTCGCCGGTTCGACATTCTCTCAAGGTGAACTCGTACTCGTCTCCTGTGTACATTTCGGCGACCTCGACAAAGGCCTGCACGCTGAAGGCATAGTGCTGCGTCGAAACTGTCAGGCGTGCATGGCTCGAAGATCCTTTCGCATAGCGTTCGGAGAGCATGTCGGCCTGTTGGATAACCTGACGTGCGTAGCCGAGCAGCTCGGTTCCGTCATTGGTGAGGGTGACGCCACGATTGCTGCGGGTGAATATGGTGATTCCAAGTTCAGTCTCAAGCTCTTTGATTGCGGTAGAAAGATTAGACTGCGAGGCATAGAGATTTTGAGCAGCAGCATTGATGGAGCCGAATTCGGCAATTGCTATAAGGTAGCGAAGTTGTTGTAAAGTCATGGAGCACCTTTCTTAAAGCAAATCGCCTCGAGTAAATGGCGGTATTGCAAATGCATTATATGCAATTATCGATTGTAAAGATAACGAGTACTCAAAAGAAAGTCCAATCCAAATGCTTGCCTCAAGCAGGTTCGAGTGGTTTTATTATCAGGCATCCATGAATAGCAACGAGGAGTATTTGCATGGCGAAGAAGAACATACCCTACGATCAGAAATACTACGACCCCGAAATAGAATGCATGCCGCGTCCTGAGTTGGAGAAGCTCCAGCTCGAGCGTCTGCAGGCAATGGTGAAGTACGCATACGAGAACACGGTGTACTACAAGCGCTCCTTCGATGAGGCCGGTGTGAAGCCCGAGGACATCACGTCGCTCGCCGACATCGAGAAATTCCCCTTCATCGACAAGAAGACGGAACGCGAGACGCAGCATGTCGGAAGCTTTTTCGGCGAGATGTGCTCCGTTCCCGAGGAGGACGTCGTGTTTATGGCGACCTCATCCGGCTCGACCGGCGTTCCCACGGTAAGCCCCTTCACGCAGGAGGACTTCGACCTGTGGCAATCGACCGAAGCGCGCCTCTTCTGGCAAGCGGGTATGCGCCCGAACGATCGCTACGTGCACGGGCTGAACTTCGCGCTCTACGTCGGCGGCCCCGACGTTATGGGCGCGCAGGAACTCGGCGCGCTCGCCATCTGGGTTGGCGCGGTGCCTTCCGATCGCCTGCTGTTCGTGCTGAAGCAGTATCAGCCGACCGTTATCTGGACGTCACCTTCCTACGCTTGGGCGCTTGGCGAGAAAGCGAAGGAGAAGGGGTTCGACCCGCGCGAAGATTTCAGCATCCACACCATCATCGTCGCAGGCGAGCCTGGCGGTTCTATCTCGTCGACGCGTGAGGCGATCGAGGATTTGTGGGGCGCTAAGGTCGTCGATTTCTTCGGTCTGTCCGACATCTACGGCGCTTGCGCAGCGATGTGCGAGGCGAAAGACGGCCTGCATATCGTCGAGGACCAGATTCTCGTGGAAACTGTCGACCCGACGACCGGTGAGGTGCTCGAGCCAGGCAGCGTCGGTGAGCTTACCTACACGACGCTCATGAAGAAGGCGCGCCCGATGATCCGCTTCCGCTCGGGCGACATCGGATATGTGAGCACCGACAAGTGCGAATGCGGGCGCACCCTTGCCCGCATCCACGTGACCGGTCGCAAGGACGAGATGTTCATCGTCGGCGCCGTGAACGTGTTCCCCTCCGATGTGGAATACGTTGTTCGCGCGTCGAAGGGCCTTACCGGCGAGTACTCCATTCGCGTGTACGACGAGAACTACACGACGCGTTACGAGGTCTCGGTCGAGCGCGCGCTTGGCAGCGAAGAGCCATATGCTGAGGTCGCGAAGCGTGTTGAGGCAGCATTGAAGGCCCATTGCGGCGTGCGACCTGCTAAGGTGATCGTGTACGATGCGGGCAAGCTGGGCACGTCATCCGCTCACAAAGCGAGCCGTTTCGTCGATGAGCGTACGCAGAAGTAAGGAGAAGGCTATGTCGAAAACGTTTTCGGTTTCAGGTCAGCACTACCTCTTCGATGTGCAGACGTTCGCGCACACCGTGCTTGCGGCAGGTGGCGATGAATATTCCTATGCGCTGCGCGACCGCACGACGCAAGGCGTCATTGATGATGTTGCGCAGGGAGTGAGCGAACTGGGCATTCTGCTCAAGACGTCCGCTTCGGATGCCGCTCTCGACGAGGCGTTCAAAGCAGCGGGCGTTCGATACACCGAGCTCGTGCAGTCGGCGCCGCGCGTGGCCCTGCCCTCGAGTCACCCGATGTCGAATGCGAAGTCGCTTACGTTGGACGATCTTGCCGATTGGCCGTATATCTACTTTGACCAGGGCAAAGACGCGCCTGCTGAATTCGCGGAAGAAGCGGTGTGCGACCCTGCATGCGCAAAGAAGATAGCAACGACCGACCGTGCCTCGCTCTCCGAGCTCTGCGTCGCCCTCAATGGCTATACGGTGACGAGCGGCATCCTCGTGGGCATCGCCGACGGTCCGGCGCTGACGACCGTCCCGCTTGAGACGGACGTGACAATCCATCTCGGGTATATCACGAAGAATGATGCCGAGCTTTCCGCTTTGGGCGAAAGCTTCCTCGGTCGACTGAAGAAGAATCTCGAGCGCTACGTCGCATCCTTCTAAGGGAAAACGGCGCGCATAACATCGAAGGCCTCAGGCGAAATGGTCCGTCTGAGGCCTTTTTCTTGGAGATGGGCGTTCGCTTGCTGCAGCGAGTGCGTTTCACGAAAGGGGTGTTTCTCCCCCTGCTCGCTGGGCACGCGTCGTGGTGCGGCGCCGTTATCTCGCTAGATGCGCTGCGCTATCTTCCGGTTAACACGCGCTCGTCGCCCGAGCGGCGGGTGATGCCCTTGTCGTCGAAATATTCCAACAAGGGAATGGCGTATTTGCGCGTGGTGCCCATAGCGTCCCTCAGTTCTGCGGCGCTCGCAGAGGCCCCGTCGGCGAGACGAGTGCGAACGGCCTGCTCAAATTGGGCAAGTGCCTCAGTGGAGAAGGCGAGTTCTTTCGTGATGCGCACCGCTTCGCCTGCCTTCTCGAGGGAAGCCATGGCGCGTCGGCCAAGAGAAGGCTCGATTTTGCAGCTCGAAAAGATCTTATCGAGTGTCGCGGGGGATCCATCAGCCTCGCGAAGTGCGGCAAGCAGGGCTTCCGCGGCCTGCTTCTCCAACGCCTGAGCTCCAGCGCCCGCTTGGGGGTGGCAAACCTCGCCGCCGTTGACAACAGCGTGCTTAGTAGCTTGCGCATCAGCGAGGAGGGCATCGAAGCAGTCGGGTGAAAGGCGTGCAGCCGCTTTCTGGCGGAGCGCCTCCTTCGACATGCCGGTCGACGTCGGATTCTCGTTATGGAAGGCGAGAAGGGCATTCTCGATCGCTGAGCGTATCTTCTGCACAAAACGCGGCGTGGTGAAATACTCTTTCGTGCCAGCTTGCTCGGAGGAGAGTCGGGTTGCCTTGCGCGATTTCTCGAGCGACTCGAGGGCTCGTCTCGCCGCAGCTTGGCTGCATCCTGCTGCATGAACGATGCCCTCGCACGTTACCGGCGCCTTCTCAAGGTTGAACGCGCATTCCGCTGCACGGTCGTCATCTCCGTCGCGCAAAGCATCGAGGAGCGCAATCTTCTCGGGGGTCGCCGTGGTCGAGCGCTTGGGGTGCGCGCGGAGCACGACGCCGCCGCCGATGACGTGCACGGGGGAATACGACCGCACGATGAAGTGGTCTTGCCAGGATACGGGAAGCTCTTCGTCGAGGCGGATTTGGGCATAGGCTCTCTCGCCCGGCTTGAAATCCTGCTTGTCCCCGATGCGAAGGATTCGCCCTGTGACCTCGCGCGTTCCGTGCGAAACATGGACGCGCGCCCCGCTTTCGAGGGGTTTGTCGGACGAGGAGAGGCCGAGGTAGGTGAAGTCGGCATCGAAGCGGTCGGTCGCGGTAACGGTGTGGGGCGCTGCGATAAAATTGCCTGGCCGCACCTCTTCGGTGGAAAGCGCGTTCAGGTTGAGCGCAACGCGATGGCCGGCCTCGGCGCGATCGACGCTCTCTCCGTGGATTTGGATGCTCCTCACGCGGGACATGCGTCCGCTCGGGAGCACTTCAAGTTCGTCACCTATCGAAATGACGCCGCTCCAAAGCGTTCCCGTTATGACTGTGCCTGCGCCTTTGATTGTGAAAACGCGGTCGATTGGCAGGCGAGCGCTGTCGGAAGCTTTTTGGCGCTTCGTTGCTTTCGCTGCCCGGCCAAGTGCCGCCTTCAGGTCGTCGAGCCCCTCTCCCATGCGGCTTGATACAGCAATGATCTCGGCATTCTCGTAAGGCCCACCCGCAAGGCGACCTTTCACCTCATCGATCATGAATTCGGCCCATTCGTCGTCAACGAGGTCGGTCTTCGTGAGCGCGACGACGAGCGTGGGGATGCGCAGAAGCTCCAGCACGGACAAGTGCTCGGTTGTTTGGGGCATGACGCCATCGTCAGCTGCGATGCACAGGAGTGCCATGTCTATGCCGGTCGAGCCCGAGATCATCTGGCGGACGAACTTCTCGTGACCGGGAACGTCAACCACGCCTAAGGTGGTGCCGTCGTCGAGAGAAAGGCGCGCGAAGCCGAGCTCGATGGTGATACCGCGCTGCTTCTCTTCCGAGAGACGATCAGGATCGGTTCCAGTCAACGCGAGGATGAGCGAGGACTTACCGTGATCGATGTGCCCTGCGGTTCCCAGAACGAGGTCGTGGTTCTTCATCGGTCGATCCCTTCGAAATACTCGGTGCATGCGCACACGATTTCCTGCATTTCTCCCTCGTCGAGCACAGTGCGCCCATCGAAGAGCAGCATGTCTTTCTTCAGGCGTCCCACAACGGGAACGAGTCGCTCCGAAACGAGGTGGCGATCGCATGAGAGCGCGTCGCCTTGCAAGAACTTGATCTGCACGCAATAGGTGGGGATATCGCACATGGGCAGCGCCCCGCCGCCAGCACGGGAAATCTCCTCGACGATGGAAACCTCGCAGGCATCTGCGGGGAGCGCTTTCTTCAGCATGCTTGCAAGCTTCTTGGTGCGGACGCGGACCTCATCGGCGGTTTCGGTGAGCATGCGCAGGGTGGGGATTTCGCGGCGCGCGTTCTCGGGGTTCAGGTAGAGGCGCAAGGTGGCCTCGAGCGCGGCGAGCGTCATCTTGTCGAGGCGCAGCGCACGGGCGAGTGGATTTTTCTTCAGGCGCGCGATCAGCGGCTTCGCACCGACGATGATGCCCGCCTGGGGGCCGCCGAGCAGCTTATCGCCTGAGAACGACACGAGATCGGCTCCGGCTTGCAACGATTCGGAGACGGTGGGCTCGGCGTAGTCGCCGAAGCAAGTCAGGCGCATGAATGCACCCGACCCCTGGTCCTCGTAGACAAGGAGCTTGTCACCGCTCGTTCCGCCTGTCTGCTCACGCGCGGCGTTCTCGTCGTCGGCAAGTGAACGCAGCTCGGAGATAGCTACCGATTCCGTGAAACCGATCAAGCGGTAGTTCGAGGGATGCACCTTCAAGACCATGGCCGTGTCGGGCGTGACCGCTCGCACGTAGTCGGAAAGGTGCGTCTTGTTCGTGGCGCCGACTTCCACCATAGTGGCGTGCGATTGCGCCATGATGTCGGGGATGCGGAACGACCCGCCGATCTCGACGAGCTCGCCGCGCGAGACGATAGCTTCGTGACCTGCGGCGAATTCGGAGAGCACCATCATGACCGCCGCGGCGTTGTTGTTCACAGTAATTGCGGCCTCGGCGCCGGTGAGCGTGCAGATGAGCTGCTCACAGTGGGAATGGCGCGAGCCGCGAGCCATCGCGTCGGTGTCGTATTCCAGCGTCGAGTACCCGCTTGCGACCTCGTTCACGGCCTGCACGGCGGCGGGCGCGAGAACGCTTCGTCCGAGGTTGGTGTGGATGATGACGCCGCTTGCGTTCACAACGCGCCGCAGGGAAGGACGGTTCAGCGCGAGAAGCCTCATGCGGGTCGCGCGCACGATGCTCGGGATGGACGTATCGGCGTCGCTCCCTGCAAGGATAGCTTGCCGCGCTTCGTCGATGCTCGCACGTACAGCGTCGCATACCAAGTCTCGGGGAACGCTATCGGTGAGGGCCTCGAGCGAGGCATCGTGGAGGACTTCCTCAACCTGAGGAAGCGAGCGGAGCTTATCGTGCGGGGACTGCGAAGTCATGAATGCGCCTTTCGTGCGAGAAACGGTGACTCAAATTGTAGCAGCGGGCGGCTTTCCCGTCGCCCTCGGACGCGATTGCGGCCGTCGCGGCCGTCAGATGGGCGCCCCGTGCGTTTCTGCGTTATACTCATCCTTGACAGAGCGATTTTTCGCCGCGCGATTCTGCCGTCGCGCGACATTCTGCATTTTCGCCTGCTTAGAAGCTTGTTTCACGTGAAACAAGCGCAATTCACCGTGCCCGCACGCGCGGGCCTCAGCAAGGAAGGATTCCCCATGAAAATCCTCGACGGTTTCGGCAAGCAGTGCCCTATGCCTCTCGTCATGGCGAAAAAAGAGCTCGACGCTGGCGCGACGGAGCTCGCTATCCAGGTTGACAACGAGACGGCCGTGAAGAACCTCACGCGTCTTGGCAAGAAGAAGAACATGGCCACGTCGGTTGACAAGATCGAGGGCGGATGGCTCATCACCTTCGGTGAGGGCGACGGTGCCGAGGCAGAGGCTTCTGCCGTTATTCCCGAGGCTGGGAGCGCGTGCTCGACCACGGGTGGTTGCGGGTACTCCGTGTTCGTCGGCAAGGATTTCGTGGGCGATGGCGATCTTGAGCTTGGCCACAACCTTATGAAAATGGCCCTCTACACGCTTTCCGAAGCGGGCGATCCGCCGACGTCGCTTCTGTTCATGAACGCCGGCGTGAAGCTGGTCGCACCGGGCGAGGAACAGGTCATCGAGGCGGTGAAGAAGCTCGAAGAGCAGGGCACCGAGGTGCTCGTGTGCGGCACGTGCCTGAACTTCTTCGGCATTGCCGATAAGCTTTCCGTCGGCGAGGTTTCCAACATGTACGACATCCTCGAGCGCATGCGCGAGTCCGCAAAGACCATCACGCTGTAATGGGGGAAACTCAGGCGGCGAACGCGCAGCCGTTCGTGCTCGCCTTCGACTCGACGCATGCCGCGATGGCGGCGCAGACAGCCTTCAAGGCGGCGGGCGCCTCTTTTGCGCTCATCCCGACTCCGCGCGAGATCAGCGCGGGGTGCGGCATGTCGCTTAAGTTCAAGGCAGAAGGTGCGGCAGAGGCGCAAGCCTTCGTCGCTGATACCATAACGGGCGATGCCGCGAAATGCGCTACGCTCTACGAGGCGACAGGTTACACGAAGCTCTCGTAGTCGAACAACAAGAAAGGCCGGTGCAACTCACGCAGCTGCACCGGCCTTTTCCTTATGCGCTGAGGCGGAAAACCTCAGCAGTCCTCGGTTCTTCCCACTATGCCTTTTGGGCAATCTCCTCGTTCATCTTCGTGACATCGGAGTCCTTGATCTTGAACAACAGCAGGAACGGAATAAGTGACACAACGAGCAGTCCAATCGGCAGCAGGAAGTACATCTGCTCGATGCCTGCGATAGCGGCAGCGTCGAAGACGGTTGCTGTGGCGTCATAGGCGACAAGTGAGAGGAACGCCGGCAGGATAATCGCGCGCAGGGTGACGCCGAGCTTCACCGACACGGTCATGATCGACATCGTGGTGCCGAGCGTGTTCTCGCCAGTCTTCCAGTGACTCCAGGTCGCGCACATGGAGTACAGGTTTGCGGACAGGCCGTAGGCAAGGCCGAAGAACACCTGCGAAAGCACGAGCAGCACGTTCAGAAGCACATACCCTGGTTGCAGGACGTAGGCGATGATCCAGATAACAAGCCACCCTACGACACCCAAAATAGAGGTGTTCTTGGTGCCGAGCTTCTTAGCGACGCGCGCGGCGATAAACGAGCCCACGAAACAGCCCAGGTAGAACATCATGAGGATGGTTCCCGAAGCGGACGCATCACCCAGAACGACTTTCGCATAGTACGCTGTGCCTGCAGCGACTGTGTAGTAGGCGATGAGGCGCAGGATGTCGTGGAGTACGACGCCAATGAGATTCGGGTTGGTGACGATGTTTTTGCCCATCGCCTTGAAAGAAATCTTCTTGCCTTCCGATTTGGTTTCGGTGTCGTATCCCTTCGTCGCGAAGAAGCAGATTGCCATCGCGATGATGTAGATAACTGACACAACAGCGGCGCAAATGGAGTAGGCAAGTACGCCGCTGACGAGCGCGGCGAGAGAGGTTGTGATCAGCGGCACGAGCTTCGAGGCAATCACGCGGCCGAGTGCGGCGCCGGCGCCCAGGCGGCCCGACAGGAACGCGCGTTCGGAGGGCTCGTCGGTGAGCACGTTGGTCATGCTGCGAATGCCCGCGTACGTGATGTTCCAGCAGAAGTGGCTCACGACATAACCGATGCTGATGACGATGCCCGCCACAACGTCGCCGCCCACCTTGGTGAAGCACATGATGAAGAACACCATGGCGATGATCGGAGCGATGATGAGCCAGGGGCGGTACTTGCCCTTCTTAAAGTGGAACTTGTCGATGAACACGCCCGCCAAAAGGGCAGATACGGTGTCGACGGCCGACGCACTTGCGGCGATGACGCCCGAGATGGCAAGCGGAAGTTGTGCCACGTCGGTCAGGAAGAACAGGAAGAAGGCGGTCTCGAGAGTCGCGGCTATCGAGAAGCCTATCTCGGACACCCCCCAGACGGAACGTATGGCAGTGTTGATTCTTGGCATGGTTTCTCCTCCTTAGATTAGGCGCTATCCCCTTATGCGCCTGTTTCCCGCTGTGTATGTCAACCGCCTTTGCAGACGGGATAAGCTTTCTGGAGGGGCGGGTTTTGGGATAAAGAACACCCGCCCCAGCGATGCTGCCCCTTCGCTGAAATTCGAGGGAGGAAGGGGCTTTTTGAGAGCGGAGGGGATGGTCTCTCGCTCTGGTTTAGCTTATAGGCCTCGCGTACATGAGTCAGTGGGCATGGGGCATACGAAAGAAATGAAACCCGTTGTGCTTCTTGCAAAGAGTGCACGATGGGGGCGAAATCTTATTGTGCATTTTGCATAATAAGATTGTTGAAAAACATGGCTTTCGACTAAAGCAATCGGGTGGGGGATAGACCATTATGAGGTACGCCGCAATGGCTTTATCTGAGGGGGTAGGTCATGGGTGTTTCGCTGAACATCATGAAGCACGAACTTGAGGCTATGGGGAACGTCTCAATCTCGTCTGACGGGAGTCTTGCTTTCGAGAATGCCCGTCTTTATCTGGGGGAATCGTCGATTGCGGGGGACGATATCCTCTACGTTTGCTCGACGAGCGAAGACTGCGAAAGCGTCCGAGGCTACGGCCGTCACGCAGCTTTCGTGGACCATCACGCGACCAAGCCCGACCCGACCGCCGTGCTCTCCGTCACGGGGGGAGAAGGAACGCTCCAGGTATTCAACGCGCTGCTCGAAATCTTCTATCGATTCGGAATATGGGAGCGCGATATGGACGCGGTGCTCGGCCGCGACGGCAGGCTTCAAGAGCTTATGGATGTGAGCGAGAAGATGCTGCGCAACAACGTCGTCGTAGTGGATCCGGCTCTCAAGCTTTTAGCCTACACCAAGGGAACTCCCTGTGACGACCCGATTACGATGGAGCTAATCGAGCACGGCTACCATACCGAGGAGAACATCCGGAAGTTCCAGCTGCACAAGCGCTTCAAGCCATGGGCGAAAGAAGACGGCTTCATCGTCAACGATACGCTCTCCATCTGCAAATACGTCACGGTTGTGAGGTCGTTCAAAACCAAGACGAGCTTCAGCCTCATCGTCGTCATGATGTGCAACGAGCTTTCCCCCTGCGACTATCTCTACGATACGTTCGACCTTTTCCTCTCGAGGGTCAAACGCATTGCCGAGCGCGAATACCCGGAAGACAAACCCTCGGGTAACGCGGTCGACACGTTCCTTCATGATCTTCTTTTGGGCCGCGAGAACAACGAGGCTGTTATTCGCGAGCGATGTAAGCTCGTGGGTATTCCACCAGAAGCGCGGTTTTGCCTGTTCGCGATTCCCGTTACCGAGGATGTGTCTCCCTCGCGGCTTCTTTCCGACCTGGCCACGATGGTGGCACCGGCGAAAGTTGTCCTTTTCGACGGCTGCGTTACGGTGCTGTGCTTTAACTGCCACTCTCCGCAGTGCGCGCTGCATTGCGAGGTCGGTTCGTGCCCAAGGGGGCATAAATCCATCTCATCGCGCATCAACGAGCTCATGGAGAAAATGGACCTTATCTGCGGACGCAGCTCCAAGTTCACGAATCTCGCCAAGGCTTCCATTGCCTATCGACAGGCGCGCGAGGCTGCACGGCTTGGGGCGAAGGCCAAGCCGGGCGCTCATAAGCTGCCGATTTCGTTCAACTGGAGCCGTATCTTCTCGTTCGATCGAGCCCAAATCGCCTTTATCGCCGACAAAATGGGAGATGACCTGCCGCTTTTGAATTCAACCTACGCGAGCGTCGTCGTTCGTTCTATCGCGAAAGACGACGCCGAGCGGGGCACTGACAACTATCAGTTCCTCTACGAGTACCTCATGTGCGAACGCCGCGCGAACATCGTTGCCGAGAAGCTTCATATGCATCGCAACAACGTGAAGTACCGCATCGACCGCATCGAGGGTGCGTACGGTATCGACACGTCCGATCCTGCTCTTCGCTTCGCGCTGCTCTTTGCGTACCGTTTCGACGACATCGAAATTATGCAAAATGCACAATAGAATTAATCGAAGACGGTGATTCCAGCCCCATGATTTACGCTGCGGCGCGCCGTACTCTTCTCGATGTCAGCACGGCACGGGAGAGAGTGCCGCAGAACAGGGGAAAGGATAGACATCATGGCCATCAAAAAACATGAGGAAATTCGTCTCAACGTGAAGCCGATTTTCTTGACGCTGTATCACGAGTACGTGTTCGAGGGACCGTGCCGCTTCGGTGAGGGCATCCAGCTTGAGAAGGAATTCGACCTCCACATGGCCGCCGAGAAGTTCAAGGGTTGGTATGCTCAGCTCCAGGCTGCTATGCCGGAGAACGTCGTCAACCTGCTCGAGCCCGTCAAAGTTGAGCGCGACGAGAACTTCCTCACCAAAGACGAGATGATCGACAAGCTCGCCGAGGGAAGCGAAGAAGTCGACCTGTACTTCATCGGGTATGCGAGCCGCCCCTATGACCTGGCTCTCGAGTTTGCGCAGCGCGTCGGCAAGCCCTGCGCCATCACCCAGGCATGCTGTGCCTCCGCTATCACGTCCGCCGAGTTCCTTGCCCGTGGCCTTGAGTTCTACTCCTTCGAGGATTGGGAGGACGCCACCGAGTACATGACCGTCCTGCGTGCTCGCAAGGTCATGAAGGACTCGAAGATCCTCGCCGCGACCCGCATGACGAGCACCGTTTCGGTGAGCGCGCCCGACTCGATCATCGACCCCGAGAAGATTACCGAGCGCTTCGGCACTCGCATCCGTTACGTCTCCGCTCATGAGCTGCTCGACCAGATTTCCTACGACGACCCGATGGAGAACTACTGCACGCCGGGCCGCAAGGGCTTAAACCTCACCGCCGAGGACGAGAAGATCATCGACAAGGAAACCGACGAGCTCATCGCAGGCGCCGAAGAGTGCGAGATGACGCGCGAGATGGTCAAGAAGTCCGTCGAAGCCAACTACGGCATCCAGAAGTTCCTCGACGCCTACGAGTGCAACTGCTTCACTGCTCCGTGCCCCGATCTGTGCGCGACGCGCCGCCTGAACCAGAAGCAATTCACGATGTGCCTGAACCACTCGCTCAACAACGAGCAGGGCATCCCGTCCGCATGCGAGTACGATCTGGGCGCCGTCGTCTCCAAGCTGATGCTGCAGGCCATCGGCCGCCGTCCGTCCTACATGGGCAATTGCTTCACGAGCCCGGTGCGTCATGGCGTGCGCGCTCAGCTGCCCAAGGCACTGTTCTTCACGCCCGAGCATGTTGACCAGAAGATGGAAGAGCTCGGCGACATCCCCAACGTCGTTTTGACCTTCCACTCGGTGCCGAACCGCCGTTGGGAATCCTTCGACGAGGACTTCCGCCCCTACGCGATCCGCTCCTTCGCCCGCTCCGGCTTCGGCGCGACGCTGCGCTACAAGTTCGAGGAGGACGCCGGCCAGACGATCACGATGTGCCGTGTCGACCCGAACGTCGAGAAGCTCTTCGTCGCGAAGGGCAAGATCATCACCTCCATGGGCTACGATCAGACCAACTGCTCCATGGGCGTGTTCTTCCAGGTGAAGGACTCCAAGGACTTCTTCAAGAAGCAGGCCGCCATCGGCAACCACATGCCGCTGATCTACGGTGACTTCGAAGAGCAGGTCATCGAGCTCGGCGAGCTGCTCGGTCTGGAAATCGTCCAGGCGTAAATCGAGCCGACGAGAAGGCGTATCACGCGCCGAACGCCAAGCCCGCGGCGCCGCAATCGACGCCGCGGGCTTGTTCTTTCCCAAGTTTGGGGCTCGGGTCGGCGAGAAAGGGGATGGGGAACGTGAAGGCTCCTGACGAGATTCAGCAGGAATTCATCGATGGCTTCGTCGCCGCTGGTGACACGTTCGAGCAGTTCGACTACCTTTTGCAGCTATCGGCGCAGCTCGAGGAACTACCCGAGGAGCGCAAAGTGAAAGAAGTGCTCGTCGAGGGGTGCCAGTCGCAGGTTTGGCTTTATCCCTCGTGGGAGGGCGTGTCGTCGGGCGAGGGCTTCGCTCTTGAAGGTGACAGCGACACGCTCATGGTGCGCGGTGTGATCTACCTGTTCCAGCAAATGTTCTCGGGACAAGATGCACGGGCGATTATCGAGTGCCCCGTGCGTTTCGTGGAAGAGACCGAGCTCGTCTATATTTTCGACGCGAAGCGGCAGGCGGGCGTTTCCGCAATCGCGTCGACTATCAAGGATTTTGCGCGCAAGGCGCTTTCCAATAAGGAGGAACCTCATCATGGCTAGCACGATGACGCTGAAAGATCGCCTCGATATCGCGGCGAAGGACGCTGAAGCTGCGCAGGAGAAGATCACGTCGGGCACGCTTGGCCGCGAGGCGTTTCGCCAGGAGGTGCGCAACTATACGCTCGCCAAGTTCTTCCTGACCGAAGACGAGGTGCGGGCATTGGGCACGGAGGACATCTTGAAACTCGCCGACGAGAGCGTCGAGAAGCTTCTGCGCCAAAACGATAAGAGCGTGAAGCTTGCGGAAGGTTCGACCACGTGCACCAACCAAAGCTCGACCGACATTAAGAAGGTGCTTTTGTCCCTGACGCTCCAGCGCGCGCTGAACGTTCGCTTCACGCCCGAGCAGTCTGCCGAGCTTGAGACAATTACGCAGCTCGCAGACGCGCTTTTCGATGCGAAAGATGACCCGTCCATGCGCCGAGATGCCTGATGGACTAGAATGTTCGGCATGCGAGGGACTGTCAGAGCGAAAGGGATGGCGAACATGGATGTGAAACGCGTACGTGAGGATTTCCCGATTCTGGGGCAGCAGGTTCACGGCCATCCTCTCGTGTATTTGGACAACTCGGCGACGACGCAAGTTCCCGAGCAGGTGCTCTCCGCTGTTGCCGAGCACTATCGGACGAGCAATGCGAACGTGCATCGTGGGATGCATTATCTGGCGCATGCCTCGACCGACGCGCTTGAGCATGCTCGGGAGACGGTTGCCCGCTTTGTCGGCGTGGCCGATTCGTCGTGCGTGGTGTTTACACGCGGCACGACCGATGGCTTGAACATGGTGGCCCGTGGCTTGGCGCACGAGCTCGGGCCAGACGATGCCGTCGTGGTGAGCCTTATGGAGCACCACTCCAATTATGTTCCCTGGCAGCAGGCGTGTTTTGCCAAAGGCGCCGACTTCCGCGTCGCTGGGCTCACCGCCGAGGGCGACCTCGATGAGGCCCACTACGCGGAGCTGCTCGCCGATGGCAAGGTGAAGATCGTCGCGATGACGGGGTGCTCGAACGTGCTCGGCACCGTGACCCCCGTGAAGAGGCTTGCCAAGATGGCCCATGATGCGGGCGCCCTGTTCGTGCTCGACGGCGCGCAGATCATGCGTCACGGCGTGGTCGATATCGCGGATCTCGGTGTCGACTTCCTGTCCTTTTCGGGCCACAAGATGATGGCTGGCACAGGCATCGGCGCGCTTTGCGGCACGCGCGACGCGCTTGAGATGCTTGCCCCCCGCGATTTCGGCGGCGAGATGGTGGGGAAGGTGACGCAAGCGCTGACCACCTGGGAAGAGCTTCCCCTGCGCCTAGAGGCGGGCACACCGAACTACGTCGGTGCGATCGCACTCGGCGCGGCATGTGACTACCTGTGCGCTTTGGGTCGCGAGGAGATTGCAGCGTACGAGTCCGAGCTGGTCAACCATGCGGTCGGCGTGCTTGGGAAAATCGAGGGACTCCATATTGCGGGCTCGCCGAAGGAGCGCGCAGGTCTCGTGTCGTTCACGATTGACGGGGTGCACCCGCTTGACCTGTGCACGCTCATCGACGCGCGCGGTGTCGCCCTGCGCAGCGGCCACAACTGCGCGCAGCCCGTGCTCGATTGGCTCGGGACGAGCAGCGTGGCGCGACTGTCGCCGGCATTCTACAACACATCCGCCGAGATTGACTACGCTGCGCAGCAGATAGACCGTGCAGCGCAGATGCTCCGGGCGGCACGGCCTCGCAAGTAAAGCTACTGCGCCCCGTCGACAAACGAAATCGTACCCGCCTCGCCATCAACGATGCGGCCGATTCTCCACGGCGCGCGCTTCGCCCGCCGCTTGAATTCCCGCTCGAACACCTCTGCCTGGTCTGGGGGGATGGCCGCCAAGATGCCGCCCGAGGTCTGTGGATCGCAGATAACCCCCATGCGGTTGTCGAACTCGTCGTCGTCGAGCGTGCCCTGCTGCACGTATTCCTCCGCGAGGTCCATGATAGAAAACGCCCGGTTGGGGCGGCAGTACGCGCACGAGAGCTCCCATATGCGTTCGAAGGTGGGAATGGCGCCGAAGTCCAGCTCGGCTGCTACGCTCGACGCTTCGAGCATCTCGTGAAGGTGTCCTGCCAGGCCGAACCCCGTCACGTCGGTCGCTGCATGGACGCTCGCTGCGACCATCGCCTCGCCGCCTGCTATGTTGAGCTCCATCATCGATTCGACGGCCGGTCGGAACTCCTGCTGGGTGACGAGCTCGTTTTTCACGGCCGCGCTCATGATCCCTGTGCCGATTCGCTTGGTGAGGTAGAGGATGTCTCCTGCAATCGCGCCGCCGTTGCGCACGATTTTACCCGGGTCGACGGTGCCGAACACGCACAGGCCATATTTCGGCTCCTCATCGTCAATTGTGTGGCCGCCTGCCACGAAAGCCCCTGCTGCATGCGCCGTGTCGGCGCCGCCGCGCAGAATCTCGCCTGCGACTTCGGCGCCGAGCTCGCTGTCGAGAGCGAGCAGGTTTAGGGCCACGTGGGGTCGGGCCCCCATCGCGAACACGTCGGAAAGTGCGTTCGCCGCCGCAACGCGTCCGAACTCGTAGGGGTCGTCGACGACAGGCGTGAAGAAATCGACCGTGAGCACGGCCGCCGTCGTTTTATTGATTTTCCACACCGCCGCATCGTCGCTCGTTTCGAACCCGAGGAGGAGCTTGTCCTTGTCAGGCAGGTCGATTGCGGGGGAGAGGCAGTGCAGCGCATCTTCGAGGTCGCCCGGACCCCACTTTGCCGCTCAACCACCCTTGCTGGTGAGCTTCGTCAGCGCAACTTTCTCCTTGTCGCTCATGGACAGTCTCCTTTCGAGTCGACTTCAGTATAGCAGCGCTATACGGGGAGAACGGCTCTCTCCCTCCTCGCCTGCCATCGCGCGCACGACCGCACGTCTTTTTCGGGCACCGTTTTTGCGGATGGGAGTCGTTGCCGAAATGGACTCGTGCGCGTCAATCCGCAAGGTTGATTCGAAAGTGAAAATCAACCCATTTTGAGCCGGTTTCAACCTGTCCATAAAGTGGGCTACTTCAACATCGAGAGCGATGAGGGCCATCGCATCGGTACGTGCGACGAGTGCGGCAGCTACATTCGCACGCGCTTCGCGGGAGAGGGCGACAACGCGCCATATTCTCCCGAGGTAGAAGACGTCGTGACGGCTCGCCTCGACGCTGTGGCGATGGACCCCTCTTTTGCGGGCGGGTCGGCCAAGCGCACGGGAGAATAGGCAAGCAAACAGGCGAATAGTCGAGCGAACTGCGGGCGATGTGAGCTTTCTTCTCGCTGATGTGGGGTCTCATTCAAGGGCGTTGACGTTGTCGACGCCCTTGTTTTTTTGTCTTGTGAGGGGACCGGTCGGCCTCAAAGAGAATTCGTGGAGCCACAATCCGTCTCGATTCTGCCTTGCTTGTATTGAATCGTCGAAACCACGTAGGCGCGGCCTGGTTCGCCTATACTGATGCTCGTCTCACAAACTAACAAGAAGGCGAGTTTTACATGATCGAAGTGCTTTGGCGCGGTCGCGGCGGGCAGGGGGCCTTCACAGCGGCACGGCTTTTGGGCGCGGCGTCCTCGTTCGCCGATGGTTCTTATGCGCTGGCGTTCCCCTCGTTCGGTCCTGAACGTCGTGGCGCCCCTATGCGCGCGTTCACTAAGATGTCGCGCGAGCCGATTGGCGACCGCAGTGCAGTGAGCAGGGCGAACTACGTTATCTACCTCGACGATACGCTGCTTGGCGAAGGTTGGGAGGACGAGCTGCTTCCTGATGGGAAAGTCATCGTGAACTCGGTGCGCTCGTTCGATGACCCGCGCATCGTTGCCATCGATGCGAATGGCATCTCCCAAGAGATTCTTGGCCGGCCGATTCCCAACACGGCGCTTCTCGGTGCGCTGTGCTCGGTGTGCGACTACGTGAGCGCTGACGACGTGAAGCGAGCCATCGAGGGCTATATGCCCGCGAAGCTGCACGAGAAGAACAAGCGCGTAGTCGATGCGGCGCTTGAGGTGGTGGGGAAAACTCGCGCAGCGGGAGTGGCCGTAAAAATCGACGAGTCCCCCAAATCCCGGGTCATCGGCTCTGTTTCACGTGAAACGGTCGAGGATGCGCATTTCGATGCGCCCGCTTCCCGCGGCGAGGCGCTCATTCCCACGCTGCAAACCGACGCACTCGATCCCGCCGACTTCGCCCATACGACATGCTACGACGGCGGTTACCTCGTGGCGAAGAACGCAGGCTGGCGCAATATGCGTCCGGTGCTCAATGTCGGGAAATGCACGGGCTGTCTGCAGTGTTACCTGTACTGCCCCGATGGCTGCATCTTCCGTCCTGCGCGGCAGACGGCCGATGCGGCGGGCGCGGCAGCCGTGGCTATCGATTACGATTTCTGCAAGGGGTGCGGCGTGTGCGTCGAGGTGTGCCGCTTCGGTGCGCTTGCCATGGTCCCCGAAAGCGAGGGTGATGAGCGATGAAGCGTTTCCTTTCAGGCGACGAAGCCTTCGCCGAAGGTGTTCGTCTCGCGAAACCGCAGGTGATTTCCGCTTACCCCATCACTCCGCAGACCGTTGTGGTCGAGCGTCTTTCTGAGATGGTGGAAGAGGGCTCGCTCAAGGCGGAATACGTGCATGTGGAATCCGAGCACTCCGCCCTTTCCTGTGCGATGGGCGCATCAGCCACGGGCGCGCGCACGTTTACGGCGACCTCGAGTCAGGGCCTTCTCTACATGGCGGAGGTCCTCACCTACGCTGCGGGCGGGCGTTTTCCCATCGTGATGATGAACGCGAACCGTGCAACGGCGCTCCCGTGGAACATCTACGGCGATCAGCGCGATTCGCTGGCGCTGCTCGACCATGGGTGGATCCAGGCGTATGCGGAAAACAACCAGGAGGCGCTTGACCTGGCGCTTATGGCATATGCGGTGGCTGAAGACCCCGCAGTGCTCACTCCGTTCATGGTGAACCTCGACGGGTTCGCGCTCACGCATACCTACGAGACGGTCGATGTGCCCGCCGAGGAAGACGCCGATGCGTTCTTGCCGCCGTATCAGGCGACGAACTGCTTCGACTTCGAGCATCCGAAAAACATCGGATATTCCGCCGGCCCCGACTACAACCGCTACTTCAAATACTACGAGCACAGAGACATGCTCGGCGCGTTCGAGGCGATTGCTCGCGTGGAAGCGCGTTTTGCGGAATGCTTCGGTCGAGCGTATACGGGTCCTGTTGAAGCGGTGAGCTGCGATGATGCTGAAACCGTTCTCGTGACGCTGGGCTCGATTGCGGGGCTTGCGCGCGAGTCGGTCGCAAGGCTGCGCGAACAGGGCAAGCGCGTGGGCCTTCTGCGCATCCGCTACATGCGCCCCTTCCCGGCGAAGCTTATCGCCGAGGCGCTTGCGGGCGCGGCGGCGGTCGGCGTGCTGGAGAAGGACATCTCCTTCGGGGCCGAGGGCACGGTGTTCACGAACGTGAATTCCGCGCTCCAGCAAGCGGGGTGCACGACGCCGATGTTCAACTTCATCGGCGGCCTCGGCGGTGACGACATCACGAGTGCTCAGATGGACGCCATGTTCGACGCGCTGCTCGATAGCGTGGGCGAGCGAGGGCGCGATGATGCTGCCGCCGAGCGGAGCCGCGACGATGCCTCTACCGGCCAGGGAGCTGGGCTCGGCCGTGTGAGCTTCCTCGGGATAGACTTTCCCGCTGCAAGCCTGCCTGCATGCGGCGATGATTGCAAAGAAGGTGCGCGATAATGGCGATGAATGCGAAGAACATGCCTGCTGACGAGCTGTTTTTCGGGCATAAAGCATGTGCTGGCTGTGGCGGTTCGCTTGCGGTCCGCGCGGCGCTGAAGGTGCTCGGTCCGAACGCGGTAGCTGCGCTGCCCGCAGGCTGCATGAGCGCCGTCGGCTTCAACTTCCCCCAGCTGTGCTTTGCGAACAACGCGATGATCACGCCTTTTGCGGCCACGGCGGCCGTGCTCACGGGCATCGAGACCGGTTTGCGGGCTCAGGGGAAGAAGCCCGACGATTGTACGGTCGTCGGCTTTGCGGGCGACGGCGGCACGGCAGATATCGGCATCCAGGCGCTTTCGGGCGCGATCGATCGCAACGACGATGTCCTCTATATCTGCTACGACAACGAGGCGTACATGAACACGGGCATCCAGAAAAGCTCGCTCACCCCCTTCGGCGCTAAGACCACAACGACGCCCGTAGGGAAGAACTCCCACGGATGCCTCACGCAGAAGAAGAACGTGTTCGAGATTATCGCAGCTCACGGGCTTCCCTATGCCGCAACGGCGAGCGTCGGGTATATGAACGACTTCCTGAAAAAACTTGAGCGCGCGAAGGGTATCCACGGTACGCGGTTTATCCACGTGATCGCGCCGTGCCCGACGGGGTGGGGTGCTCCCGAGTCGAAGATGGTCGATCTCGCTCGCGACGTGGTCGATTGCGGACTGTGGTATCTCGCCGAATACGAGGGCGAGCAGGAGAGCGGCGTCCCTGGTGGGAAGTTCACGCTCAACCGCAAGCCCCGCGAGTTCACAAGCGTGCGCGATTACCTGAAGAGCCAAGGCCGCTTCCGTGCTCTTAGCGACGAGGAGATTTCCCTGGTCGAGCGCTCGCGCGATGCGAAATGGGAAATGATCGAGCGCGATTGGGCTTAAGCTAGCCGTCCACCCCGCGTTGGGCTTCGTGGCGTTCGCCCTTGTCGATGATGTCGACCGACTCGATGCTTGAGGCATCGCCACCTTCGACTCGGTACTCGGTGAGGCGCAGGTCCATGGTCTCGATATCGCTCGCCGGCTTTTTCAGCTGCACAACGAGGGTCGATCCTTCCTGGGTGATTGACTCGATTTCTTTTCCGGGAATCGACCCTCCTGAAAGCTGCACCTGAATCCAACCGTCTTGCGGTTTCCAGCCACTGCCCGGCATGGCCACGATGGCGCCGCCGGAAACCTGCATACACAATACGGGCAGGTCGTCGTCTTGCGTCCATGTCCATGCGGCTTTGGCGTCATCCGAGGCGCTGCAGCCGAGTGCCGTTGCGGCAACGGCTGTGCATGCTGTCGTCACAAATGCCCTTCTTGTCATATGCTGTGCCATTGTCGCCTCCGTTCCGAGCGGCTTTCATTGGTTGCCATTGTCCCATATTCGGCACGAGGGCATCGAGCGAGCCTTACCGCAAAGGTGGTTTTGAAACCAATTTGTCACCCCACCCATATTCTCTTACGCCGAATTAAAGTAAATGATATGCCGAATCACCTCGTCACCTTACTAAAAATTGGTACGTGAATCAATGAAACAGCAGGTGGTGATAAATAGCGAACAATATATTGAGGTAACTATTTACGATATTGTCATCCTGCAAATACCCAAAAAGTGTTAGTATGCTGAATTTGGAAAACCGCATCTGGAAATATCCCTCTATAACAGAGGGCTTGCCTATGACGAGAGGCAAGTATGACCAGCTGAAATTGCGGAGATAGTTAGGCCGTAAGCTTCATCTGGAGCCTGGGCTGACGGGGTGAGGAACATGAATAATACGATAAAGCACATGAGAGAGGCTAAAAGCTCGGACAATTCCTTAAAACCAGTGACAAACTAGCGCAAAAAAATATCGAGCCGCACGAGCTGCTGCCTCGTTCTGGGCGGCGCGTCGTTCCAGTAGTCGATGTGGTCGACGAACTGCTTGAGGACGGAGTTCAGCTGCTCCGGCGTGAGCGAGTCGTCGCGCACCGCCTCCATCATCGTGCGCAGGTGCGCGATCTTCTCCTTCGTGTCGGTGGCGCTCGAAGCGGCTAGCTCGGCCTCCCTCTCCGCTATCGACTCCTCCAGCGCGGCGATGCGCGACTTCTCGCGCTCGGTGATATAGACGTACATCGCCTCGTCGATGATGCCGCGGTCGAGGCGGTCGTAGGCGTCCACGAGGCCCTTCCTGCCCGCCGCCGCGTCCTTGCGCATGCGCGCCAAGTCCTTCTCCATCTTCTCCTTGCGCTTCCTCTCGCCCTTGTCGGTGAGCGCGATCCGGAGGTTCGCCGCGTCGCGCTCCATGGTCTCGGCGAGCGCGTCAAGGAGGTGCGGTATCTGAACGCTCTTGCATTTGCAGTCGAGGTCGCGCTTCCAGTCGGGGTGGGTGAAGTACGCCCTGCCGTTCCCGCTGTTCGGGCGCGTCGCCATCATATACCCGCACTTCCCGCACCGCAGCAGGCCCGCGAGCGGGTTGGCGATGCGCTTCGCCTCGGCGCGGGGCGTCCCCTTGCGCATGCGGCTTCTCGCGGCCCGAGCGTACTCAGGGTCGACGAACGCGGGCCATCGCGCGTCGACCACCTTGGGGCGCTCGTTGATGACGCGCCGCTTCCTCTCGTCGTAGTCGTCGCCGAGGTACGATTCCGTCTGATGGACGCCCCACCTGATAATCCCCTCGTACGCGGGGTTCTCGACGGTGTAGCGCAAGGCGGCGGTCGTCCACCACTCGCGCCCCTTCGGCGAGCGTATGCCGAGCGCGTGCATGTGCCGCTGGAGCCCGCGCCAGGTCGGGTCGTCGGCGTCGTGGCAGTAGCGGAACAGCTCCATCAGGTTCTCGAAGTCGCCGTTCGGCTCGAACGTCCTGCGCTTCTTGGGGCCTGTGCGGCGGAGCCCGTACGGCTCGATGCCTCCCGCCGAGTAGCCCTCGGCGACGGTCGCGTCCACACCGCGACGCAGGCGCTTGGTGATGCTCTTGTACTCGTCGCGCGACGATTGCAGCTTGCGCTCGAACAGCTCCAGGTCGTCGGCGTTGTCCAGGTCGTAGATGCGGTAGTCGCTCAGGCACTTGGTTCCCGTGAGCCTGAACACGTTGGAGATTCGCGACTGGTCGCTGCCGTCCCCGCGCGACAGGCGGGAGACGTCCACGACCACGACGACGTCCCACCTGCCGTCGCGCATGTCGGCCATGAGCCGCATCATCTCGGGGCGGTCGCCTATGGACGCGCCCGACACGACCTCCTCGTAGGTCTCGTCGATGCCCCATCCGCGGTCGGCGGCCATCGCCTCCGTGATGCGCATGTGGCGCGCGAGCGTCTCCTGAAGGCTCTCGCCCTCGCCGTCGTCGCGCGACTTGCGCAGGTAGCGGCACACGCGCGGGTTCATCTTCGGTTCTTCCGTCATGGTATAATTCGACCGTCCTTTCATCTTCCGGGGTGTTTGGATTCGGAGCGGCTGAACTGTGGTAGGGGACGCCGCTCCTTTTTATTCGATTGTGCGGCACGACGGCGATAATTGCATCAAGCAACATTTACCATCGACAAGCTGTCGCGCGATTCCGTATATTCGAGCTAAACGATCTCGTACTTCGCAAGCTTGTAGATGACGGGAGCGTCCCCGTTCATGCTGACGAGCTCCACCGTGTGCTCTCCCTTGGAGAGCTGGTCGCCCGTGAGCGATATCGTCGCCTGCAACCTCCCGACGTTCGCCTCGCTCGACTTCATTCCGTCGACGTAGATGGTGCACTCCTCGCCGTTGAACCCTTCCGCATCGAGCTCGATCTGCACGAGCGACTTACCGTCGCCCTTCACCTGCGGCACGTTGCCGTCCTTCGAGGTGCCAGCAGCCGTCGCGAGGTACATAGTCCCCGCCTCGGTCTCGGCGTACTTCGAGCCGTCGAAATCCTTCGCGGGCGCGGCCTTCTGCTCTGCCGCTTGAGTCGACCCGCTGCCGGCTTTCTGGTCGCTCGATGCGTTGCCGCCCGAGCATGCCGCCAACGTGAGCGCCAAAGGCGCTGCGACGGCGAGCGCCGCTATCTTCTTGAGCATTACTTTTTCCTTTCCTTTGACGATGGCGTATCTCCAGCGCGCAACCTGCGCGAGAAACCTAAGGCTCTTCGAACCACCACCAGAACGGGCAGAGGTCGCTCGACTCGCTTCCGTACCATGTCGGAGTCGTGCCGCCAACCACTTTCCGCTCGGCTATCGTTTGCTCTGCGCATTCGAACAGGTATTCGCTGCTTGGGACTATGCCTTTCAGCTCGCGCGTTGGCAGTATCCTCGACAGGCCGTTTGCGACCTTCTCTTCCATGAACATGCTCTTGATCGCGGTATTCGCATATCCCCAGTCGCTGGTCGCGCAAATAGCGAACCCGTTATCAACGACTACCTTCATAAGACCTTTCCACTCGGGCGAAAGACTCCTGATTCTGATGTCGAGCTCTTCCTTCACGCGATATCTCTCCGATAGCAGGTGATCGTTCACCATCTTCCGCTCTTTAACCCTCGCTATCGGCCCGGGCTTTCCGCCGAGCATCTTGCATACGGCGTACCCTGCGGCGAAGCCGAACACGGAGAAGACGATGGCTATGCCCGTGAAGCCGGCTGGGTCCTGCGAAAACGGGTTGCGCGAGCCGAAGACGCCCTCCCAGAAGTCGTTGGTGAGCACGTAGCATATGAAGCTCGTGGCGACCGCGTTGGCGAGCGCGCCAATCAGTATGTTGCCGATCTCGGCTGCGCGGCTCCTTTCGCTCACCTACACCGCCTCCTGAACTCGTACAGCTTCGGGGCTATCTTTTTGCACTCGCGTGTCGGGCGACCCGCTCATGAGCCTCGCGGTGTTGACGAGCGTTTCCCGTCCCTGCGAGTTCATCGACTCGTAGTAGCCGTTGAGGGCTGCTTGGCCGCTGTCGGCGAAGGAGGTAAATCGTTGTCTGCCTGCCAGCTCGTCGAGAGAACATCCGAGTATTTCAGAGCACGCAATCGCCTGAGAAAAAGACATGGCACGCTCACCGCGTTCCCACGTCCCGTATCGGCTTGTCTTAATGCCGAGAGCCTGGGCCATCTCATCTTGAGAAAGACCTCTAAGATTACGAATCCTTTTGAGCTGTAGGTCCATCGATGACCTCCTTTTTTCCGCAACACAGTTTAGCGATTTTAATCAAAACTTTCAACAGAAAGTTAAAGTCATGGGTTGAAACATCAACGGAAAGTGGTATTGTGTGCGTTGACTTCAACGGAAAGTTAAAGTTCGAAAGGGTGAAACCATGGTGAAGGCAATCGCATTGACGGCGCAAATGCTCCTTCTCGCGGCTGGACTCGTCGCCATCTATCTCTTCGGCGCGGTTGCCGAGGGGTGCGCGATGCTCCTGGCGTCGCTCTTCGCCCTCGGTTTCGCGTTCGGTTTCGGGAGCGGGGGTGAGTAGATGTTTGACATGGATTATTTCTCGAAGCAGCTTCGAGTGAAGCGAGCTGAACGCGGATGGTCTCAAGACGAGTTGGCGAAAGAGTCTGGCGTTAGCAGAAACGCGATCGTCCGTTATGAATCTGGGCTGAACGAGCCGATGTTCACGAGCGTTTGCGCGTTGGCGGATGCGTTCGGTTGCCCGATTGGCGATTTCGTCATCCCAGAGAGCGCGGCTTAGACCGCGCGACTCGGAAGCAGGGGCATAGGGCGCATGGGCGCGGCGTTCCTTTCCGCCGCAACCCGCGCGAAAGCGCCGGCACAAGGGAAGGCGGGTTTTCGTTCACTTTTGCCGCCACCCTCCCGTGCGCCCTGCGACCCCGCTTCCGGGCAAGCACCTTGAAAGCAGAAGAACCGTCGAGCGGCCGCATAAGAAGGCAGCATGGCGCGTGACTTGTCCGCGCCCGGGGAGCGCCCAACGCGATGATCCGCCTGAGCTTGCGACGCCCGACGCTAAACGGAGAAATAAAAGGCATCAGCCGAAAGGAGATGAGGACCATGGAGAGGGAAACCGAGTACGCGTTCCGCCCGGGGACGCGGACGTACCGGCTCGACGACGGGTCGATCTGCACCATCCACGCTGGTGACGGCGTGACTGTCGAGCAGATGGAGGGCGCAGCGCGCCTGTACCTGAAATACAAGGAAGAGAACGAGAGGAAGGAGGCCGAAGATGCGGCAGCCTAAAAAAGAAGCGCGCCGAGGGTGCAACCAGGGGCGCGCTAATGCAGTAAGCGACGAAGAGTATACCACGTTCGGCGTCAGGCTGATTTTCGCGTTCTCCGCGTTCTTCGCGTGGATCCTGCTGGACATGGCGCTGGGAGGTGCCGCGTGATGCAGACGAGCGTCGACATGGTGCAGCGCAACGACCCGATCGTGTACGTGCAGGACGCCTGCTACTGGGTGAAGCGCAACCCCGACAAGTTCAAGCGCCTCATGCACCTGTGCCACCGCGAGGTCGACGCGGGCAACCCGAGGGTCACGCGCGGCGACATCTACAACCTGGCGCGCGAGGCGGGCCTCACCATCACCGAGTGCCGGGAGCTGAAGCGCGACAACAACAAGTGGCCGACGCTCGCGCGCTACATGGTCATGCTCCGCCCCCGCCTCGCCAAGTGCCTGCACTTCCGCGAGAGCGGCATCGAGCGCGACGGCATCGACCTCGCCGCCGAGTGGCACGCAATCGTGAACCCCACGACGTTCTTCTACGCGGACGACTGGAAGGACGCGAAGGCGAAGTGCGTGAGCGGGGACGTGACGGCGCTATGAGGCAGAGGTTCGAGATACCGGGCAGGCTCGACGGCATGAACGAGATCGTCGACGACGCCCGCGCGTGCCGCTTCAAGGGCGCGCAGGGCAAGCGAGACAACCAGGACAAGGTGGTGTGGGCCGTCAAGGCGGCGCGCCTGAAGCCTATGAAGTGCCCCGTGCTGGTGACGGTGACGTGGGTCGAGGGGCTCGCCCCCGGCAAGCGGAGGTTCGTGCCGAGGGACAAGGACAACATACGGGCGGGGATGAAGTTCATCCTGGACGGGCTGCAGGAGGCGGGAATCATCGAGAACGACAGGTTCGCGATGGTGACGCCCTGCGACAAGTACATGCTGAACAGGGAGAACCCCCGCGTGATAGTGGAAATCGAGGAAGTATGAGCGAAGCAATCGAGGCGGAGGTCGTCGAGCCTTCCGCCAACCTGGCGAAGGCCCCCGACCCCGCCATCGCGTACACCCTGCCGACCGTGACGGTGGGCAACCTGGAAGGGGTCGAGCGGTTCGTGGCGCAGGTGGAGGCGTTCTTCGAGGGCGTGGAGATAGACCCGACCGACCCCGACCAGGTGAAGGCCCTGAAGGGGCTGCGCGCCGACGTCAACAAGGCGGCGAACGCCATCGACGGCAAGCGCAAGGACATGGACAGGGCCGTGAAGGGCGCTATGTCCGAGGCCGACGGCGCGCTCAACGCGCTGCGCGACCGCCTGCGCGAGGTCTACGCCAAGACGGGGAGGCAGATAGAGGAGGCCGACGCCATCTGGCTGCAGGGGCGCACGGCGCTGCTGCGCCACGAGTACGAGGGGGCCGCGCCCGACCTCGCCGAGCTGATACCGCTCGATGCGTTCGCGGCCAAGGAGCCGAAGCTGCTCCAGAAGTCTTGGAAGGGGCCGAAGGCCTGCGACAAGCTCGACGAGATGATCGCCGAGGCCGTGACCGACCGGAAGAGGCTCGCGGAATCCGACCTCGCGCACCCCGTGGAGGCGGACGCCGTCTACTGCAGGACGCTCGACATCAAGGACGCTCTCGACGAGGACAGGCGTCTCAAGGTCGCCGAAGCCGAGAGGAAGGCCCACCTCGCCGCCTCCAAGCAGCTGCAGGAGCAGGTGGAGGCTCGGCGCGGGCAAGAAGCCGAGAAGCCCAAACCCGCCCCTCATGAGCCACCTGAGGCGCTCTCGCGGTGGACGGTCTCGTTCACGGGCACGGAAGCCCAGGCGGCCGAGGTGAAGGCCCTCATGGTGCGCCTTGGCGTGGCCGACCGCAAGTGCAAGAGGTCGGCGCTATGAGCGAGGAAGACAAGTGGAAGGCGCTCCAGAAGCCCTTCGACCCCGACGAGGTGGAGCTTCTGCCCAAGTACACGGGCCCGAAGGACGCCAACGGGCGCATCCCGCGCGACAAGTACCGGCACTGCGACGAGTGCGGCGGGTTCCACCCGTTCCCGTGCGTGCACCTGAGGTACGTCGGGCACGCGGGCATAACGCAGCGCCTCAACGAGGTCGACCCGACCTGGAACTGGGAGCCCGCCGCGAAGGACCAGAACGGGCTCCCGCTCATAGCGGGCGGCGGCATGTGGATACACCTCACGGTGCTCGGCGTCACGCGCTGGGGCTTCGGCGACGCCCAGGGCAAGACGGGGCCGAACGCCGTGAAGGAGACCATCGGCGACGCCATCAGGAACGCCGCCATGCGCTTCGGCGTGGGCACGTACCTGTGGAGCAAGTCGGACAAGGACAAGCGGATAGCGGAGCTCGGGCAGCCCCCGGAGGAGGCGCCGTTCGACCTGTACCGCGACGCCCTGCAGAGGGCGAAGCAGCGCGGCGTCAGCGTGAACGACGCCATGGCGTACGTCGAGGGCGTGATACCGAAGCCGCGCGACGAGTACGGCGACTTCGAGGTCAGGTGCGCGGTGCTTCTCGTGGACTCCATGAGGGCGCCCGGGAGGCCGCCCGAGGAAGACGGCGAGGAGGTGAGCTTTTGAACTACTTCGAGCACTCCGTGAACGCCGTGAACGACCCGAAGGTGACCGAGCTCATCATCGAGTGCGGCCCGGGGGCCTACGGGGCCTACTGGTGCATCCTGGAGCAGATATACCGAGACGAGACCCCGTTGGTTCTGTTCGCTAACCAAGGCGGCAACCGAACGCTGACCAAGGTGGTCAGCCACTGGCTGTGCATCGACACCGAGACGTTGGAGACGTGGGTTTCGGCGATGCTCCGCATAGGCCTGCTCGAGACCGACCCGGGCAACCCCGACGCGGTGACGAGCAGGCGCGCGGCCGAGAACGTCGCAGCGTACCGCGAGAAGTGCGAAACCGCACGTCGGAACGGGAAGAAGGGCGGTCGGAAAACCGACGGGAAAGCGGGCGCTAACCGAGTCGGTACCAAGGCGGCAACCGAACGCCAAGCTAACAAAACAAAACAAAACAAAGGTTTTGGTTTTGATAAACAAAACCAAAAACCTTGCGCGTCAGGCGACGCGGCTGCGGCGGGTGCCGCGCCGCCCGCCGCCTGCCCGAAGTGCGGGTCGCCGCTCGTCGCCACCGACGTCTCGTCGACGGGCTGGTGGTGCGACGGGTGCAACGAGGAGGCGTCGCCATGATGAGCCGTTTCAGCGCGCACAACATGCGCGGGCTGTCCTACCGCCCCGGCTACTGCGCGATCTGCGGGCGGCCGCGCCCCGAGGGTCACCACGTCGTGGCCCGCTCGCTAGGGGGCGGGGACGGCCCCGTCATCGACCTCTGCGGGCGCGGGAACAGCCTCAAGGACGCCGACGGCAACCTGCTGCACCACGGGGCCGCCGAGACGCACCGCCTGTGGCTCTGGTGGCACGACGGCACGGACAGCGACATCGCGCCCAAGTGCCTGCACGGCTGCGGGTACGGCAGGTGGGCCTACAGGCTCTCCGACGAGCCTTGCCGATGGGAGGAGGCCGTGCGCCTCCCCGGCTGGCGAATCGTCGGGTAAACCAAGCGAAAAGGAATGATCCACGTTGACAGAACACGACATCAAGTCCGCGCTCAACAACTACCAGCGGCACAAGCGCGAGTCGAGAAGGGCGCTCAGGGAGTACCAGAGCGCGCTCGACTCCGCCATGAGCATCACGGCGTCGCTCGGCGGCGCGGGGGGCGGCGGCTCCTACTCGCTCGACAAGATGGGCGACGCCGCAGCGTCCATGGTCGACTCCGCCGACGTGTACAAGGAGCACTCGGGCGAGCAGCTGGACGCCTACCTGGAGCTCTCCCGCATCGTCATGGAGGTCGGCGCGTTCAACTGCGTGCTTGGCGACATGCTCGAGTACGTCTACCAGGACGGCATGAGCATCGAGGACGCGGGCGCGAAGGCGGGGCCGTTCTCGCGAAGCCAATCCTACCGATTGCACGACAGGGCGTGCGAGAAGGCGCAGGAGGTCTTGACGCGGATCATCGAGGAAGAGGGGTCCGATGGCGAATCTTGACAGGTACGGCGGAGCCGAGGCTTACGCGAGGTATGACGTGGAGCGCGAGCTGGAGCGCGCCGAGCAGCTGAGGAGCGGCGCATGCGGGAGGTGCGCGCACGCCTTCGCGGACACGGTCGAATGCGAGTCGTGCGACGGCCAGACGCGCATCTGCGTCTGCCTGCTCGACCCGTCCGACCCGTGGCTCACGGCAGCAGACGGAAGCCCCGCCGACATCGGGTGCGAGGACTACGAGGAGATGTCATGAAGGTATACGAGCTCATAGAGAAGCTGATGATGATTCCCGCCGGGTGCGAGGTCGATTTCTACGATGGCGCGGGAACGATATACGCGGTGAACAAGGTCAACGCGCCATCCGATTGCGCCTCGTGCGCGATCCTGATGCCCGACGTCGATTCGGGAGGCCTCGATGATTAGCGCCTCGTGCGCCGTCGGCGCCCTGCTGGTCGCCGGCGTCGTCCTGGCGCTTTCCAGGAATTAAAGGCATACGGAAACACGGAGCAGCCGATGCGGGGACGCGTCGGCTGTCTCTCGTTTAGGAGAAGAAATGGATTACATGGAGTTCCTTGAGCGCAAGCGAACCCACGTCCCGCATTCGGGCTTCGACCCGGGCGACGACGTGAGCGACGCGCTCTTCCCGTTCCAGCGCGACATCGTGCGCTGGGCGGTCATGGGCGGGCGGCGCGCCATCTTCGCCGCGTTCGGCCTGGGCAAGTCGGTGATGCAGCTGGAGATCATGCGGCTCGTCCAGGCGCACGAGGGAGGGCGCGCCCTCATCGTCTGCCCGCTGGGCGTGCGTCAGGAGTTCAAGCGCGACGCGGGGCTGCTCGGCATGGAGGTCGAGTTCGTCAGGCGAACCGGAGAGCTCGGCGGCGACGGCGTCTACCTCACGAACTACGAGAGCGTCCGCGACGGCAGGCTCGACCCCAACGAGTTCAAGGCGGTGACGCTCGACGAGGCGAGCGTGCTCCGGAGCTTCGGCTCGAAGACCTACCAGACGTTCCTCGAGCTGTTCGACCAGGTTCCGTACCGCTTCGTCGCGACCGCGACCCCTTCCCCGAACCGGTACAAGGAGCTCATCCACTACGCGGGGTTCCTGGGGATCATGGACACGGGGCAGGCGCTCACCCGCTTCTTCCAGCGCGACTCCACGAAGGCGAACAACCTCACGCTCTACCCGCACAAGGAGCAGGAGTTCTGGCTGTGGCTGTCGTCGTGGGCGCTGTTCCTGCAGAAGCCGAGCGACCTCGGCTACTCGGACGAGGGATACGCGCTGCCGCCCCTGGACGTGCGCTGGCACGAGATACCGGACGACGGCGGTTCGGAGGTGCCCGTCGACCGCGACGGCCAGGAGCGCATGTTCCGAGACTCGGCCGTGTCGCTTTCGGACGCCGCGAAGGAGAAGCGCGCCACGATGGCCGCCCGCATCGCCAAGGCCAAGGAGATCGTGGACGAGTCTCCGGGCGACAGCTTCATCCTCTGGCACGACCTGGAGGACGAGCGCCGCGAGATAAAGCGGCAGATGCCCGACGCGGTGGAGGTGTACGGGAGCCAGGACCTCGACGAGCGGGAGCGCCGCATCGTCGGCTTCAGCGACGGCGAGTTCAGGCTGCTCGCGACGAAGCCCGTCTTGAGCGGGAGCGGCTGCAACTTCCAGCGGCACTGCCACAGGGAGATCTTCACGGGCGTCGGGTTCAAGTTCAACGACTTCATCCAGTCGATTCACCGCGTCTACCGCTTCCTTCAAACGGAGCATGTGCGCATCGACATCGTCTACGGCGAGGGCGAGCGGGAGGTCGTCAAGCAGTTGAGAGAGAAGTGGGCGCGCTATGACGAGCTCACGCGGAAGATGGAGGGCATCATCAAAGAGCACGGGTTGTCTGACGCGTCCATAGCGGACGCCATGAAGCGCAGCATCGGCTGCGAGAGGATCGAGGCGAGCGGCGACGGGTGGCTGTTCGCGAACAACGACACGGTGGCGGAGGCGAAGCTCATCCCGGACGACTCGGTGGACCTCATCGTCACGAGCATCCCGTTCAGCAACCACTACGAGTACACGCCGAGCTACAACGACTTCGGGCACACCGAGGACGACGCGCACTTCTTCGGGCAGATGGACTACCTGACGCCCGACCTGCTGCGCATCCTCAAGCCCGGGCGCATCTACGCGTGCCACACGAAGGACCGCGTGCGGTTCGGCAACGTCACGGGAGCGGGTATACCGACCATCGAGCCGTTCCACGCCGAGGTCATCGAGCACGGCATCAAGCACGGGTTCGACTACATCGGGATGATCACGGTCGTCACGGACGTGGTGCGAGAGAACAACCAGACCTACCGCCTGGGGTGGACGGAGATGTGCAAGGACGGCACGAAGATGGGCGTCGGGTGCCCAGAGTACATCCTGCTGTTCCACAAGCCGCAAACCGACCGAACCAAAGGCTACGCGGACGTGCCCGTCGCCCACTCGAAGGGCGGGTACACCCGCGCGCGCTGGCAGGTGGACGCCCACGCCTTCTGGAGGTCGTCTGGCGACCGCCCGCTCACGCCCGAGGAGATAGCGGGCTACCCCGTCGGCGAGATCGGGAAGGTGTTCAAGGAGGAAACCCTGCGCCGCATCTACGACTACGAGTCGCACGTCAAGATCGGCGAGAGCCTCGAGGGCATGGGAACGCTGCCCGCGACCTTCATGGCCATAGCGCCCGCGTCATGGCAGCCGGACGTGTGGACCGACGTGAACCGCATGCTCACGCTCAACACCGAGCAGAGCCGCAAGCGGCAGCAGATGCACGTCTGCCCGCTCCAATTCGACATCGTGGACAGGCTCATCGAGCGGTACAGCAACCCCGGCGAGCTGGTCTACGACCCGTTCGGCGGCTTGGGCACCGTGCCCCTGAGGGCCATGAGGATGGGACGCAGAGGGCGCGGCGTGGAGCTCAACACGGGCTACTTCCTGGACGCCGTGAAGTATCTGGAAGCTGAGGAGCGCAGGCAGTCGATGCCGACGCTGTTCGACATGGAAGGAATCGGAGAATGAGGCTGACAATCGCCAAATCGGAACTGCAGGACGCGCTCAAGGCGGTGTCCTCGACAGTGGGCAAGGGCGGCATGACCGCGCTCCAATGCGTGCTCATCGACGCGAGGGAGACGATGTCGCTGGAGACGACAGACATGCAATCCTCGACCTTCGTCGAGTTCCCCGCGCTCGTGGAGGAGCAGGGCAAGGCGCTCGTGGGGTTCAACCAGCTGCAGAAGTACGTCGGGATGCTCGACAACGCCGCCGTCTCCATCGAGGCGGAAGGGGACGGATGCACCGTCACGTGCGGCAAGACCGTCTTCTCCATGAAGGCGCTCGACCCCGCCGACTTCCCCGGGTTCTCGGAGATACGCGACGGCTCGGGGTGCGCCATGCGGGCCGAGGCGTTCGCCGAGGCGGTCGGCGCCGTGAAGTCGGCGGTCAGCAAGGACGAGACGAAGGTGTTCAGCGGCATCCGCTTCGAGAGCTCGGGCGGCAAGGCGTCCCTCGCGGCCACCGACAGCTACCGAGCGCACAAGCGCGAGCTCGCGTGCGGCGAGGGCGAGGTCGAGTGCGTCGTCCCCATCGCCATGGCGCAGGCGGTCGCGTCCGCGGGGCTGGCAGGCGACGCGACGCTCGCGACCGACGGCAAGCGCGTCACGTTCGACATGGGCGTCTACCGAATCACGTCCCGCTGCCTTGAGGGAAGGTTCCCGCCCGTGGAGAGGATCCTGCAGGCGGGGAACGTCGTCGGCAAGGCGTCTTTCGACCAGGCGGAGATGCGCGGCGCGCTCAAGCGTTCGGAGGCCGCCGCGTCCGACGACGCGCGCAGCGTGAAGGTGTCGTTCGGCGGCTCGGCGGTGGACTTCGAGGTGAAGGGCGACAAGGTGGCGTTCACCGACGAGATAGAGGCGGAATGCGACGGGGAGGCCGAGGTCAGGTTCAACCCGAGGCTTCTGCTCGACGCGGTGCAGTCGATGCCCGACGGCGAGGGCGCGCCCGTCTTCGAGGCGCAGGGAGCGAACGCGCCGATGCTCGTCAAGCGCGACGGCTACACGGCGGCCGTCATGCCGGTCAGGGGCTAGCCGATGAGGTACGTGAGCCTGTTCAGCGGGATCGAGGCGGCGTCGGTCGCGTGGGAATCGCTCGGGTGGGAGCCCGTCGCGTTCGCTGAGATCGACCCGTTCCCCTGCGCGGTGCTGAATGAGAGGTACCCGAACGTCCCGAACCTTGGCGACGTGTCGGAAGTGGATTGGAGTGCCATTGGAGCAGTTGACGTTGTGGTCGGCGGAAGCCCCTGCCAGGCCTTCTCGGTTGCGGGGAAGCGAAAGGGAATGCTGGACGCGAGAGGTCGCCTCATGCTCGAGTACGTTAGAGCTGTGCGCGACCTTCGCCCGCGCTGGCTTCTCTGGGAGAACGTCCCCGGAGTGCTATCGCAGTCGAACGGAGATGCTTTCGACACGCTCCAGCGGGAGCTGGCCGAATGCGGGTATTCGCTTGCATGGCGAACTCTTGACGCTCAATTCTTCGGAGTGGCCCAGCGGCGCCGACGTGTGTTTCTTGTCGGACATCTTGGAGAACCAGGGGGGGCACCTGCGGCGGTACTCTTTGAGCCCGAGAGCCTGCGCTGGGATTCTGAGTCGAGCCGAGAGAAGAGGCAGGCCATTGCCGACGAAGCTCGAAGAAGCCCTCAGGTCGCAGGCTTCAAGTACAGCGCGGGGAGCGCGGCCAAGGGGCTAGGCTACGAGGTGGAGTCGACCAACACGCTGACAGCCGACTGGCACGCGCCCGCCGTCTTCGGCTTCGCGCAGAACAGCCGCGACGAGGTGCGCGTGCAGGGCGACGGGACCCTTGCGGGCGCATTGTCCGCGCAACCCGGCATGAAGCAGACCACCTACGTCTGCGAGACGGCGCACCCGGGAAGCAACGGACTCGGGGCCGGCGAATCGGACGTCATGCCGACCCTCGACACGGCCAGCAGCAAGGCCGTGTGCATCGCCGACGACAACGCGAAGGCGGCCGTGGACGTGGAGATGTCGGGAACGCTCAAGTGCTGCGGCTCCGCGCCGATGGTGGCGCTGTGAGCTGCACGTTGCTGGTGAGGTGCGGGTGCGAGGGCGGGGGCAAGGGCGCGCTCGTGTCCGAAGAGACGTCCCTGACCCTCGCAACCTCGAACGCCCAGACGCTATTCGACGACAGAGGAGGAATCATGATCGTGAGAAGGCTCACGCCCATGGAGTGCGAGCGGCTGCAGGGCTTTCCCGACGGGTGGACCCGCATCCCCTACCGTGGGAAGCCCGCCGAGGAGTGCCCCGACGGGCCGCGCTACAAGGCGATAGGCAACAGCATGGCGGTCCCCGTCATGAGGTGGATAGGCGAGCGAATCGCCATGGTGGACGAGATCCTGGGGGAATCATGAGAGAAGAGAAGGTGCCGCTGTCGCTCGCCCGCGACCAGATGCTCGGCGTCGAGACGTCGCTGGAGCTCACGGCGCAGCGGGCGAACAAGGCGGTCGGCCAGAGGGACAGGTACAGGGCCAACGCGCTGCGGCTCGCCTGCGAGAACCTGACGCTTCGCGGCTGCTGCGCGCGGAAGGCATGCAAGGGCTACTGCGCCCGCGCACGGCGCATGGCGGGAGACGACTACTCGGAGCGCGGCGACGCGTTCCTGGATTAAGGAGACACGAATGAGCATCAACAGAGTTTGCATCAGCGGGAACCTGACCCGCGACCCCGAGCTTCGCTCCACGGCTGGCGGGACATCGGTCATGGGCTTCGGCGTGGCCGTGAACGAGCGCCGCAAGAACGCGCAGACCGGCGAGTGGGAGGACTACCCGAACTTCGTCGACTGCACGCTGTTCGGCAAGCGCGCAGAGGCTTTAGAGCAGTACCTGTCCAAGGGGACGAAGGTCGCCGTCGAGGGCAGGCTGCGCTACTCGTCATGGGAGAAGGACGGCCAGAGGCGTTCGAAGCTCGGCGTGATCGTGGAAGAGGTCGAGCTGATGAGCCGCCGAGACGGCGAGCAGCATCAATCTTATGCGCAGCAGGGCTACCAACAAGCGCCGCAGGTTCAGGAAGCCTGCTACGACGAGGATATCCCCTTCTAGGAACGACATCGGCGGGCGGCTCCGAACGGGCCGCCCATTAAGGAGGAAAGATGGGAATCGCGGAAGAGCTGCGCGAGAAGGCGCGGAGCTTGAGGAGGTCCAACGATTTCGTCTGCAAGGATTTCGTGGCGATTGAATTCGGAATCAGCTCGCCGTGCAAATCTCCGCGCAGATGCTGCGACTGCTACGCCGACATGTTCGAGCGCATCGCAGACCGCATCAACGCGGAGCGGGCGCTCCCCGAGGGCATCGACGCCGAGCGGGCGCTGCCCGAGGGCGTGGAATGGCCGCGCTTCGAAGACGGCGAGCCGGTGAAGGTGGGCGACGAGGTCGAGTTCGAGGGCGAGACGATGCGGGTCCACCTCGCGACCTTCGACGCCGACGGCTGGGCGCTTTGGTGCTCGCGCGAGGGCATCGACGGCAGGCTCAGCGGGGCGTACGGCGAGCGCGTCAAGCGCCCCGCGCCCGAGGTGCTCGACGCAGATGGCGTGCCAATCAAGGTTGGCGACACGGTGTGGGCGACTTACAACGGCTGCGAGCACCTCGTCATGGCGGTGTGCTCAGACGGTTCGTTTCATCCAAACATGGTGAAGGATGACGGCTGCATGGTCGAATACGATGAAGTCGGGTGGGATTTCGCCAAAAACGTCACGCACGAGCGCCCCGACAGCTGGGAGCGCATCGAGGAGGACGCGAAGCTTGCGCCGCGCGACTACCTGGAGAAGCGAGGCATGAACCCTGAGAAAACCGAGCGCATCGCGTCCATGATGGCCGACCTCGTGCGCCGAGCGAAGGCGCTCGCGAAGGCAGGTGAGTAAGGATGAGCTGGTACCTCATCGAGATGCCCGACGGCGAGCTGACGCCGTACGTGACCGAGACGGACAGCGGCACGGTCTACGGGTGGGGCGAGATGCCGAAGAGGAAGGTTGACCTCGACGAGCTTTTGGGGGTCGCCGACGAGTGCGACGAAGTCGACGTGGATGGCGTGACCGACTGGGCTGCGCGAATCAGGAAGGCGGTGATGGCGGATGAGGATTAGCGGCGAGGAGCGCCGGGCGATAGCGAAAAAGCTGCGTTACACGGCGAACGACGACCTGGGCGGACTCAGCCTGCAAAAGAACCTCGCGGCCATCACGAAGGCCGAAGATGGCAGCTGGCGCGGGGTGATGCGCAGGCTCGCCGACCTCATAGACCGGCCGACGTGCCGCAACGTCTACAACGAAATCTGCGACGAATACGAGGGGGGCCGTTGCAAAAACGGCTTCAAGTGCAGTGAATGCGGCGAGATCGTCGAGGATTACGAGGGTTACCGCATCACGGGGACGTTCAATTGCTGCCCGAAGTGCGAGCGAGAGGTGGTGGACTGATGGCCGAAATGCACATATGCGACCGCTGCGGCAAGCCAACGCCGAACTATAAGGCGTACCTTCTCGGCCCTATCGGCGGCGTTTACGGCTACTCGTTGTGCGACGACTGCAAGAAGCAAGACGACCGCAAACGAGCATGGGGAAACGAGCAGCATTTGAAGGATGAGATCACGTGCCCGTGGTGCGGTTACGAGGACCCCGACAGCTGGGAGTTCGAGGGCGAATGCGACGACGCATACGAATGCTCGAGCTGTGGGGAGCTGTTCTTTGTAGAGAAGCGCGTCGATATCACGTACACGAGCAAGCGCCGCATCGAGGACATGCCGGAAGGGTGGGTGGTCGAATGAGCGTTGAGGAGAAGATGGAGACCTACAGATTCGGTGACTGGGTCGTCTACGACCCTGGCTACAAAGAGCCTGAGATAGGCAGGGTGACGGAAGACAAAGGTCAGTTTGCCCGTGTGTGCTATCACATGGGATGCACCGCTGCTAGTACTGACAAGCAATACCTGAGACCTGCAACCGAAGCCGAGATACAAGCAGCACCACACGGCATCGGGCACCACCGATTCGACCCCTGGTGCCCGAGCGCGAAGGAGTGCCCCGGGCTTGGAAGATGCGATGCCAAAGCGAAGGAGGTCGAAAATGGCGTGGACTAAGTTTGCCAGGAACGTCGACTGCCCGAGGTGCGGGGCGACGCCTGCACGCCAGAAATGGAAGCCGCGCAAGCAGCTAGTGGACCTCGACGAGATGAGCGTCATCAGCGACTGCAATCCAGTCGACGCCGTCGAGTGCTTCAACTGCGGGCTCGTCTTCCGAGTATGCCACTTCGAGCACGACGACACCTATATCACCAGCTGGGACGAGATCGAGACGATCCCGCGTTACTGCCCGTGGTGCGGAAAGGAGATTGAGAGTGATTAGCAACGAAGAGCGCCGCGAGGTCGCGTGGAGGCTGAGGGCGAATGCGGACCTGTGCCCAAACGTGCTGTTCGACCTGCACGAAGCCGTAGGAGATGCGACGTACACGCAGGGAGGTTTGGCAAAGCGCCTCGCAGACCTCATCGAGCCTCGGCATGAAACGACGGAAGACGTCTCGGACGACTACGGGAAGTTCGAGTGCGGGAAGTGCGGGTGCCGCATCGACGACGTCACGGCGGTCGACAACGGCGGAATCAACTTCTGCCCCGATTGCGGGAAGGAGATTGAAGAATGATTAGCGACGCCGATCGCCGAGAGATGGCGGCGACAATGAGGGCAATTTCGGTCAGTGGTTTGAGGAACCTCACATTGGGCGAGATGCTCAACTCAATCCTCACCAGAGGGGCACCGCGGCCAACGACGGAGATGGCCATCCTCGCCAGCCTCGCCGACTTAATCGACCGTCCCGCCATCAAGCCCGAGCCGTCTGGGCGTGCGTACTGGCGCTGCCCGCGCTGCGGCGCGTTCAACTACAGGTCGGCGGTCACGGACTGCTGCGGCGTGATACCGGCGCACTACTGCGCCAACTGCGGAGCGGAGGTGGTTCCCCATGCTGAGCGACGCGATTAAGGGAGAGGTCGAGTCGGTCATCCGCCCCGTGCGGGTGAGCTACTTCGACCCGCGCACGGGCGAGCCGCTCAACCACAGGCCAGAGCCTCTCAGGCGCGAGCAGAGGAGAGAGACCGTCGAGGAGCGCAACGCCTCGATTGCCGAGCGCGAGAGGGGCGAGCGGGAGGCGCGGGCAATCTCCGACGCCATGCGGAAGCGGGCGGGGCTGAAACCCGACAAGCCTCGCAAGCCCAAGAAGCGCCCGACCGCGACCACGAGGCTCCTCACGTGCCCCGTCTGCGGCGCGCGCTTCGAGACCTCCGAATCCCAACGAATCGCCTGCTCCGACGAGTGCGCCAAGAAGCGCCGCGCGGAGAAGGCCAAGGCGCGATACGCGGCGAAGGTCGTGCGCACCGTCCGCGAGTGCGCCGTGTGCGGACGCCCGTTCGAGGTGTCGGGCAAGTCCCGCAAGGTCACGTGCTCCGATGCGTGCGCGAAGGTGCGCAAGCGGGAGCGCGAGCTTGCGTGGAAGGCGGCGACGAGGAACGGAAGCCCGCGATGACCGAGATGGTGATAGCCGGCAACCCCCGCGACGGGCAGCTCAGGCTCTTCGAGGTGGAGGATCTGCCGAAATGGAACGGCCTCGACCCCGACACGTGCGGCCACGAGACGGGAACCTATCGCAGCAAGAGCAAGTGCGATCTCAAGGGTAGGCTGGTGTACACCAACTGCCGCGAGGCGGGGCACTGCGTATGGGAATCGAAGGGAGACAGATGAGCGATTGCAGCAGCGACATCAGGGCGCGGCGGAAGGCCGTGGAGGTCGGAAAGGTCGCGGTGTTCCGCGAGGTGCGCCCCGACAAGGCTCAGGCGCTGAAGCCCATCGAGGAAGCCGCCGAGGTCTTCGGCGCGTGGCAGGCATGGGACAAGAGCAGGCGCATTGACGAGGCGACGGGCATCCCGAACTCGCCGCGCACGTTGGAAGCTCGCGACGCGCTGCTCGACGAGTGCGCGGACGTCGTCCAGGCGACGTGCAACCTCGCGGCGTCGCTCGGCGTGCGCGACATGACCGACAGGATGCACGCCTGCAGGGTGCGCAACGAGAAGAGAGGAAGGCTCTGATGAGCATCGACGAGATTGCGGGGAAGGTCGTCGAATTCGTCACGTCGCTTTGCGCGGCGTTCGAATCGATGGCGGAAAGAGCTTCCGGCTTACTCTTGAGTCTCACGAAGGCGCTCCCGAGCGAGAAGAAGCTCCGCGCGGCGCAGCGTGCGCTCAAGCGTTCGAGGCGCAACAGCGCGACCGTGAAGAGGTTCAAGCACGGAAGGAACTACAGGTCGCGCGTTCCCGCGAAACGTGGGACGAAATGCGACAGCATCCGGTGATATGATGTAGGCAAGGGAGATTGCAAGCGAAGCCGTTCCGACAGGGGCGGCTTTTTTGGAGGCTTCGGTAGTTTGTGTGACAAGGGGCTAGCCTAGGCAGCAACGCTCT
>ERZ827108.590-NODE-590-length-60545-cov-10.714052_pt1 | contig 60545 bp, 59 predicted proteins | sample MGYA00519921_ERZ827108 | MGnify/ENA primary metagenome ERZ827108 (study PRJEB31778, sample SAMEA3449258) | human gut metagenome | biome: human gut; feature: human-associated habitat; material: faeces | place: United Kingdom | collected 2010/2012 ...
AGTCTGGGCCGTGTCTCAGTCCCAATGTGGCCGTTCAACCTCTCAGTCCGGCTACTGATCGTCGACTTGGTGGGCCGTTACCTCACCAACTATCTAATCAGACGCGAGCCCATCCTTGAGCGAATTTCTTTGATATATCTTAGATGCCTAAAATATATGTTATGGGGTATTACCATCCGTTTCCAGAAGCTATCCCCCTCTCAAGGGTAGGTTGCTCACGTGTTACTCACCCGTCCGCCACTAACTCGGAGAAGCAAGCTCCTCCTCGTCCGTTCGACTTGCATGTGTTAGGCGTGCCGCCAGCGTTCGTCCTGAGCCAGGATCAAACTCTTTATTAAGTTTGTATATCTAAAAGCCTCTCGACTCTTAATATCTCCCGTTTCATTACGATTGCTCGCAATTACCTCGTTTGTATTTTAAACTCTTGTTAAACATCGTTTAACAGAAATTATACAAGGGTTTCTTTTCTTTGCATTGTTCAATTTTCAAGATACCTCGCCGCTCCCTCTCGGGAAAGCTTATCTATTATATCACAGTCTCTTCTGTTTGTCAAGTACTTTTTTTAAAAAAGTTTTTATCCTCTTATTCCCTTGACTCCCTTAAGACGACCTATCTATAATACCATATCTTCCGAACTTTGTCAAGTACTTCTTTCAAAAAAATTTTTTCCATTCCGTACTCGCTCTCTCTCGTTCGACAGCTTTATTATTATATCACCTCTTCCCTCTTTTGTCAACCGATTTTTGCAGGTTTGTAGAATTTTATAGTTTTAAATACTTTTTTAATTATAATTACATACAAATTATACAATATATTGACATAAATCTAAAATTATATTATAATTAACAGAATAATCTACATATAATCGGAGGTTTTTAAAATGATTTATGCTATACAAAATTGGATTTTCATTTTCTTCATTTATTCATTTTTAGGATGGTGCTTTGAGACCGCCTTGGTATCAATAGAAGAAAAGCGTTTTGTTAACAGAGGCTTTATACGTTCGCCGTTTTTGCCTTTATACGGATTTGGAGCAATTACAATGATTGTTGCCGGTACTCCGGTTATCAAAGACCCTGTTTTAGTTTTTATATTCGGCGCCGTTTCAGCAACTATACTTGAATTTGTAACCGGATGGCTTCTTGAAGTTATTTTTAAAACACGTTATTGGGACTACAGCGATACGCATTATAATTTTAAAGGACGCATATGCGCTGAGGCAACTTTAATGTGGGGATTTATGACATTGCTTGTCAATTATAAAGTACATGTACATATAGAGCCTATAATATTAAAATTAGATTCGCAGATTATCATGATATTAGATATTATCCTTCTTATTATTTTTATAATTGACTTTATTGCTTCGGCCAAAGCAGCTATAGATGTTAATAATATACTCAAACGTCTTACTGAAATAAAAAATGAAATTTCAGATATAAATATTAAAATCAAAGAACAAATACGCAACAATTCAGAATCCGATGCAAAGCTAACATCATTAAAGCAAAAATTAGAGCAATTAAAATCTGAAAATATAAAAAATTCAAGTAAAATAAATTTTTTCAAGAAAAATTATTTGAATGCGCATCCAAACTCACGTTCTCTTAAGTTTAATAATGCCTTAACCGAACTTAAAATCAAAATTAATGAAAAAAAGAAAAAATAACGCTTATGTAGCCCTCTCATTAAAATGATGAGAGGGCTTTGTTAAATTTTACTTTACATTCAGCTTTTTTACAAAATTATTTAACATAGATTTTACATAATATAACTTTTCGATTTTACAATAACATTTTATAATTAAGACATAATCAGTAAAGGAGTTAATTACTATGAAAAAAATTATTTCAATTCTTATGACGGTAACAATGTCCGCATCGTTATTTACAGGCTGCGGTTCAGACAAGAGCTTTAACGCTTCAAAGGATATTACAATAGTATCCCGTGAAGACGGCTCAGGAACAAGAGGAGCATTCGTAGAGCTTTTCGGAATTGAAGAAAAAGACGAAAACGGTGATAAAATCGACAGAACAACAACGGATGCTATGATAACAAATAATACTTCCGTTATGATGACGACCGTATCGGGTAATATGTATTCAATCGGTTATATTTCACTGGGTTCGTTAAACGACACTGTTAAGGCGGTTAAAATTGACGGAGCGGAAGTTTCAGTGGAAAATGTAAAAAACAATTCCTATAAAATTGCCCGTCCCTTCAATATCGCAACTAAGGATAACGTCAGTGAAGTTACACAGGATTTCATTAATTACATCATGAGCTCAGATGGACAGCAGATCATTACCGACAACGGATATATAGGTTCGGACGACGCCGCTCCTTACAGCGGAAATACTCCGTCAGGAAAAATTGTAATTGCCGGTTCGTCATCCGTATCCCCTGTAATGGAAAAGCTTCAGGAGGCTTATCTTAAAGTAAATACAAAAGCGGAAATTGAAATTCAGACAAGCGATTCGACAACAGGAATGACATCTGCGATTGAAGGAGTATGCGATATAGGCATGGCATCAAGAGAACTTAAAGACAGCGAAATTGAAAGCGGTCTTACATCTCAAACAATTGCTATGGACGGAATTGCAGTAATAGTCAATAATGACAATCCAGCCGACGAACTGTCCAGCGATCAGGTAAAATCAATATATACAGGAGAAACAACAAGCTGGCAGGATATAATCCAGTAAAATATACGGAGGCATTTATGCATAAATATAAGGAAAAAATAATGAGCGGCGTGTTTCTTCTCGCCGCTTGTACCTCCATTATCGCAGTCATTATAATTTGTCTGTTTCTTTTTGCAAACGGAATACCGGCAATAAAAGAAATAGGTATCTTTAAGTTTATAACCGGTACTGTCTGGAGGCCGTCCAATAACATCTATGGAATACTGCCGATGATTCTGGGAAGTATATATGTAACTGCGGGTGCAATTTTAATAGGAGTTCCGATAGGTATATTTACCGCTGCATTTATGGCGTATTTCTGTCCGAAAAAAATCTATAGGGTGCTTAAACCGGCAGTAAATCTTCTTGCAGGGATACCATCGGTCATATACGGTTTCTTCGGACTTGTAGTTGTAGTTCCATTTACCGGAAACAGTATGCTTACTGCGTCATTAATTCTTGCCGTTATGATTCTTCCGTCAGTAATAGGAGTATCGGAAACTGCCATCAAAGCGGTACCGGCAAGCTACTACGAGGGAGCGCTTGCATTGGGGGCAACACATGAACGCAGCGTATTTTTTACTGTCATACCCGCCGCAAAATCCGGTATTTTTGCCGGAGTAGTACTTGGAATAGGAAGAGCCATAGGAGAAACCATGGCAGTAATGATGGTTGCAGGAAACAGTACCGGAATTCCGAGCAGTATTTTCAAAGGAGTAAGAACTCTTACAACAAATATCGCAATTGAAATGGGATATGCTCAGGATCTTCACAGAGAAGCTCTAATTGCAACCGGAGTCGTACTGTTTGTATTTATTCTTATAATAAACATTTCATGCTCACTGCTTAAAAGGAGGAACCGGAATTGAACAGTATAAATACTCAGACAGTAAAGCAGAAATTAAAGCAATACAAAAACAAGCCTCTTTCAATTTTATTGCTGACTCTGGTAATATTGTGCTCGGCATTAACAGTGATTACACTCTTTTTTATAATCATATACATATTAATAAAGGGTATACCTCATATATCTCCAAGTCTTTTTGAATTTAACTATAATTCTGAAAACTGTTCTCTTACTCCGGCTCTTATAAATACTTTTATAACTACTGCTTTAGCGCTCCTTATATCCGTTCCACTCGGAATTTTTTCAGCAATATACCTTGTCGAATATGCTAAGCGCGGAAATAAAATCGTTGGAATAATCAGAATGACAACTGAAACGCTTTCAGGAATTCCTTCTATTATATACGGCTTATTCGGCTATCTGTTCTTTGTTGTTCAGCTGAAACTCAAATATTCAGTATTATCCGGCACTTTAACTCTTGCTATAATGATCCTTCCGCTGATAATAAGAACTACTGAGGAAGCTCTCAAATCTGTACCGGACTCATATCGTGAAGGAAGCTTCGGACTCGGCGCCGGCAAGCTCAGAACAGTATTTAAAATAGTTCTTCCTCCGGCAGTACCGGGCATACTTTCAGGCGTAATCCTTGCCACAGGACGTATTGTAGGCGAAACGGCGGCGCTGCTGTATACAGCCGGAACAGGCACAAAAGCCGCATGGAACATTCTTAAATCAGGACGTACTCTATCAGAACACATGTATCTTTTATCAAGTGAAGGATTACACGTCGATCAGTCGTACGCAACAGCAGTAGTACTGATAATTATCGTTGCCGGACTCAATGCTCTTTCATCATTTCTTGCCAAAAAAATTACGAAAGGATAAAATATGAATAAGTTTACAGTTGAAAATCTTGATTTGTACTACGGCGATTTCAAAGCGCTGAAAAATATTAATCTTAATATTGCGCCTAATGAAATCACAGCTTTTATAGGACCTTCAGGCTGCGGAAAATCCACGCTACTCAAATCAATGAACCGTATGAACGACCTTGTGGAAGGCTGTAAGATCACCGGAAAAATGCTTCTGGATAATGAGGATATTTACGGTGATATGGATACGAACCTTCTCAGAAAACGTGTAGGAATGGTTTTTCAGAAACCGAACCCGTTTCCGATGAGCATATACGATAACATAGCATACGGTCCGAGAACTCATGGTATTCGCTCAAGAGTAAGGCTAGATGAAATCGTTGAAAAATCACTGCGGGGAGCTGCAATATGGGACGAGGTAAAGGATAAGCTTAAAAAAAGTGCACTTGCCATGTCCGGAGGACAGCAGCAGCGGCTTTGCATAGCACGTGCGCTCGCCGTTGAACCGGAGGTTTTGTTAATGGACGAACCCACATCTGCTCTCGACCCGATTTCCACTTCAAAAATAGAAGACCTTGCAATGGAACTTAAAAAGAAGTATACTATAGTTATGGTAACTCACAATATGCAGCAGGCGGTAAGAATTTCTGATAAAACAGCATTTTTTCTGCTTGGAGAAGTTATTGAATACGATAAAACAGAAAAATTATTTTCTATGCCGTCAAATAAGAAAACTGAAGATTATATTACAGGGAGGTTTGGTTAAATGCGTAATAAATTTGATGAACAGCTTGAAGCTCTGCATATAGAACTTATAAAAATGGGCTGCCTTTGCGAAACGGCAATTGCCAATGCGTCAAAATCCCTGCAAAATGCCAATGAAGATATTTTAAATAATATTGCAGAAATCGAAAACGATATTGACCAAAAGGAACGTGATATTGAAGGTCTTTGCATGAAGCTTCTTCTTCAGCAGCAGCCTGTAGCAACAGATCTAAGGATAGTTTCAGCCGCAATGAAAATGGTTTCCGATATGGAACGTATAGGCGATCAGGCGTCAGATATTGCTGAAATCACTAAATATATAAACTCTAATTTGGTCTTTGACGGTATCCATCTAAGCGATATGGCATCTGCGACAGTAAAAATGGTCACCGAAAGCATAACCTCATTTGTAAAAAGCGACCTTGAACGCGCACAAAATGTTATAAAATCAGACGATACAATTGACAATATGTTTAATGATATCAAAACCAAGTTGGTTAAATATATTCATAATAATCCGGAAAGCAGCGAACAATGTCTGGATCTTCTGATGATTGCCAAATACTTTGAACGTATCGGAGATCATGCTGCAAATATTGCCGAATGGGTTGAATTTTCAATTACCGGAAAATATAAAGGGGGAAAATTATGATCTATATTGTCGAGGACGACAGTAATATCAGCGAATTGGTGGTCTATACGTTAAAAATGGCAGGCTTTGACGCTCAAAGCTTTACATGCGGTACGGAATTGTTTAAACAGCTGGAAAATAATATTCCGGAGCTTATATTACTTGATATCATGCTTCCCGGTGAGGACGGAATTATTATTCTGAAAAAAATCCGCAAAACCTTTCAGACTCATAAAATCCCCGTAATAATGCTTACTGCCAAAGGCTCGGAATATGATAAGGTTACAGGTCTTGACTGCGGTGCCGATGATTATGTTACAAAGCCCTTTGGTATGATGGAACTTGTTTCCAGAATTAAAGCTGTTCTGAGAAGATACTCGGACAATACAGAAAAAAAAGAACTTCAGGCGGGAAATATTATTGTTGACGTCGGAAAACATAAAGTTTATGTGAACGGAAATGAAATCTCCCTTACATTCAAAGAATTTGAAATGCTCTGCATGCTCATAGAAAGCAAAGGACTTGTACTTTCAAGGAATAAACTTCTGGAAAGTATCTGGGGATATGATTTTGACGGTGAAACCAGAACTATTGACGTTCATGTCCGTTCTCTGCGCCAGAAGCTGGGTAACAGCGGAAACATTATTGAAACGGTTCGGGGTATCGGATATAGAATAGGAGAAGGTTCATGAAAAAGAAAATTTCTATTACTATGTGTCTTATGACTGCTGTTTCAGTAATTATAACAGCCGTAATGATATCTCTGGTAATTTACAGGAAAAACTACAATGAAATGAAATCAATGATAAGAGCAGAAGCGGAATATATTTCTCAAGCTATAGATACAGAAGATATAAATTATCTTGAATCGGTAAAGAACGTCACACCAAGCCGTATAACATGGATTGACAGTAACGGAAATGTCATATACGACAGTGCGGGTGAAAATCTTTCAAATCACTCAGACAGACCTGAAATAATTGACGCAGTAAAAAACGGTTCCGGAGAAAGTTCAAGACTTTCAGAAACATTCAGTGAACAAACCTATTACTATGCTGTAAAATTAACAAATGGTACAATATTGCGAATGTCGGATACAACAAGCAGTATTTACCACGATATTTTCAGTGCCCTCCCCTATACTGTTATCGTCATTGCCATTATAATTATATTGGCAATTATTGTTTCCAATAATGAAACTGAAAAGATCATAAAGCCTATAAATGAACTTGATCTTGATAATCCGTCAAACAATCTTAAATATGATGAACTTGCTCCGCTTTTACGCCGAATTGAAAAGCAAAATTCGGATATTGAAAAATATATTTCAGAACTCAAAGCAAAACAGGTAGAATTTGAAACCGTTACTGAGAATATGAGTGAAGGTTTGATTATTATAAATCAAAAATCAACTATACTTTCATGTAATAAAAGCGCTGTTGCAATATTGGGCGGCGGTGAGTACAATTATATCAGCAAAAGCGTTTTTGATTTAAATCACAGCAAAAATTTTGTTGATGCCGTTGAAAATGCGGTTGTCGGAAAGCATGATGAAACAGCTCTTACTATTAATAACCGTTCATATATGGTAATAACAAATCCGGTTAAGCATTTTGATAAAATCAGCGGCGCTGTTATCATCATAATTGACGTAACAGAAAAGGAATCCCGTGAGGAACTCCGCAGAGAATTTTCCGCAAACGTTTCTCATGAATTAAAAACTCCTCTCACGGCAATTTCAGGATTTGCGGAAATTATGAAGGACGGCTGGGCCAAACCGGAAGATTATCAGATGTTTGCACTAAAAATATATAATGAGACGCAGCGTCTGATAAATCTTATTGAAGACATTATCAAACTTTCCAGACTTGACGAAAATAAAATTGAAATAACCAAAGAATCTGTAGATATGCTTGTTCTTTCCAAAGACGCAGCTGCAAGACTTTCATCAAAAGCCAAAGACAAAAACATTTCCGTAACTGTAAACGGAGATCACGGAAATATAACCGGAGTCAGACAGATACTTGATGAAATGATATATAATTTATGCGACAACGCCATTAAATACAATAAAAAGAACGGCAAAGTCGAAGTCATCGTAAAGGATTACATTTCAAATGTTTCTGTGACCGTTAAGGATAACGGTATAGGAATCCCCGCTGAAGATCTCGACAGAGTTTTTGAACGCTTTTACTGTGTTAATAAAAGTCATTCAAAAGAAAGCGGCGGAACCGGTCTGGGACTATCAATAGTAAAGCACGGCGCAATATTTCATAAAGCCAAAATTAATATTGACAGTACTCTTGGAATCGGAACCTCAATAGAAATTGTTTTTAAAAAATAAATTTTTTATATTAATTGACAAATAAGAACCTGCAATAATAGAAATCAGCCGTTTACTTGACAAAAAAATCTTTCATTCAAACGGTGGAAATAAATTCTATTATTGCAGGTTCTGAAATTATATAATAATAATTGACAGAATTGACGTATTATGTTAAAATTAAGAGTAAGAATAAATGAATTTATATATTAACCTAAGGGAGATATAAAAATGTCAAAAAAAGATTTTGATTATGTGTGGACTGATAAAAAACGTACAATTTTCGGCTTGCCGTTATCATTTACCAGATATTTTCTGACAGAAACCAAATTTATTACAAGAGTCGGTTTATTTAATCTGGTTGAGGACGAATTGGACTTATATACTGTTAAAGACAAAAAACTGGTTTTATCTTTGGGCAACAGAATTTTTAAATGCGGTACTATTATAATGTATGTTGTTGATACCGATACTCCGGTTAAAGAAATAAAATCCATAAAGGCGCCAAGAAAAGTACTTGAACTACTGGATAAACATATTAATATTCAAAGAGACCGTTACCGTACAAGAGGACGTGATATGATAGGCGGCAGTTACGGTCATTGTGACTGCGACAGTTCGATTGACATGGAAAGCGAATAAATTGTATTAAAGAGAAGTGAAAAAAATGCTTGAATTTATAACAGAAAAGGTTACGTGCTGGGAAAAACTTCAACAGGAAACTAAACCAATTTATATATATGGCATGGGCGACGGAGCTATGAAAATAATGTCTGTATTTAAAAAATACGGTATTAAAACTTCCGGCATTTTTGCAAGTGATGATTTTGTAAGAGGCCATTATTTTGAAGGATTTAAGGTACAGAAATTATCGGAAGTCGAAGAAAAAGAAAAAGATTTTGCTGTAGTGCTGGCATTTGCGGCAGGATATGAGGAGCTTGTAAACCGTATTAAGGATATCGGACGCAAACATACTCTTTATGTTCCTGACGTGCCCGTAATAGGAACAGGATTGTTTGATTATGATTACTGCACTGAACATGCAGCGGAACTTGAAGAGGTTTATCATCTTCTCGCTGATGATTTATCAAAAAAAGTATTTTCATCAATACTGGATTTTAAAATAAGCGGCGATATTAAACACCTTGAAAATATTACTTCTACAAAATTAGAAATTTACCGTAATATCATTAAACCTAATTTAAATGAACATTACGTTGATCTGGGCGCATACAACGGAGACACTATAAAAGAACTTCTGGAAATTACAAGAAATAAGTACGTCAGGATCTATGCTATGGAACCTGACAGAAAAAATTTCAAAAAGCTAACAAAATACATAAGTGAAAAAGATCATATTTACGCATACAATAATGCGGCATGGTGCATTGATACACAACTGCCTTTTTCATCTAAATCCGGAAGACAGTCGTCATTGGCAAGTATGGGTACTAAATATATAGAAAGCAAATCCGTTGATAATATGCTCGACGGAAAAGAAGCAACGCTTATTAAAATGGATGTAGAAGGTGCCGAACGTGAAGCCTTATGGGGAGCATGCCAGACAATTTCAAAATACAGTCCCAGACTCATGGTTGCTTTATACCATAGAAATGAGGATATTTTTGAACTTCCTTTGCTTGTACATAAGTTAAATCCAAAATATAAGCTTTACATTCGTCATCAGCTTTACATACCGGCATGGGAAACAAATCTATATGCAATTATTTAATAAAAATAATTAAAAGAACGGGAAATTTTTGAACATTAGTTAAATATATGATATAATAAATTATCTTCAATAGGCAGACAGTAAACCTAAAATCCATCTGCGGTTATAATAAAAAAACAGGTTTTTCCGGATTGGAAAGAACCTGTTTTTTATACGTCTTGACAAGCAATTAAAATAATGCTAGAATTAAAAAAAGCATCATGTGTTCATTGTGAAATACCACTTTAAATTATTATTTTATTAGGGAGATATTATGAGACCATCTGACTATAAAACTAAGCAAAAAGAAATTATATTAAATTTTTTTATAGAAAATAAAAATAAACATTTAACTGCGTCAGATATTGTAAAATATATAAACTCAAACGAAGAAACAGTAGGAATGACAACTGTTTACAGATATCTGGATAAGCTTGTAAGCGCTGGTATTATACGCAAATACTTTTTAGACGATAAATCCGGCGCCTGCTATCAGTACATAGATGATAACAGCAAATGTCATGAACATTTTCACTTAAAATGTATTCAATGCGGTGCTCTTTTTCATATCGACTGTTCATACATGCAGTCGCTAGACGAGCATATAATGGAACATCATGGATTTAAAATTGATAATTCCCGAACAGTTTTATACGGAATATGCAAATATTGCTGCGAAAAAAATGAATAATATAAATATGTAAACGGCGAAATATTATCGCCGTTTTTCCAAATAATCCTCACGGGCAATATTATCAGTATTGACTGCAGAAACACTGTTCTGAACAGCAGTGCCGCTGATATCGTCAGTTCTATATGTGATAATTTTTGGATTTACAGTTTTTGGAATGTAAATTTTTGTTTTTTTACCGCAGTATACACGCTTTACCATAAATATATTTCTCCTTTAATTTTTATTACATTAATAGTATGGATTCAATGACACGTTTTATTTCATGTAAAAAATGAAAATTTTATAGATTTTATGCTGAAAAATAATTTATCTTTTAAATAAAAAAATTAATAAGGAACTATATATTATGAATGATTTTATTAAAAATCTCAACTTCAGTCTTAATGCAACTATACCAGTATTTGTAATGATGGTATTTGGCTGGTTTTTACAAAAAATAAAAATACTTGATGATCATACAACCCAAAAGATCAATCAGTTTGTTTTTAAAATTTTACTTCCCGCATTGCTTTTTATGGATCTTTCTACAGCTGATTTTAAATCGGTCTGGGACACTAAATTCGTATTATTCTGTTTTTCAGCAACTATTTGCAGTATTTTAATTGCGTCAGCGTTTTCACTTCTTTACAGCAATAAATATGAAAGAGGAGAAATTATTCAGGCTTCTTACAGAAGCAGCGCTGCTATTCTGGGAATTGCATTTGTAAACAATATTTACGGCGATGCAACTATGGCTGCTCTAATGATTGTCGGAACTGTACCGCTTTATAATATTATTGCAGTAATAGTACTTTCTGTTACCTCACCGGAAAAAAAAGAAAGTTCTCCAAAAAAAATATTATTAAAAACTTTAAAAGACGTAATTAAAAATCCAATTATAATTGGTATTGCTATAGGATTAATTTGGTCTGTTCTTGAAATTCCTCAGCCTGTAATCCTTACCAAATCAATTTCCTATCTTGGAAACATGGCAACTCCCCTGTCACTGATCGCATTAGGAGCATCGTTTAAAATTCATGACGCCAAAGGAAAACTGCCTATAACTGTTTCTATTACCGGTATTAAATTAATTTTATTCTGTATTATATTTCTTCCGATCGCAATATATATGGGCTTCCGAGGAGAAAAACTCATAGCCATACTTGTTATGCTCGGAAGCGCTACAACCGGAAGCTGTTTTGTAATGTCCAGAAATATGGGACATAAGGGAACAATTACCGCATGCGCCGTAATGCTTACGACCTTATGCAGCGCCTTTACTCTTACTATGTGGCTGTTTATTTTAAAAAGTCTCAATTACATATAGTTTTTTTGCAAATTTAACAAAAACTCGCTAAAAAAGCTATTGATTTTATAGTATTCGTATGATATAATTAAAATGTATATAGAATTATACATGATAAATTCAGCATGCCGTATGCTAAAATACGGCAGCCGCAGTTAAAATAATGCGGATACGGAGGCTTTTATGATCTGTGATCTACATTGTCACACAACGTTGTCTGACGGTTCTCTTGGAATTGAAGATATAATAGTTCAGGCAAAACGTATGAATATAGATTTTTTATCTATTACCGATCATGATACATTGTCATCTTTTTCCAGAGCAAATATATTAGGAGAAAGATATGGGGTTAAAATACTTCAGGGAGTCGAAATGTCAGCATGGGATAAGGAACGAGGAAAAAAAGTTCATATTCTCTGCTATGCGCCTAAAAAACCTGACAGGTTAGAGGGACTGTGTCTTAAATCATGCGAAATCAGAAAAGCCTGTTCTAAGGAAATGATAGAAAAAGTAATGAAGCTTTATCCTATCACTCCTGAAAGCGTATTGAAACATTGTACGGGCAGCAAAAGTATATATAAATCTCATATAATGAGAGCTTTAATTGAATATGGTTATGCACTTGAATTTTACGGAGAGTTAGACCATAAACTGTTTAATCTTAAAACAGGAACATGCCTGGTAGAAAGAGAATATCCGGATGTAAATTTTGTTTTAGATCTTATTCACTCTGCAAGAGGTGTAGCAGTAATGGCGCATCCTGTACTTTATGACAATATTGAATTACTCGAAGAGCTTGCAGCTAACAAAAAACTGGATGGTGTAGAAGTTTTTCATTATTCTGCAGATAATGCACAGCAAAAAGAACTTCTTGATATCGCTGAAAAATATGATCTTATCGTTACTGGCGGATCGGACTTTCACGGTTTATACAATGCTTTTCCTACTCACCTTGGCAGTAACACAACATCTAAGGAAAATCTTGACAGAATTATAAAGCTGTCAAATAAAAAATAAAGGAATGTGAATTTTTAAATGGATATTATGGAGTCTGCTTTAAATAAGCACAAAGAATGGAAAGGGAAAATAGAAATAGTTTCCCGAACATCTGTAAACAACCGTGACGAATTGTCACATGCATATACTCCGGGAGTTGCAAGACCATGTCTTGAAATAGAAAAAAATCCTGAATTATCGTATGAACTTACACGCAGACACAATCTTGTTGCCGTTATAACCGACGGTACTGCCGTTTTGGGACTGGGAGATATAGGGCCCGAAGCTTCAATGCCGGTGATGGAAGGAAAATGTGCACTGTTTAAGGAATTTGCCGATGTAGATGCTTTTCCGATTTGCATTGATTCAAAAAATACTGATGAAATAGTAACAACAATTGAGCTTATTTCCAAAAGCTTCGGAGGTATAAATCTTGAAGATATTTCCGCACCCAGATGCTTTGAAATTGAACGACAGCTTAAGGAAAAAGTGGACATTCCTGTTTTTCACGATGATCAGCACGGTACTGCAATAGTGGCAAGCGCTGCTATGTTAAATGCTGCAAAGGTTGCAGGAAAAAAAATACATGACATGACTCTTGTAATTAACGGTGCGGGAGCTGCAGGAATAGCAATTGCAAAGCAGTTTATAACGTTGGGCATCGGAAATATTATAATGGTAGATATCAAAGGAATTATTTGTGACGGAGATGAATTTGACAATCCTTCACATTATGAAATTGCAAAGGTAACAAATAAAAATAAAATTAAAGGCGGACTGGCAGAAGCCATGAAAAATGCAGACGCATTTATAGGCGTCTCCAAACCGGGACTTGTTTCAGAAGAAATGGTTAAAAGCATGGCAGATAAACCAATTATTTTTGCAATGGCAAATCCTACTCCGGAAATTATGCCGGAAGCGGCTAAAAGTGCGGGCGCTTTTGTAGTTGGAACCGGAAGAAGTGATTATCCTAATCAAATCAATAATGTCGTTGCTTTTCCTGGTGTATTTAAAGGTGCCCTGGCAGTACGAGCAAAAGATATTAATGAAGAAATGAAGCTTGCCGCTGCTTATGCAATTGCCGATAGCGTGGATGAGTCAAAATTAAATGCAGACAATATTCTGCCTGATCCTTTTGACAGAAATATACCTAAAGCTGTGGCAAAAGCAGTAGCTGAAGCGGCAATAAAATCAGGAACAGCCAGAAAAAAGGAGTTTGATATATAATGAAAATTTCATACACACCAAAGGGCGTTTGCTCAAGACAAATCAACATAGAGGTTGAGGACGGTATAGTACAGAACGTAGAATATATAGGCGGCTGCAATGGTAATCTTAAGGGTATTGGTTCTCTGGTAAAGGGAATGAAAGTAGAAGATGTAATTGAAAAGCTCGAAAATATTAAATGCGGATATAAAAACACATCGTGCCCAGATCAATTAGCTAAAGCACTTAAGGAAAATTTCCAATAATGAAAAGCAAACCAAAAAAGACCGTGTTATACCCCCACTAATGAATAATAACAATTTAATTGTAATGCCCACAGGCTCAAGCCTGTGGGCATCTTATTTTTATAATTTATTAATCGGCAAGCCTATATTTATTACTGTATTCATTCATTGCATTAATATATTCACTGGAATCGCCTTTATGAATTGTATCAATATATTCATGATGCTTAATCTCCTCTTTACCGTAGTTACGGCTGAGTACATGGACGGCAACATTAGAACAATGGTCAGCAACACGTTCCATATCCGAAAGCATATCAAGGAAATGTATACCTCGGTCAATAGCACAATCCCCTGTTTTGAGACGTTCAATATGCCTGTTTTTTAGCTGATATTCAAGCTGATCAATTGTTTCTTCAAGAGGTTCTATTTTTTTAGCAGTTTCCAGATCATCATATTCAACTGCTGTCACAGCCATATCAATAATTTCTGTTATTGCTTTTGAAATAACCGCTAATTCTGCTTTTGCATTATCTGAAAGTTTCTGATTTTTTTCATGCATATATTCCGCTGCTTCCATAATATTAAAAGCATAATCCCCTATTCTTTCAAAATCAGTAATTATATGCAGAAGTGATGTTACCGATCTGCTTTCAGCAACACTTAATTCACAATCAGTAATTGAAACAAGATATGAATTCAGCCTGTCCTCTGTTCTGTCAATGATCTCTTCATATTCTCTGATTCTCTCCGCATGCTTTGTATCATATGAAAAATGAAGCTCACAGCTCATTTTATAATTTTCTCTGGCAAGCTTACCCATATATGATACAGCATTACTTGCATATTGAATCGCCAGGGACGGTGATTTAAGGAATCGTGAATCCAACATATTTTCTGCTGAATCAACTGCAATTTCGTCTTCATCCTCCGGCTTGGATCTTATGGTCATAATAGCAAGCTTTTCCAGTACTTTATGAAAGGGAATAAATACCACGGTTACAATAATATTAAATAAAGTATGAAAATTCGCTATAGATCCCATATCCATAGTATCGTTCCACATAGGAATCAAATCGAAGGCTTTTAAAATATACACGCAAATCAGAAATAAAACTGTACCTATAAAATTAAAGTAAAAGTGAACCATTGCTGTTCTTTTAGCATTTTTACTTGCACCAACACTTGACAAAATTGATGTAGAACAAGTGCCTATATTTTGTCCCATAATAATTGGGAACGCTGCTGCAAACTTTAATACTCCGGTAGCAGAAACAGCCTGAAGAATTCCAATTGAAGCAGACGAACTCTGAATTAATGCCGTTACAACAGTTCCTGCTAAAATTCCAAGAATTGGATTTTCAAGACTTGCAAATAAGTTTCTAAAAGCTTCCAGCTCTGAAAGTGGTTTAACAGCATCAGTCAACGACAGCATACCGGTAAACAATATGCCTAGACCCATTCCAATATCGCCTACTGCTCTTATACTGTCTTTTTTGGCAATTAAAATTATAATTATTCCAATAATCGCCAACATTGGTGCAAGATAAGTCGGAGTTATAAATTCCATTGCAGTTCCAAGCGATTGATTATTTTCCAAATCCCCCAGGCGCAGAATTTGTCCTGTAATAGTAGTACCGATATTAGCGCCCATTATAATGCCAACTGCTGCGGACAGCGTAAGAATGCCTGAATTAACCAGTCCGACTACAATTACAGTCGTAGCGCTTGAACTTTGAATTACTGCCGTTACCAAAGCGCCCAAAATAACAGCCTTAAAAATATTATTTGTAAGCTTTTCCAGAATTTTCTCCATTTTTCCTCCGGAAATTTTTTCCAGACCGGAGCCTAAAACATTCATTCCGTAAAGCAGCAAGGCAATACCGCCCAATGTAGTTATCGCAATTTGAATGATTTCAGTTGTAGACATAAATTCCTCCTGAGAATTTTCCCCTCAATTTACTTTACAAAAGTTTTATCTATATTTTACACAACTGTATTCATTATATCATAGGAAATAAAAAAAGTATAGAGAATAATTAGATTCAGTTTAATTTTGTCGCTTCAACCAAATTAATAGGTTGTAATTTATAAAAATAATGCAATTTTCTACAATTTTAATTGATTATACTCCATGAGATCCTTTCCTCCCATACCAGCAGCCGGAATATTTTTAACACGATATTTTTTTAACGCCTCAAGCATTTTTTCATCAGCAATTTGAACTTGCTCCAAAACATAATTACCTTTTAAGGTCATTGTCTGTACTCCTATTGTATCTCTTGTAGACTTTGGATTTAACAATGAAGTATTAAAAATAATAACTTTGCCGTTAGAGGATCTCAGCATAATATCAATATCTTCACTTATATAAAGCATTCCACAAAGTTTCGATTTACCGGAATAAGCATTTGCAAGTTTTTTTCTGTTGGTTTTGGTTTCATAAGCTTTTAATGGTACTTTCGCAGCTTTTCCGTTTTCAAAAAAGAAAAGCATATATCCTTCATAATCAATAGTATCAGCCATATAAAGAAGCTCTTCTCCCTCGTCAAAACCAAGCTTAGCCGGAACATAATCACCAAGTACGCTTGCCTTGGTATCGTCAAATGCAGAAGCCCTTGATTTATAAACCTGACATTTATCAGTAAAGAACAGAAGTTCAGTAAGATTGGTAGCCTCTTTGTGAATTATTATACTATCTCCTTCTTTAAGCTTCTGTTCACTGCTCATGCGAAGGGACTGGGGAGTAATTTTCTTAAAATATCCGCTGCCTGACAGAAACAGATTCACAGGATAGTCAGGTATTTCTTCTACAATATCAACATCTTCAATATCATTTTTATAGAAAAACATTGTATTTCTCGGCTTACTGTATTTTTTGATTACTTCCTTAAGCTCAGAAACTATAATGCTTCTTATCTTATTTTTGCTGGAAAGTATATCTTCCATTTCTGAAATTTCTTTTTCCAAAGACTCAATTTCATTCAATCTATTGAGAATATACTCACGGTTTAAATGTCTCAGTTTTATTTCAGCAACATATTCCGCCTGAATCTCATCTATACCGAACCCCACCATAAGATTTGACACAACTTCATTTTCTTCTTCCGTTTCTCTTACAATTTTAATAGCTTTGTCAATATCAAGAAGAATTTTTCCAAGTCCTTTTAATAAATGAAGCTTATCTTTCTTTTTGTTCAAATCAAAGTAAACACGGCGTTTTACGCACTCTTCCCTGAACGCTATCCACTCTTCAAGTATTTCACGGACTCCCATAACTTTCGGAGTTCCGCCGATAAGTATATTAAAATTACACGCAAAATTATCCTGTAATGGAGTAAGCTTGAAAAGCTTGTTCATAAGCTTTTCGGGATCATTACCCCTTTTCAAATCAATTGCAATTTTCAGACCGCTTAAATCAGTTTCATCACGAATATAGGAAATTTCACGTATTTTTCCAGCCTTTATCAGTTCTATTATCTTTTCAATAATAGCTTCAATAGTAGTACTATAAGGAATCTGCGTTATTTCAATACAATTTGCAGACTTATCATAATTATACTTAGAACGCAGTTTTACCGAACCTCTACCGGTAGCATAGATTTTTTTCATTTCATCTTCATCGTAAAGCATAAACCCGCCGCCGGGAAAATCAGGGCCTTTCAATGTACTGATAATATCATGTTCCGGATTTTTTATCAGTGCTATACAAGTCTCACACACTTCAGCCAAATTAAACGGACAAACACTGCTTGCCATAGATACTGCAATACCCATATTAGAGTTTACCAGCACTGTCGGAAAAGAAGCCGGAAGAAGCGTTGGTTCGGTTGTTGAATTATCATAGTTAGGTACGAAATCCACCGTATTTTTATCAATGTCCCTGAAAAGCTCGTTACATATAGGATCAAGCTTTACTTCCGTATATCTTGACGCTGCATACGCCATATCTCTGGAATACGCCTTACCGAAATTTCCTTTTGAATCCACAAACGGATGCAGCAGCGTTTCATTACCTCTTGACATACGTACCATTGTTTCGTATATAGCACCGTCTCCGTGAGGATTGAGTTTCATTGTCTCTCCTACCACGTTTGCAGATTTAGTACGCTTTCCGGTTAACAATCCCTGCTTGTACATTGTATACAAAAGCTTTCTGTGAGACGGTTTAAAACCGTCGATTTCCGGCAGTGCTCTTGAAACTATAACACTCATGGCATAGGGCATATAATTCTTTTCAAGAGTATCAGTAATTTTTTCATCTATTACAACACCGGCATTTTCAATAAAAGCGTCCGGTGTATTTTTCCTTTTAGGTGTTTTTTCTTTATCGGACTTTCTTGCCATTTATTTTTCACTCTCCTTGTTTTATCTGCTAAAAGATCCAGTAGACATTAATTACGAAATATCTGCCATTTCCAGATAATCACTGCCAAATTCTGCAATATAATCTTTTCTGCCCTGTAGATTGTCTCCCAGAAGCATATCGAACATAGCGGTTGTTGCTTCTACATCAGCAGGAGAAACCTTAATGAGTCTTCTTGTTTCAGGATTCATTGTAGTTAACGACATCATTTCCGGTTCGTTTTCTCCAAGACCTTTTGAACGCTGCAAGGTATATTTTTTATTTCCTATCATATTTAAAATATCGGATTTTTCTTTTTCATTGTATGCAAAATACGTTTTATCTTTCGTTGTTATTTCAAAAAGCGGTGATTCTGCAATATAAACATAACCTTTTTCAATCAAAGTAGGAGTAAGTCTGTAAAGCATTGTGAGAATCAGCGTTCTTATCTGAAATCCGTCAACGTCGGCATCGGTACATATGACAACTTTACTCCATCTGAAATTTTCCAGATTAAATGAAGAAATGTCTTTATTAGCCTTTGAAGATACTTCAACTCCGCAACCAAGTACTTTAATAAGATCAGTAATAATATCATTTTTAAAAATCTTTACATAATCAGCTTTAAGGCAGTTGAGTATTTTACCTCTTATAGGAATAACCGCCTGAAATTCTGCTTCTCTTGCAAGTTTTACAGCACCCAGAGCCGAATCACCCTCCACTATATAGAGTTCTCGCCTGCTGACATCTTTCGTACGGCAATCCACAAACTTTTTGACCATATTGGATAAGTCAATAGTGCCTGCAAGCTTTTTCTTTAAATTCAGACGTGTTTTTTCAGCATTTTCACGGCTTCTCTTGTTTACCATAACCTGTTCGGCAATTTTTAAAGCCTCGTCAGGATTTTCAATAAAGTAAATTTCAAGCTGATGCTTTAAAAATTCCGTCATAGTTTCATAAATAAATTTATTAGTAATTGCTTTTTTAGTCTGATTTTCATATGAAGTCTGTGTTGAAAAAGACGAAGAAACAAGTATCAAACAATCCTCAACATCGTCAAATGTAATTTTCTTTTCATTTTTCAAGTATTTATTATTCTGTTTCAAATATGCATCTATCTGAGACACAAAAGCCTGCTTTACGGCACGCTCCGGAGAACCGCCATGCTCAAGAAAGCTAGAATTATGATAATACTCGATTTTTTTTATTTTATTTGAAAAAGTAAGAGCAAATTCCATTTTTACTTTATATTCGCTCTTGTCTTCACGGTCACGTCCAACCCTGTCCGCACTCCAATTCTGAACAGAAGTTAAATTTTCTCCAGCGGCAATTTCGTTAACATAATCCGTTATTCCGTTTTCATAGATAAACTCTTTTTCTTCAAAGCTTCCGTCTTCTTTTTGAAAACGATAAACAAAAAGAAGATTCGGATTTACAACTGCCTGCCTTTTCAATACGTCCTGAAAATATTCGTCCCTGACATTTATATCTGTAAATACATCAAGATCCGGTTTCCATTTAGTTTTAGTGCCTGTCTGCTTTTTGGATGTCTTTTCTTTTTTCAATCCGCCGACATTTTCACCTTTCTCAAAATGAAGATTATACTTATAACCGTCTCTGATTATTTCAACGTCCATAAATTCAGATGAAAACTGAGTAGCACAAAGTCCCAGACCGTTAAGTCCCAGAGAATACTCATACATATCTGAGCTGTCATCATACTTGCCTCCGGCATACAATTCGCAGTAAACAAGCTCCCAGTTAAAGCGTTCCTCTGATTTATTATAGTCAACAGGGCAGCCTCTGCCAAAATCCTCAACTTCTATTGTATTATCATTATACTTTGTAACAACTATTTTATTTCCATAGCCGGAACGTGCCTCGTCAATAGAATTTGATATAACTTCAAAAACAGAATGTTCACAGCCATCCAGACCATCCGAACCAAAAATTACTCCCGGACGCTTTCTTACTTTATCAGGTCCTTTCAGCATAGTAATACTTTCGTTACCGTAATCCTGTTGTTTTTTTGCCATACTGACGCTCCTTCCTTTTTCTTTTAAATTTCTTTCAAACTCTTTTATCATACCATAATCTGAAATTATTTGCAAGTAATTTTAATTTATGTATTTTTCTCATTAATAAATAAAAATAAAAAGACAGGATTAATCCTGTCTTTTATAACTATTAAATTATCAGATCTTTTCTACCGGAATCCAGATTTCACAATAATTATCTGCCGGATTTTCACATATAGGAGTATACATTTCAATATTATAATTCCCTGCAAGCTTATATTCTTTACAATTTGGAAGCCATTCATTCCAGATCTTTGTATTTACCTCCTGTATTGCTGTAGTAAACTCGCCTCTGCAAGGAAATACCGCCCACATTCCCTCAGGGATTGTTCTTGTAGTATACCCATCAGGAACTTCATTCTGAGGAAAATAATTATCAGCAATAAGGTATTCAAAACCGTTTTTATCTCCATCATAACAAACGCCGAACATACCACAAACTATTTTACTATCATCGCTTTTCATATGTTCGTCCCAGAACTTTGGAATTTCCTCATAAGAATTACTGAAACTGAATTTTTTTACTTTACCCATAACTGTAAAAGCCGCTTTTGACACTATTGAGTACTCTAACATAGTACCGCCCTCCAATGTAAGTTTAATTCTTAAAGGTGCAAATGATTTGAGCTTTGCACCTTTTTCTTTTGCAGCCAAGGGAGAAATACCGTGAAATTTTTTAAATGCTCTTGCAAAACTGTCAGGAGAATCGTATCCAAATTCCAAAGCAATGTCAATTATCCTTTCATCAGACACTGAAAGTCTTTGTCCGGCAAGAGTAAGCCTTCGGTTTCGAATATATTCAGCTATGGTATAACCGCATAAAATACTGAAAATTCGCTGAAAATGAAATGCAGAAACATACGCCTTAGAAGCGATATCATTGATCTCAAGCCTATCAGTAATATTTTCTTCAATATATTCAATTGCATTTTGTATACCTTGACTCCATCCGTTCACAGCTTTCATCTCCCTACCCTGACTGTATTTACATTATAGCATAACATTCTTTTATTTTCCCGACTTTTTTTGCTTTGCAATGCAGTTTACTAAAAACTGACCGGCTTTCAAAGCCGGTCACAGATATTATTTCAATTTTAAACCACATTGACTGCAAAAAGATGAACCGGTTTTATTCTTATGTCCGCACTGAGGACATAAACCGTCGGCAGAATCTGAATTTTCAGTAAAAGATTTATTTTCCTGAATATTTTCTGTTATAGGAGCATTTTGAGAAACAGCTGCGTAAACAGGCTGTTCTTCAGCAGAATTTTCAGCTGCATCTGACGGAATTTCAACTATGTTTTTCTTTTTAATATTCATAGGTATTGATATCAAAAGCAAAACAATCCCTACAGCAAGAATAATACCGGAGGATATTGTAAACGACCACTTTATATCAGAAGTTATAGCATTCACAATACTGTTTTCTTCAAAAAATAAAAATGAAAATGTTGAAGCAAATATAATAAATGACGGTATTATAAGAACAATACTGTATTTTCTCAGCGCTTTTCCGATCCTTCTGGAGTTTAATTTATAAATAACAATCCATTGTATTAAAATTACAGCCATTAGCACTGCAAGAAAAATAACATTTGCTAATGAGAAGAATGTATGTATAAGTCCGCTGCTAAACCAACCGGTCAGATAATTGTCGGAAAAATCTTTAAAATCATCCAATACGCTTAAATCGTTTCTGAGCTGTTGCTTATCAGGTTCAAGAAATTGCAATCCCGCTTCATTGAAAAGTAAATCACTGTTTTCATCAATAAGATTTACAATATCATCTGAAGTGATATAAACCATTTCTCCTTTGTCCATACAAAAATCCTGATAACCTTCAAGTTTTTCAATAATAAAATCTTTAATAAACGGATCATTTAAAACATTATCTACATTCTGTACTGATATTCTGTCATCATCAATATAATTATTATAAATATATTCATCAAGCTGCACTGTCTTTCCGGATTCATCCTGAACCTCAAGACTGCATAAATCAACATCTTTAATTGTATCGACAAGAATATTATTATTCACAATATTTCTAAATGACATAGTTAAAACAATAGAAATAATAGAAATAACCAATAAAATTGAACAAATAATTGAATTTATTAATACTCCGGCGCTATTTACTTTCGGCATTTTTTCTCCGCATTTACACACTTCTCCGGAGAAACATTTTTCACCGCAATTTTTACAGACCATTAAATCCATCCTCCAATCATATATTATTTTAATTATATCATTAAGAATTATAAATGTCAATAAAAATCAGATTGCATTGTAAATTCTTCTGTGTTTCTATTGCCTTATCAGTCATAGCTTTCAGTTGGTGTTAAAATTTATTGTATCCTCGCATAACGGCCTGCAATTCCGTGATAACTTTCTAGCTATTCTTATACAGCTGCTATTCGTTCTTTATTTGTTACTTTGCTTTTTCTGAACATAGAATAATCCCCTTAGTGTATTCTTTCCGTGTGTCTACTCTAAGGGGATTATATCATAGTGAAAGTATCAATTTCTATAGATACTTTCATTGTTATTACAAATGCTTTTCCCATTTCCTGCATTTATTGATTATTCCAATAACACATTTCAATCAGCTTTTGCTTATCTGCTGACAGTTCTTTCAAAACGCTAAGCATTTCGTGATATCTCTACCTGAAAAGCGTAATAAACTTTTACTGTATTACCGCAGGTTTTTCTTTTTATTCTTCGTTACTGTCATCTGAAAGGTCAGATACTTCAGTATCGTCAAAATAATCAAATTCGAGATTCAGACCGCATTCAGGACAGTCAATTGAACCTTCTTCAATCATACTTTCATCAAGAATAACTGTTTCACCGCAATTAGGACAGCATACTTCATAAAGCTCGTCGCTGTCGAAATCAAAATCATCGTAATCATCTTCATTGCAGCAATCACAATCATCTGTGTCGTAAAAATCCTCTTCCATTTCTCCCAAATCAGAATCAAGGATATCGCAAAGCTCTGTAAGCTCGTCAACCTGGGTCTGAAGATCGTCAACGCACATTACCATTTCATGCATAACCTCAGTCATCTGCACTAACAGCTTGCCTTCCTTAGTAGAAGTATCAATATCAAGCCCGTCAAGCATTCCCTGCAAATATGACATTTTTTCAGTAAGCTTCATGAGATAGCCCTCCTTTATGTTATTAAATAAAAATTAAGCTCTTTCCATGTATTCGCCTGTTCTTGTATCAATACGAACTCTGTCGCCCTGATTGATGAACAGAGGAACTCTGATTTCCGCACCGGTCTCAACTGTAGCCGGCTTTGTAGCGTTAGTTGCCGTATCGCCCTTTACGCCCGGTTCTGTGTCTGTAATTTCAAGTTCCACAAAAGTAGGAGGCTCAACAGCAAAAACATTACCCTTATATGAGCAGATCTTACAAATCATTTCCTCTTTTACAAACTTAAAATTATCACCTAAAACATCTTCACCGATCGGAACCTGTTCATATGTTTCAGTATCCATAAAATAATAAAGCTGTCCGTCATTATAAGAATACTGCATGTCCTTTCTTTCGATGAAAGCAGTAGGATATTTATCTGTCGGGTTAAACGAACGTTCAACCACAGCGCCTGTGATAACATTCTTAAATTTAGTTCTTACAAAAGCAGCACCCTTACCCGGTTTAACGTGCTGAAATTCGATAACCTGAACAACGTTACCGTCAAGTTCAAATGTAACGCCGTTTCTGAAATCGCCTGCTGAAATCATAAAATACCTCCAAAATTAAAAACTTACTGGAATTTAATAATAAATTTGTTATTATTATACTACAACTTTGACTTTTTTTCAATACCTTTTTATAAAATTATCAATTTTTTAGGGCAATTTGTTAAATTTTGATGTGAATTTTCAGTCACAACAACGAAATCTTCAATTCTAACTCCAAATTCTCCGGGCAGATAAATACCCGGTTCAACAGTGACTACCATATTTTCTTTTAAAATTGTTTCGGATTTTGACGAAGCAGTCGGAAACTCATGTATTTCCATTCCGACTCCGTGACCCAGAGAATGTCCGAAGAAATCTCCATAACCCGATTCATCAATAATATCCCTAGCATAACCGTCCAGCTCACTGCCGGTTATACCGGATTTAACTTTTTTCAGAGCTTCCAGCTGTGCTTTAAGTACTATATCATAAATCTTTCCCATTTTCTCCGAAGGCTGTCCCACGCAGACTGTTCTTGTCATATCGCTGTGGTACCCATCATAGACTGCACCGAAATCCATAAGTACAAAATCACCGTTTTTCACCTTATAATTTCCCGGTACTCCATGAGGCATAGACGTATTTGCTCCGGCAAGAGCAATTGTCTCAAATGACAGTCCCTCGGCACCGTTTTCAAGCATGCAGCTGTCCAATTTCAGAGCAATTTCACGCTCTGTAACTCCCGGACTAATAAATCCAAGTATTTCATCGAATGCTTTTTCAGCAATTTCCTGTGCTTTGTGAATTTTTTCAATTTCCTCAGCAGATTTAATAGTCCTCATATCATAAATATTATTGCTGAGTTCATCGGATTTTATGAATTCAATATCCGGAAATTTTTTTTCAAGAAAACTCATTCTGCTAAGCGTCATATCCATTGATTCCACTGCAAGAGATTTTGCATTATGTTTTTTCATAAGACTGTTGATCTGTTCTGTAAGGTTTTCTTGTTCCATTACAGTACAGTTTTTAACAGTGTTTCTTGCTTTTTCAATATATCTAAAATCAATGATAAGATAAGCGCACTCTTTGAATATCAGTAACATGCCTGCCGACGATTTCATTCCGGTAAAATACCTTCTGTTAATGTCTGAGGTTATCAGCGCACCGTCGACACCTTCTGGGAGTACAAGTTGCTTAATTCTATCCATAGTACTTCACCAATGCGTCCATTGCCAGAAAATAAGAAGAAAATCCAAAGCCAGAAATACTTCCCTTGCACACAGGAGCGATAACAGAATTTTTTCTGAATTCATCTCTTGCAAAAACATTACTTATATGCACTTCAACAACCGGAATACTTATTGCAGAAATTGCATCACGAATTGCATAACTGTAATGGGTGTAAGCTCCTGCATTGAGTATAACACCATTAAAATTCATTCTTGCCGAATGAAGCTTATCAATTATTGCTCCCTCATGATTGGACTGAAAAATCTCGCATTTAATATTCATTTCATCTGCCTTATCCATAATCATTTCACAAAGGGATTCATATGTATCGTCACCGTAAATTCCCGGTTCACGTTCTCCGAGAAGATTCAGATTAGGACCGTTTATCACAAGTATTTTTTTCATAAATACCGCCTCTCTTATTTATAGCTTAAATAATTTTCTTTCATTTTCAATGCGTCCTCCGCCTGAGTACCCGAGCTTTCGCATATAAATACGGGTGAAAGATTTTTCTTTGCAATGATTTCCATAAGGGGTTCAAAATCCGGACCATACTCATTATCTTCAAACGTCAGATGCTTTTTTTCTCCGCCTGGATTTGTATACATAATTTTAGAAAAATGACTGTGAAACACTTTAAGTCTGTCAGCTCCCAAAGCATTTTCAACCTCGTCCAGCATTTTTTCATAGTCATCGCCGCATTTTATACCTCCGAATGTTCTGGCATTAAGATGACCGAAATCTATGCAGGGAATAAAAGTATCGTCCAGTCTGCACATTTCGAGTACTTCGGTAAGATTACCCAGCTGATTAGTTTTTCCCATTGTTTCAGGACAAAAATGAATTTTTTCAAATCCCTGTTCAACCGCCTGCTGTCTTGCACGAGTCAAGGTGTCCTTAGCAAGCTCCAACGCTTCCTCACGGGTCATTTTTGAACACGAACCGCTGTGAATGACAATTCTGTCCGCACCTATTCTCATAGCGGCGTCACAGCTTTGCAGTATGTAATTTATGCTGTTATCACGCTTTTCCGGTTCAACGGACGAAAGAGATATAAAATACGGTGCATGCAATGACAATCCTATACCATTTTCTTCAGCCTTTGAACGTATTGCCTCTGCTGCCTTATCGCTTACTCTGACTCCCCTTCCGCACTGATATTCATAACAGTCCAGTCCCATTTCTTTCAGGAACACAGGTGCGTCAGACGATGATTTATATTTTGCAGAAAAACTGTCTGAGTTTCCCGCAGGTCCGAATTTAGCTGACATACTTATCCTCCATTTTTTATTCAAAATAGCTATTATTTTTAATTACTTTATATTATCTTCGGCAGGAATGGTTTTTCCGCCCACCTCTTAAGTTTAAAAAAGGCAGTTTTTTCATGTTCTATAGGGTAAACAAAAATTCCTCTTACTCTTTTCAGATTCGCACCAAGTATATCGGTAAAAATCTGGTCGCCGACCACCGCAAGCTGAGAAAACGGAATATTCATCATTTTCTGCCCACGGTTGAATCCGCTTGAAAGCGGTTTTTTACCCTCACAAATAAAATCAAGTCCCAGCATGTCCGCAAAAGGCTTCACTCTGGGTGGATGATTATTTGAAACTATGACCATTTTAACTCCTCTGTCCTTAATTTCTGCAATCCAGTCAAGAACACCGTCAGCCGGTTTGGGATTGTCATGAGTTGTAAGAGTATTGTCAAGATCCAGTAGCAGTCCTCTTATATTCTGTTTCTGAAGAAACTCAGGAGTTATTTCCAGTACGCTTTTAAACGCAAAATCAGCTCTGAACAGCATATTGGTAATCCTTTCCGTTAAAGCAGAACTTCCTTAATCAATTCCGCCATAATATTATACACTATTTTTATGTCGATTTCACAAGAAACTAAAACGTATAAACGAAAAAGCGAGCTTACGCCCGCTTTTTTGTCTTTTAATCATCAGGCAATTACAATTGCCTTTATGCAAATTAATATTTGCGTTTACGAGCTGCCTCAGACTTTTTCTTACGCTTTACTGAAGGCTTTTCGTAGTGTTCTCTCTTACGAACTTCAGCGATAACACCGTCCTTAGCACAGGATCTCTTAAAACGTTTAAGAGCTGTATCTAATGATTCGTTCTTTCCAACGCGAACTTCTGCCACTATTTTCCCTCCCTTTGCCCCAAAGACAGAGGTTTTTCAGATTTTAAAATCTGAATTTTATACTAATCATTTCACATAAAATGCGAATGTCAGTTATCAAACCTTGTTCTTACTGCAACAGCAGAAATATGTTACATTTAATATACATTTTATTTTATCATAAACATTTATATATGTCAAGTTCAGTTTTAAAATTTTGTTACTTTACAACAAAATTAACCAATTTATTTGGTACATATATCTGTTTTATAATACTTTTTCCATCAATTGCTTCATTTACTTTATCATCTTTCAGTGCAGCTGCAAGAATTTCTTCCTTGTCACCGTCAACAGGAACCACAAGCTTTGCCTTGATTTTACCGTTCACCTGCGCTACAATCTCAACCGTGTTTTCAATGCACAGAGACTCATCGTATTTAACCCATTGCTGTTCATTGAGTACTCCGTCAAAATTATTTTCATACATTTCCTCTGTCATATGAGGTGCAAAAGGATTGAGAAGTATCAGCAGTGTTTTCAGTTCTGCACGGTTAATTTTACCTGTTGCGGTAATTTCATTCAGCAATGCCATCATAGCTGCAATTGCCGTATTGAATTTCAGGTTTTCTATATCTTCGCTTACCTTTTTTATCGTCTTATGGAATGACGCAATAAGGGATTCTCTGTAATCATCACCGTCAATAATGCAATCCTGCAATGACCATACTCTGTCAAGAAATCTCTTGCAGCCCTTAATACTTGAAGGACTCCACGGAGCGGTTTTTTCAAAGTCACCGATAAACATCTCGTAAAGACGAAGCGTATCAGCTCCGTATTCCTTTACAACATCATCAGGATTGATAACATTTCCTCTGGATTTAGACATTTTCTGTCCGTCCTCACCTAGAATCATGCCATGTGAAGTACGCTTCATGTAAGGCTCTTTAGTTGTTGTAACACCGATATCATAAAGGAACTTATGCCAGAAACGTGAATACAGCAGATGCAGTGTGGTATGCTCCATGCCGCCGTTATACCAGTCAACTGGCATCCAGTAATCAAGAGCTTCCTTTGAAGCAAGTTCATTTTTATTGTCCGGATCGCAGTATCTCAGGAAATACCATGAAGATCCAGCCCACTGAGGCATTGTATCAGTTTCTCTCTTTGCCGGACCGCCGCAGTGCGGACATGTTGTATTAATAAAGCTGTCAAGTGTTGCCAATGGACTTTCACCGTTATCTGTAGGCATATAGCTATCGACATCAGGAAGCGTCAGAGGAAGCTCGCTTTCAGGAAGTCCTACATAGCCGCACTTTTCACAGTAAACCACCGGAATCGGCTCCCCCCAGTATCGCTGACGTGAAAATACCCAGTCTCTGAGCTTGTAATTTACCTTTGAAGCACCCTTGCCGTTTTCCTCAAGCCATTCCTTAATCTTCACCTTTGCGTCCTCAACAGACAATCCGTCTAAAAATCCGCTGTTTGTCATTGTACCTGTAGCGCAGTCAGTAAACGCTTCTTTTTCAACGTCTCCGCCCTTTACCACTTCAATGATCGGCAGACCGAAAACCTTTGCAAAATCATAGTCACGGGTATCATGAGCCGGTACAGCCATAATAGCGCCCGTACCATAAGACATAAGAACATAGTCTGAAATAAATATAGGAATCTCCCTGCCGTTCACAGGATTTATACCCTTAACGCCTTTCAGTTCGACACCTGTTTTATCCTTGTTCATTTCCGTCCTGTCAAAATCAGACTTTTTGGCAGCCATATCCTGATAAGCCTTGATCTCATCCATATTTTCAAGCCGATCAGCCCATTTTTCAATGTATGGATGCTCCGGTGCAATTACCATATATGTAGCGCCGAAAAGAGTATCCGGTCTTGTAGTATAAACGGTCAGAATATCTCCGGCAGTAGATTCAAAATTAACCTCCGCACCTGTAGAACGTCCGATCCAGTTTGTTTGTGTAGATTTAATTTTATCAAGATAATTTACTTCTGAAAGATCGTCAAGAAGTCTCTGGGCATATTCTGTAATCTTCAGCATCCACTGTGATTTAACCTTTCTTATTACCTCTCCGCCGCAGCGTTCACAGCAGCCGCCCACAACTTCTTCATTAGCAAGTACCACCTTGCATGAAGTACACCAGTTTACTGCCATTTCCTTTTTATAGGCAAGTCCTTTTTTGAACATCTGAAGGAAAATCCACTGAGTCCATTTATAATATTCCGGTGAAGTTGTATTTACCTCTCTTTCCCAGTCAAAGGAAAGTCCGAGCATTTTCAGCTGTTCCTTAAAATGTGCAATATTCTTTTCCGTCACTATGGCAGGGTGAATTTTATTTTTAATAGCGTAATTTTCTGTAGGGAGACCAAAAGCGTCCCAGCCCATGGGGAACAGTACATTATATCCCTCCAGGCGTCTTTTTCTGGAAACTATGTCCATAGCAGTATAAGGACGCGGGTGACCGATATGCAATCCCTGTCCCGATGGATAAGGAAACTCTACCAGAGCATAAAATTTTGGCTTTGAATAGTCAGTACCCGCTCTGAAAGTATTGTGTTCATCCCAGTACCTCTGCCATTTTTTTTCAATGGCAGTAAAATTATACTTCTCACTCATTATATCATTCCTCTTTAACAATTAATTTATATCAATTCCAACTTATTTTACTTACTGCCGGAGTTACTTGACCACTTGTTTGTAAAATGTTCTTTAACATTTGGATTTATACAGATTATTACTGCAAATATAATATCAATTACACCCTCAAGAAGATATATCCAATTATCTGTAAAATGACTTATGTTTGCAGGAAGGTGTATAATTACTATAAGCGCCGCAACTGCTGCAACAACATAATTCAAGTACATAAGACCGGTATAGAGTGCAGCCGCTTCAGCAACTGCAATTACTATATCGGATACACCCCCGCCGAGAATCAGATTAATCACTGATTTTAAAATAAAATAAGCGCCGACTATCAATGAAATATTTCGTCCCGTCTGATTGTTTGTATTCATGTAATTCACTCCTCAATTACATATTCCTCAATGTCTATTTTTTCACCGTCAGCCCACAGTCTTTCAAGCTGATAATAATCCCTTGTTTCTTTATAAAAAATGTGAACAACTATATCGCCGTAATCAAGTATTACCCAGTTTGAACCGTTATAGCCTTCCTTTCTGTTTGGCTCAACACCTGCCTGAGACATTTGGTACTCAACTTCCTCTGCCAAAGTTCTTGTCTGAGTCGAACTATTTCCGCTTGCAATAATAAAATAATCTGCAAGTATAGTCAGATCTGAAATTTTTATAGCCTGAATACTTTCCGCTTTCTTTTTATCAAGAGTACTGATTATAGTTTTCAGCATTTCCTTTTGAGTCATATATTATCTCCTTTACGTTTAATTAGTATCCGTAGTTTTCCTCCTGATTATAATCATAATCATCATAGCCGTCATAACTGCTTTCCTCAGAAGATGAAGTTTCCGTAGTTTTCTTTTTGCTCTCTCCCGGGGTAGCTCCGTCTGCAATATCTTGTAAAGTATCCTGATTCTCATCATAAACATCGGTAGTATAATAATCGCTTTCAATAAGCTCTGTAATAGGCAGAGAATCATAGCTTAAATCAGGCTGATACGGTCTGAAATATTCGTTTATAACATCAATAGTTGCATTTTTATGGATAGACCACACTGAATATCCGTTATACTCGGTCGCTTCACCCGGAACCATCTGAACCGTAACATCGTCAAGATTCATATTGCTTCCGAAGTCTGCAAGAATACTCATTTCCTGCAAAGTCAGATCAGTGCCTATATATCCTTTATTATACACTTCTGTAAGGAATTTAGTCAATTCAACTGTTCCCATATTAAGAGCTTTTTCCATACAGGCAGCCATAAATATTCTCTGTGCTTTTACACGTCCGATATCGCCTTCCATGTATCCTTTTCTTGCACGAACAAACAATTCTGCCTGTTCACCGTTAAGCACCTGTTCACCGGCATAAAGAATTTTATCATATGAATAGAATACATCTTCAGGAAGATCTATCGGAATGCCTCCGACCAAATCAACCATATCTACAATATCAGCGCATCCTGTAGTTATATATCTGTCGATTGGAATGCCGAAAGTATCTCTTACGGCATCAACAACTCGCTGGATCGGTATCAGATTTTCATCACCTAACGTATACACGCTGTTAATCTTGCCATTTTCACTGTACGTATAATCCGGTACAAAACTGTCTCTTGGTATTTGAAGAATATTTATCTTATCATTGATAATATCAAAATGGAACAGCATCATAACATCCGAATTTGAACGATCCTCATCAAATCCCAGAAGCAGAACCGTAAACTGTCCTTCAATTATCTGATCGTTCGTAAAATCACGCTTATCGTCAACTGATTCCGCACCGCTGTTTAATTCATAACTGTTCGGGTCGGCGGATAAAAGCCCTTCTGTACCTGCCATAGGCTGAAGTTCCTTTATCCATCTTATTATAGAGATATGCTCTGTATATGTAAGACCGTCCTTTGTTCTTTCAACAGGAATTATCGGAATATTAAGAACCATGACAGCAATTATTATTACAGCAGCAATAATCGATACTGCAATTATGATCTTTTCCTTAAGGGAAGATTTTTTCTTTTTCATCTTAGGTTTTTTATTAACCGTATCGGACATGCGGTTTTTACTTGTATTCTTATTATTTTTTGCCATCATTTTTCTCCTTATTCTTCTTGTGCACTGAATAAATATATGAATATTGATTATATAAATTAACAGTACATTCAGGAATATAACCCTGCTTTTTTAAAACGCTTTCTATTGAATAACTGACTGCTTCATACATAGCCCTCTCAAAATCCGAATATGCAAGCTTACGCATCTTATCAACATCTTTATAGTCCCTGTCATCGGAAATAAGATCAGCCATATAAATAATTTCCTCAAGCTTTGACATACCTGATCTTCCTATTGTATGATACCTTACAGCATTCAATATATCACTGTCATTAATCCCTAATTCAGATTTAATAAAATAAGCTCCTGCCGGACCATGCCACAAAGCTTTTGACGCCAATTCAGTTCCGGAAATATTCATATTCCCTTTAAGCATCAGTTCTTCCTGTTCTGCCGCCGGACTTTCTTTACAGATATCATGAAGAAGTCCTGCAAGATAAGCTTTGTCGGGATCTTCCCCATACATTCCCGCAAGCTTATAAGCTTCGTCTGCCACATTCAGCGAATGAATAAAGCGTTTTTTGGAAAGTCTTTTTTTAAGAAAAGATTTTAATTCTTCCAAAGAATACATAATTATATTCCTCCGGTTTAAAAAATACCAATTTAATATTTAATACTAAATCCTGCTGTTATGAATACAGATTTTTCAGCATAATATATTTTACTACTTTTCCGTTTAAATAGCAAGATATATCTTCATTATTTTTTATCATTTTTCGTATTTTTGTGGAGGATATTGTAACGGCACTGGCATTTACAACAATTGTCTTGCCAAACAAGCTCAACTTTTCAGACATTTTATACAATTGGTTTAAATCTGTACCACAACGTGAAATTGCTGCTAAAGTTACTTTTCCAAGTATTTCACGATATTCATACCATTGATCAAAAGTCAAAAGCATATCGCTTCCGACCATCAAAACCAATTCATCATACGGATAAAGCTGTTTGAAATGTCTTACTGTATATACAGTATAACTCTTCCCCTGTCTGCATAACTCGTAATCACTTATTTCAAAGTCATCATATTCCTCAAGTGCCAGACGGCACATTTCAAGTCTTTCTTCAGCCGATACATACTCATTACTGGATTTATGAGGAGCAGTTCCCGACGGAATAAATATTACCTTATCAAGCTTCAATTCATTTCTGACGCTTACTGCAAGATTTATATGTCCGTTATGAATCGGATTAAAGCTTCCTCCGAAAAGTCCGATTTTCGCCATTTTACAGTTTAATTTCTATTACAGGCTCTTTAGGATTTCTCTTAAAAATAACAAATCTGCTGCCGATCACCTGAACAACATCTGCGCCTGTTTTTGATGCGATTTCTTCTGCTGCTTCTCTGGCTGTATACATACTGTTGTCCAGTACACGAAGCTTTATAAGTTCTCTTTTTCTCAGTGCGTCGTTCACCTGTAAAATCAAGGTTTCGGAAATACCGCCCTTACCGATTTGAAATATTGTTTCGTAATTGCTTGCGATTCCACGCAGCAATGCCCTCTGTTTACTGTTTAGCATTTATTTTTCCTTTCATCATTTCAAAATACTGCAAAGCTTTCTTAAAGCGTCTGCCCTATGACTGATTTTATTTTTTTCTTCTGCTGAAATTTCCGCAAATGATTTTTCACCGTACATAAAAAGCGGATCGTATCCAAAACCGTTTTCGCCTATAAGTTCATACCCTATCTTACCTCTGCATTCTCCTCTTACATACTGCTCTGTGCCAACCTCGTCAATATAGCAGATCTCGCAGACAAATGCCGCTCCTCTTTTTTCCTCAGGAATACCAGAAAGCTCTGATAGTAACTTGTTGTTTCTGTCTTCATCTGTAGCGTTTTCTCCGGCATATCTGTGAGAATACACTCCCGGAGCGCCGTTTAAATAATCCACTTCCAGACCGCTATCGTCGGCAATAACTGCTGTATGACTTATCTCATAAATTGCTCTTGCTTTTATTCCTGCATTTTCTTTAAAAGTCTTTCCGTTTTCTTCAATATCAATATCAATTCCCGAATCTTTCATGGAAATAATTTCATATCCCAAGGGACTCAGTATTTCTTGAATTTCTCTGATTTTTCCCTTATTATTGCTTGCAAGAATTATTTTTTTATTGCTCATTTTCATTTTCCTCTTCTGTCTGTACCGTCTGTGAAGTACTTTCAAATAATGCCCTTACAAAATCTCTGCTGTTAAAAGGCTGAAGATCATCAATCTTTTCTCCGACACCGATCAGTTTAACAGGTATCCCCAATTCATTTTTAATAGAAATTACAATACCACCCTTTGCTGTACCGTCAAGCTTAGTAAGTACAATACCTGAAATAGGTGCAACCTCTTTAAACAGTCTTGCCTGATTAACAGCGTTCTGACCGGTCGTAGCGTCCAGCACCAGAAGAACTTCCTTTGAACTGTCCGGGGCTTCCCTTTCAATAATTCTGTTCATTTTGGCAAGTTCGTCCATGAGATTTTTCTTATTGTGAAGTCTGCCTGCGGTATCACATATGAGTACATCACAGTTTCTTGCCTTAGCGGCAGCAATAGCGTCAAAGACAACAGACGCCGGATCAGAACCCTCCGCATGCTTTACAATATCTGCACCGGCACGATCAGTCCATACCTGAAGCTGATCAATAGCTGCGGCACGGAAGGTATCGGCAGCGGCAACAACGACCTTTTTACCGTCATTTATAAACTGATGACACATCTTACCGATCGTAGTAGTCTTTCCTGCACCGTTAACGCCTATAACCATTATAACAGATGGTTTTGATGACAAATCAAGTTCAATATCGTCTCCCATCATTTCAGCAACAATTTCCTGAATAAGTTCCATTATAACTGACGGATCTGTAATTCCTCTTTCCTTGATTCTTTTTCTGAGCTCTTCACATATCTGAACAGAAGTTTCGACACCCATATCACTCATTATCATTGTTTCTTCCAGCTGTTCAAATAATTCCTCATCAATTTTGGTAAAGGAATTTACAACCTTCTGCATCTTCTTTACCATTGATTCCTTGGTTTTTTTAAGACCGTCTTTAATCTTACTGAAAAATCCCATAATCTAAATCCTCCCGACTATTGAGCTGTATTTTCAATATCAACCTGTTCCATTTTCAGAAGCTTTGAAATACCGTCTTCCTGCATTGTAACGCCGTAAAGAACATTAGCTTCCTCCATGGCGCTTCGCCTGTGAGTTACCAGTACAAATTGAGTTTTATCTGTAAACTTTTTCAGATACTGTGCGTATTTCTTAACATTGACTTCGTCAAGTGCGGCGTCAATTTCATCAAGAATACAAAAAGGCGCAGGCTTAAGTTTAAGTATAGCAAAATAAATACATATCGCAACAAACGACTGCTCTCCCCCGGACAGTGAAATAAGATTTTTTATCACCTTTCCCGGCGGCGCTACTCTGATTTCGATCCCCGATTCCAGAACATTTTCAGGATCGGTAAGTACAAGCTCTGCCTTTCCGCCTCCGAACAACTCCGTAAAAATAGACTTGAAGTTATTATTTATAATCACAAAGCTTTCCGCAAATATACGGCACATATCTCCAGTCAGATCTTCAATGAGCTTTTCAAGGTCACGCTTGGAGGTTCTGACATCTGTAAGCTGTTCGGACAAAAACTTAAATCTTTCAGAAACTTCCTTGTATTCTTCAATAGCGCCTACGTTTACATTTCCAAGAGCACGTATTTTCATTTTGATTTCATTAAGCTCTTTCTGAGCCGCCATACGGTCATTAATTTTTTCAGCCGCATTTTCCGCTTCAGAACGAGTCATCTCATACACCTCGTAAAGCTGATTGATTATACTGTCATAATCACGCTGCGCAGATATTTTACGTTCATCAATTTTAGAAATCTCACCGGAATACTTTTCTTTAGCGTCATTAAGTGCCTTCATTCCGTTTCTTAAATTTGTAACATACATATCCTGTTCACGATGAATATTCTGCCACTTTTTTATATCGGTATTGCAAATTTCAATAGTAGTTTTAACATTTTCCAGCTGCTGTTTGCGTTCTTCTATAAGTTCTTTCTTTTCTTTAATAGTCTGTTCCAGGCTTTTTTCTTCTTCAGACAGTCTACCCAGATTTTCAGCCGTATCAGTCATACCGGATTTCAAGGTTTCAAGCTCTCTCTGCGAAGATTCATAATCCTTAGCAAGCTCAGCAGATTTTATTTTCAGTTCTGACATTTCAGCAGAAAGAGACTCTCTGCGGTTTCTCACAGATTCCTTTCTGCCCTGTTCCTTAACAAGATTTTCCTCTGCAATACGAATACGGTTTCTTATTTCTTCAAATTTCTCCTGTGCATTCTTAGCGTTTTCCAAAGCATTTTTCTTTTTCTCCTGAAGACTATTAAATCTGTTTTCAAAATCCTCAGCCTGAGAAACAGTTTGTTTTTCCAGTGCGCATACACGGGCAAGCTCAGAATCAAATCTGATTTTATCCTGAGTCAGTACAGCCAACTCTTCCTTTATATCTTCAGACTGCCTTGCCAGCTTTGCTGTTTCATCGGCAAGCCTCTGAGTTTTCAATTCTGCTTCCGAACGCTTTACATTCAAACTTTCTATATCCTTTTCAATACTGTCAAGCTCATTTTTACGTGAAAACACACCGGCTGAATGCACGGCAGAACCGCCTGTAAACGAACCTCCGGCATTGACGACCTGACCGTCCAGAGTTACTATTCTGAATTTATAGCCGAATTTTTTAGCGATCATTGCCGCACTGTCAATATCGTCCGCTACTGCAGTACGTCCCAGCAGAGAATTGACAATTCCTCTGTACTGCTCGTCAAATTCAACCAGTTCGTTTGCCATTGAAACAAAACCGTTTTCCGAATAAAGACGCTGTTCATTAAGCACATTTCCTCTAACCGAAGTCATAGGCAAAAATGTGGCACGTCCCATTCTCTGTTCCTTAAGCATTCTTATACAGCGTTTTGCAGCAGTATCGTCCTCAACAATTATGTTCTGCATAGCTCCGCCCAAAGCAGTTTCAATAGCGGTCGCATATTCCTGCTTTACATTAATAAGCTGAGCTACCGTTCCTCTGATTCCGCTTATTCTTCCTCCGGAGGATGCTTTTATTATCTCCCTGACGCTTTTGGCAAAACCCTCCATATTATTTTCAAGGTCGATCAGAAGTTTTTTTCTCTGTTCTTTTGATCTTATATCAAAAAGTATGTTTTCACTTTCTTTTTTGTAATCGGAAAGCTTTTTCTGCTTGTCATTATAAAGCTTTGTCAGTCCGGCAAATTTGTTTCTCAATTCCTCGGACTTTTCTTTCAATACTCTTATACCGTCGGAAATCTCATCTTTCTCTTTACCGTACTGCTCTGCAAGTTCACTCAGCTGTTTCCTTTGATTTTCCAGCATTTCCAGCTGTTCGTCAGCGTCCTGTGCCGATGAATCAGAATTGCCAATTTCCGAACGAAATTCACTGAGCTTTATATATAGATTATTTATTTCATTACCGGTCATATCAGAGCTTTTACCGATACTTTCTGCCTCACGCTGAACTTCTTCAAAACTTTTCTTAACTTGTTCAAGCTGCGTTTCAATACTCTCAGACTGTTTTTTTATTTCTTCAATCTGTGTTATTTTTTCTTCAATTTGTTTACTAATCTTTTCCTTATAAGCCGACTGATTCTTCTGCTGTTCCCTCACAGAAGCCAAAGAGCCTTCACTATGGGCAATATCATTTTCACATACCGCTATATCAGATTTATACTCCGATGAAAATTGTTCGGTCTGAAGGATTTTTTCTCTCAAATCTTCAATGTTTACGGTACTCTCCTGAATTTTTCTGTAACCGTCCTGAATTTTGAGTTCTTCACGCTCAATATCATTCTGAATATTTTCATATTCTGTTTTATTAATAAGCAGTGCGTTTTCAAGTTCGTCAAGCTTTGATCTAAGTTCCTCCAGACGATTAACCCAAACAGAAATTTCCAGCGTCTTTTTCTGCTGAGCAAGCACAACAAACTTTTCTGCCTTTTCAGACTGAATTTTAAGAGGCACTACACGTCCTTCAAGTTCTGCTACTATATCGTTAAGCCTTAACAGATTATCCTGTGCGGCAGCAAGCTTTCTTTCCGCCTCGACTTTCTTATATCTGAACTTGGAAATGCCTGCCGCTTCTTCAAATATATCACGCCGTTCATTGCTCTTTGCACTGACAATCTCGGCAATTCTTCCCTGCCCGATGATCGAATAACCGTCACGTCCCAGACCAGTATCCATAAACAACTCGTTTATATCCTTAAGACGTACGTTTTTGCCGTTTATTTTATATTCGCTTTCACCGCTTCTGTAAAGCTTTCTTGTAACGCTTACTTCGTCATCATCACTGTTAAGCTCCCTGTCGGAATTATCTATATTCAGCGTTACCATAGCAAAACCTACAGGTTTTCTGGCAACAGTACCGGAAAAAATAACATCTTCCATTTTGTTTCCCCGAAGTGTTTTAGTGGATTGTTCACCCAGAACCCATCTTACAGAATCGCCGATATTACTTTTTCCGCTGCCGTTGGGTCCTACAACTGCTGTAAGACCCTTGTCAAAGGTAAGCTTTATTTTATCCGGAAAGGACTTAAAGCCCTGTAATTCCAATGATTTTAAATACATATGTCAACCTCTGATTTCACACTGATATTTCGGGATTTCTTCATCTCCCACTACTTTTATATCTACATTATTTTGTTTTCTGAAATATTCTATATTTGATTTTTTATGTCCTAATGCCTTGCTGATACATGACGGATTCACTGCAAAGGTCACTTGACTGAATCGGCATTTCATTATTTTTACTATACTGTTATTATAACCTTCAGCAATGATTTTTTCCATTTTTCTCCGATAAATCCTGCTCTCGCAAAGTTCTTTAAACGCCGGATGATAAAATCCTGAAATCATATCGCCCTCTACCCCGTCAGACGCATGAAGTCCGCACTTTATAACATCAATGCCCTGCATATGAAATTCCTCAAGCATATTACCGCAAAGCTCAACAACCGTATCAAAAGACATTAATTTATACTTTCCGCTTTCATAAAGTTCTGCAAGCTTAGTTCCCTTCAGTACAACGACCGGATAAATTCTGACTGTATCGGGACATATTTCAATAATACTTTCCATAGTTTTAAGTTCGTCATTAACACTGCTTTTATAAAGACCAACCATCATCTGAAGTCCCAGTTCAAAGCCGTATTCACGAATAAGAACCGACGCTCTATAAACGTCCTCAGCCGTGTGACCTCTTTCATTTGCCTTAAGAACATGATTTGCCATACTCTGAGCACCAAGTTCTATTGATGTCACACCGTATGATTTTAAAATATCAAGAATTTCCCTATCTATAAAATCAGGACGTGTGGAGATTCTTATTCCCTTAAAACCGTATTCACCCAAATAGCATTTTGCAGCGTCAAGTAGAGAAACCATATAATCTCTGTCAATTGCAGTAAAGCTGCCGCCGAAAAAAGCAATCTCACTGTTTTCCTTATCCTTTACCTCTGTTACAGCCTGACGGCATATCCGATGTACATCATCTGCTTTCGGAGCATATGACTGACCGCTTATTGTTTTTTGATTACAGAAGCTGCACTGATGAGGACAGCCTGCATGGGGTACAAAAATAGAAATATTACAATGACTCATAACCCATAAGCTCCAGAGCTTCCTTTGCAGCCATCTGCTCAGCTTCCTTTTTGCTTCTTCCAATGCCCGTTCCTATAACGTTTGAATTAAGACGTACCTGAACTTTAAACGCCTTATTATGATCCGGTCCGGACTGTCCTACAAGCTTATATTCAACCTTTTCCTCAGGATTTTTCTGTATAATTTCCTGTAAAATAGTTTTATGATCACTGAAAGATACTGGTTTACGGTCATCAATATCCTTAGGAATAAACTTTAAAATATGTCTTCTTGCCGCTTCAAGACCCCCGTCAAGAAAAACCGCCGCTATTACCGCTTCAAAAGCGTCCGCAAGAATAGAAACTCTTTCACGTCCGCCGGTATTTTCCTCGCCTTTTCCCAGAAGAATATGCTCTCCTAGATCTATCTGCTTAGCAAATTCATAAAGTGATTTTTCACATACCAGCGACGCTCTTATTTTTGTAAGCTCTCCTTCCGGAAGATGCGTAAAATGTTCAAACAAATACTGTGAAACAACAATTGATAAAACGCTGTCCCCCAAAAATTCAAGACGTTCATTGCTATTTCTTCCTTTTCTTTTTTCATTTGCATAAGAAGAATGAGATAAAGCTTCTATAAGCAATTCCTTATCATTAAAATAATATCTGATTTTTCCTTGAAATTCTTCCAAATTTTTGTCTAAATTTTCCATATCACTTTTCCTCTGTTTACTTTTTTATGGATTTAACGATGGTTTCCGTAACACCGCCGTCAACACAATTTTTAGCCTGTCTGACAGCATTATAAAAAGCCTTGGCGTCAGAGCTTCCGTGAGCCTTTATAACAGGTTTTGATATTCCCATTAAAACTGCTCCGCCCTCTTCGGTGTAATCCATACGTTTTTTGAATTTTTTTATTTTACCCATAACCATAAGAGCAGAAAGCTTTGACAAAATTCCTCCGGAAAAAATACTTTTCAGCTCTCCGGAAAAAAACGAACCCATTCCCTCATATAACTTCAGCGCTACATTACCAGTAAAACCGTCGGATACTGCAACGTCAAAATCACCCTTTGGCAGATCTCTGGCTTCAAGGTTTCCGCAGAAATTAACAGGAGCATTTTCAAGAAGCTTGTATGCTTCAATCTCCAGTTCACGTCCCTTAGTATCTTCTGCACCCACATTTATAAGACCTACCTTGGGTTTTTTTATACCTTTTACCTTTTCCATATATGCAGACGCCATTAAAGCAAATTGCACCAGCATTTCAGGTCGGCAGTCAATATTCGCTCCTCCGTCCACCAGCATAACATGTCCCCTTGCCGTAGGCAGAATAGGCGCAAGCACAGCTCTTTTTATACCTTTGATTCTTTTGGCTATAAATGTAGAACCGACTACCAGCGCTCCGGTACTTCCTGCACACACAAATGCATCTCCCTTGTCCTCGCTTAACAATTTCAGCCCTACAGCCATTGAGCAATCATTACGGCTTTTTAAAATCTCAGACGGTTCCTCATGAATATCAATTACTGAATCCGAATGCTCTATTATCATGCCGCTTATATCAATTCCATTATCCGCAGCAGTCTTGGCAATTATATTTTTGTTTCCTGTAAGCGTTATATCAATTCCAAGATTTTCCTGTGCCATACGGCAGCCTTTAATTACTTCCAGAGGAGCATTATCTCCCCCGAAAGCGTCTACAATTATATTCATATACGTCAACCTTTTTTATTTACTGTACGTTCCAGAGCGTCTATCGCACGGTCCGCATAAGCTTTATATTTTAATTTTTTATCCTTTATTCTTTCTGGAAGATCAGGCAAAATACCCATATTACAACCCATCGGCTGAAAGTCACCGCTGCACCCTCCGCTGATATATGCAGTCAATGCGCCGATCATAGTTTCAGGAGGAAGTACCAGCGGCGGTTCGCTATTTAAATACCTTGCCATATTGATCCCCGCCATTATTCCGCTTGCCGCAGATTCAATATATCCTTCAACACCGGTAATTTGTCCGGCAAAAAATATATCCGGGTCACTTTTCAGGCTGTATGATGGTTTCAACAGTCTTGGACTGTCAATAAACGAATTACGATGCATAACCCCATATCTTACAAACTCAGCATTCTCCAGACCTGTGATCATTGAAAACACTCTCTTCTGCTCACCGAATTTCAGGTTTGTCTGAAATCCTACAAGATTATACATAGTCCCTTCTGCATTTTCTTTTCTCAGCTGAACCACGGCATAAGGGCGCTTTCCTGTACGCTTGTCGATCAGTCCCACTGGCTTTAACGGACCGAAACGCATGGTATCCTCGCCTCTTTTGGCAAGTACCTCCACAGGCATACAGCCCTCATACACCTTGAAATCTCTTTTGTCAAATTCTTTTAAAGGTGCGGATTCAGCAGAAATCAACGCATTATAAAAAGCAAGATATTCTTCCTTGTTCATGGGACAATTTATATAGTCTGCGTCCCCTCTGTCATAGCGTGATGCAAAGAATACCTTTTCCATATCAAGACTTTCAAACGTCACGATAGGAGCGGCTGCATCAAAGAAGCTAAGATAATTGCCACATTTTTCACATATGCTTTCCGCAAGCTCTCCGGAAGTAAGCGGACCGGTAGCTATAATAACAGGTCCATCCGGAATTTCGGTTACTTCCTCATCAATTATTTCTATAAGCGGATTCTGTTTTATTTTTTCAGTGACCGCATCGGAAAATTTTTCTCTGTCAACAGCCAGTGCCCCTCCTGCCTCAACGGCATTTTCCTTAGCACATGGTACGATCAGCGAACCCAAAATTTCCATTTCTTCTTTGAGAAGTCCGGCAGCCGAATCGTGTCTGGACGCTTTCAGGGAATTGGAACATACAAGTTCTGCCAGACCAGAATAATGATGTGCCGGCGTATATTTATGAGGTTTCATTTCATATATACAGGACTTTATTCCTGCACTTGCCAGCTGCCATGCCGCTTCACAACCGGCAAGTCCTCCGCCGATAATTTTAACTGTCATCAAAGATTCCTTTCGTAACCGCAGTCAGGCTTTTCACATAAAAGCTTTCCGGATTTTCCGCCTTTTTTGAAAAGTGTGCTTCCGCACTTCGGACACTTATCTTCAACCGGAGCGTTCCATGTCATAAAATTACAGTCCGGATATCCGTCGCAGCCATAAAAATTTCTTCCTTTTTTAGACTTTTTAAGAACAATCTTACTGCCGCATAGAGGACATGTACCCTTTGTTGCCTGAACGATTTTTTTAGTATTTTTGCATTCAGGAAATCCAGGACATGCAAGAAACTTACCGAAACGTCCGATTTTAATTACCATTTTTCTTCCGCAGAGGTCGCATTCAACGTCTGTTTCCTCGTCAGGTACCTTAACTCTTTTGCCCTCCATAGCTTTTTCAGCCTTTGTAAGCACCTTGTCAAAGTCCTTATAAAATACGTCCAGAGTATCCACCCAGTTGGTTTCTCCTCTTTCAACCCCGTCAAGATCGCTTTCCATTTTAGCAGTAAATTTAGCGTCCACAATATGCTTGAAGTGATCCTTCATAAGATCAGTCGTAACTTCACCTAATGCCGTAGGTCTAAGTTGCTTACCGTCACGTTCAACATACATACGTGAAATAATTGTTGAAATAGTAGGAGCATAGGTACTAGGTCTGCCTATACCATTTTCTTCCATAGTTTTAATTAAAGAAGCCTCGGTAAATCTTGAGGGAGGCTGAGTAAAATGCTGATTTCCCAGAATTTCTTTCAGTTTCAAAATATCTTCCTTATTTATCGGGGGCAGCATTTTATTGTTTTCTTCTTCACTGTCCTTCTTTTCTTCATACAGCTTTGTAAAACCGTCAAATTTAACGGAATAACCGGACGCTTTAAAGGTACAGCCTTCTGCTTCAATCGTTACCGACACTGTATCAAGAAGAGCATTTGCCATTTGGCTTGCAATAAATCTTTCCCAGATAAGCTTATATATCTTAAATTGGTCGGTAGTAAGACTTGCCTTGACTCTGTCCGGCGTAAGCTCCGGCAGAGACGGACGTATAGCTTCATGTGCGTCCTGAGCATTTTTCTTTGATTTAAATACCCTTGGAGACGGCGGTAGATATTCCTTGCCGTAAATTTCTTCTATGCATTTAGCGGCTGCATCTCTTGCTTCATCAGAAATTCTAAGACTGTCTGTTCTCATATAGGTTATGAGACCCACAGCGCCCATTCCCTCAATTTCAACACCTTCATACAGCTCCTGAGCAGCTTTCATAGTTCTCTTAGCCTGAAATCCCATTCGCTTAGACGCTTCCTGCTGTAAAGTAGAAGTAATAAACGGCGGCGCAGGCTGTTTTCTTGTAACTCTCTTTTTAACATCAGTAACAGTATATACTGCGTTTTCCAGTCTTTTTAAAACCTCGTCAGTTTGCTCTTTATTTGCAAGTTCTGCTTTTTTACCGTCAATTGCAGAAAGCTTTGCGGCAAAAACCTTACGGCTGGACGGCGCTGTAAATTTAGCGTCAATACTCCAGTATTCCTGAGGAACAAATTCCTTTACTTCCTTTTCCCTGTCTACTATAAGACGTACCGCTACCGACTGAACACGTCCGGCAGAAAGTCCTCTCTTAACCTTTTTCCACAAAAACGGACTAAGCTTATATCCCACTATTCTGTCAAGAATACGTCTTGCCTGCTGTGCGTTAACAAGGTCAAGGTCTATTTTATGAGGATTGCTCATTCCTGCCTTTACACCGGATTTTGTAATCTCATTAAATTCCACTCTGTTATTATCGTTAATATCCAGACCCAGCATATTTGATATATGCCATGAAATAGCCTCTCCTTCTCGGTCCGGGTCAGTTGCAAGGTAAACATGTTCGCTTTTTTTAGCGTACTTCTTCAATTCCTTAATAACGTCCTCTTTGCCCTTCATGTCCACATACTGGGGTTCAAAATTATTTTCAAAGTCTATACCCATTTTGGATTTAGGCAAATCCCGTACATGTCCCATTGAAGCAACAACTTCATAATTTCCGCCAAGATATTTTTTTATTGTCTTTGCCTTGGCAGGAGACTCAACTATTACTAAATCTGACATATCTATATAATATTTTTCCGTAAATTACGAAAAAAATCTCCTTTCTTAAAAATTCTCACTGAAAGCTTTCAGCAAAGCCTGTACTTATTGTCAGGTCTGAGCTCTGCGGCTCCCATAATTTCAAGCTCGGTAAGTATCGCAAGAACCTGAAACGAATCAATATCTGTTGCCAGTGCGATCTCATCAGAATGCAGATCACCATCTTTAAGACATGCCGCCACAAGACGCTGTTCATCTGACATATCATCCAGCAGATGTTCATATGCCATTTGCGTTCCCTGCTTCGTAATTTCCTGTTCTTCCTGAGGTTTTATCCTACTGCTTTGATTTTTTCTTTTAACAGTTCTGCTGTCCCGATACGGTATATCATTTTCTCCGTAAAGCTCCGGCCATTTCATAGAAATATCATTATTTCTGAAGTAATCTGACGTATAGTACTCATAAAGTATATCAAGATGACTGAAAACCGGCACAGCACCGTCACGAAGATATTTTATCACTCCTGAGTACCTTTTGTCAAATATATCTCCGGGAGGAATACAGAAAACAGTTCTCCCCTGCTCCGCCGCATGGGCTGCAGTTATCAAAGAACCGCTTTTTTCATCTGCCTCTGTAACTAGAGTTCCGAAACACATGCCGGAAATAATTCTGTTTCTTACATGAAAACACCATCTGTCAGGACGTGTACCCGGAAGATATTCCGTTATAACAACACCGTTTACAGCTATCATTTTCTTTGCCTTTTCATTTTCCTTAGGATAATTCACATCAAGACCGCATGCAAGTACAGCAGCAGTGCAGCCATTTTGTTTAAGAACACCCTTATGAGCCGCAGAATCAAGTCCCAGCGCAAAGCCGCTTACAACTGCTATTTCTCTTTTAGCCAGTTCACCGCAGATTTTTTCTGTTATTTCTGCACTGTAAACTGAAGGCTTTCTTGTTCCTACACACGCTACGGCCGGACGGCTTATAAAATTTTCCATATTACCCATACAAAACAGTACGGCAGGAGGATTATAAATATTCCTGAGCAGAGGAGGATAATTTTCATCTTCAAAGGTTATTATTCTGTATCCTTTATCCTCACAGTATTTAATTATACTGTCGCACTGTTCTATATGAGTAGTAACGGCAGATTTCTTTTCCTTGGCATTCATAGACGCATGATTTCCTTCGTGAACAGCGTCATACGCTTTTTTAACGTCCTGAAAGGGAATAACCATTTCCCATATACGCTCATTTCCGGGTCTGAACGCCATAACAAACCAAAGCCAGTATCTTGCATTACTCAAATTTCATCAGCTCCCACATTATTATTCCCGTAGCCATTGCCGCATTAAGTGAATCAATATTTCCGTTCATTTTTATTGTTATTCTCTGCGTACATTTTAAAATTATTTCTTCAGGCAGTCCGTTCCCCTCATTACCAATGACAATACCTCCTCCGTTTCTGAAGTCAACTGTTTTAATGTCAACGGCATTTCTGTCCACAACAGCGGCATATGTATTAATTTCAGCACTGTCCATAGCAGCAAAAACATCGTCGGCAGGTATATCCCTGTACACAGGAATTCTGAAAATAGAACCCATTGTTGAGCGTACAACCTTAGGATTATATATGTCACAGCTTTCTGTAAAGATCACGCCGTCCAGTCCCAAAGCGTCAGCAGTTCTTATTATCATACCCGCATTTCCCGGATCCTGAAGCTGATAAAGCACCGCATAACGTCCGCGCTTCTTCAGATTGCCCAGTTTATCGGTTCCGTTAATAAAAGCACATTCTGCAAAAATCCCCTGAGTTTTTCCGGTATCGGAAATCTTAATACCCAGTTCATCGGATATTGCTATTATATCAATATCCCGAAGCTTAATACTTTCCAACTTATCGGCATATTTTTTTAAAGCCGATTCAGTGACAAATATTTTTTTAACAGGAGCATTATTTTTAAGTGCGTCAAAAACAAGACGGCTTCCCTCAAGAGCAAAAAGCCTGTTATGAAAACGTTCCTTTTTTGAGGTCATTAGCTTTCTGAAACGTTTAACAGACGGATTATCTTTAGACGTAACGGTATCTGATAAAAATCCGGAAATATTCATAAAAATCTCCATTCTGGCAGATCGATTAAAAAGTCACAAAATTTAAACGAAAACACGCTCCGATATAAAAAGAGCGTGTTTTTTTAATAAATTAAAGAGCGGCTTTAGCCTTTTCAACAATAGCTGTAAAGCCTGCCGGATCGCTGATTGCGATTTCAGAAAGCATCTTTCTGTTGAGTGTGATTCCAGCTTTCTTTACGCCGTTCATGAACTGTGAATAGTTGATTCCATTCATTTTGCATGCGGCGCTGATTCTTGTTATCCAAAGCTGTCTGAAATCTCTTTTCTTCTTCTTGCGTCCTGCATATGCATAGTTGCCGGACTTCATAACAGCCTGTTTAGCCATCTTGAAATGCTTGCTCTTAGCGCCCCAGTAGCCCTTTGCAAGCTTTAGAGTTTTATTTCTTCTCTTGCGAGTCATCATCGCACCCTTAACACGTGCCATAGTTTATACCTCCGTTTAACTTCTGCCGATATTACATATAAGGAATTAATTTCTTTACTGTTGGAGCATTTGTTTCGCTTGCAACACCTGCGCAGCGAGCAATTCTCTTTCTCTTTGTATCCTTCTGTGTAAGTCTATGTCTTTTGTTTGTGTGCTGATATTTAACCTTACCGTTTTTAGTCAGCTTAAAACGTTTTTTAGCACCTGAATGTGTTTTAACCTTAACCTTTGCCATAACCTGTTCCTCCTTTATTTACTGGATGCTTTCGGCGACATGAACATAACAATACTGCGACCTTCCATTTTGGCAGGCTTATCAACAACACCGACCTCTGCACAGGCTTCCTTGAATTTTTCAAGCAGTTCCTCGCCCAGCTGCGGATGCGCAATAGCACGCTTACGAAATCTGACGGAAACCTTTATTTTATCTCCGTTTTTCAGGAATTTCTGAGCCTGATTGACCTTTGTGTTAAAGTCGTGAGTATCAATCGCAGAAAACATTCTGATTTCTTTAATTTCAACAACCTTCTGATTCTTTCTTGCTTCCTTTTCTTTCTTTGCCTGTTCAAAGCAATACTTGCCATAGTCAAGTATACGGCATACAGGCGGCTTAGCCTGCGGAGCAATCTTTACCAGGTCAAGATCCTTTTCATAAGCCATTTTCTGAGCTTCTCTGGCAGAAATAACGCCGATTTTTGTTCCGTCAACGTCAATCAGAAGAACTTCCTTGTCTCTGATTTCTTCGTTGATCTGCAGTTCCTGTTTGCTAATAGTCAGCACCTCCAAGCATTAATCATGGCGCAAATAAAATTTAATCGCCAAAACAAAAATGAGTGCAGATAAAATCAGCACTCATGAAAAATCAAGCGGTATTAACCCGTATAATTTCACTATTAACCATTCCGAATGTTTCATCTCATGGTGAGAACTGATATTCTGCTTTATTTTACTAATCAATTATATACCTGTTTCATAAATTTGTCAAGTGTTTTTTTATATTTTTTTATTTAGACAACTTTTCTTTAAGTCCTCTGAACAATTCAACACACTTAAATCTCACTTCGTATTTATCCGGATTTTTCATTATATCCAGTTCTTCGGCTTCAAAATAATCTTCAGCCGCTTGTTCATCACTTTCAACCTTTTCCGCTGCCGGAATGCACAGAGGCGGATACATTACACACCACCAATTATGTCCTTCCGCTTCTCCTATTGTAACCCTCAATGCGTCATATTTTCCGGCAGGCATTGTTATATCTCCGTATTCACGGGCGTCAAATTCCATATTTACCAGCTGAGTCTGGGCAGTATAATTATAACCGTTTGCGTGTATAACGTCAAGTACGATATCATTTATTTCATCAAGTTTTTCGTTTGCTCTTATTTTCATTTCCTCGAGATTTTCGCATCCGCCGAAAATCTCATCTGAATTTTCTAAAAGCTTGTCCCTTACTTTCAGCTTAAGATTCTGATCATATTCAGTATCGGAATTTGCAAGTATATGCATTCTGAGAACCTCATGCTCAATTTTGTCAAGCTTTTTTTCAAATCCTGCAAAATTTGAAAAAATAATACTGCCTATAAGTCCTGTAAGTAAAATAATGTCTGTTTTTTTCATGTCAGTCACCTCATTGAAGAGGTTTGACATGAAAAACAAATTTTATTCACTCACTGTAAAATTATTGCTCATATTCATATGAACTTTCCAAAGAAATTATTTTATGCGTCCATTTAAAAAACATTAGTCCCATGCCTGAAATTATAACCATCACCATCGGTACAACTGAAAATGTTCTTTCTGTTTTTTCCTGAGTTTTTTCGGAACCGGAAAACGTCATTCCATTTTCATCAGCATAAGCCTTTCCCAGCGAATTTTCGCTGCCATTAATCACAAAGCTTCCCATCGGTACAAGCGAACCGTCTCCTTCATAACCTACAGCAAAGTTTCCTACGCTTATTGTACTGTCGGGAATATTTATACTTCTCAAGCTGCTGCAACGCAAAAATGCAAAATCATTTATTTCATAAAGATTTTCTGAAAGCTTTATATCCTCCAGCATTTTACAGTCTGCAAAGGCATACTCTCCGATTCTTGCAGTACTGTCCGGAATATCTATGCTTCTGATACTGCTGCAATTATAAAATGCATATTTTTCTATATTTTTAAGAGTATCCGGAAGCTCTACGGTTTTCATAGAACTGCAATCAAAAAAACTGCCCTCCTCAACAGTATTTATACTGCCTTCAATGATTGCCGTTTCTAATGAACTGCATTCATAAAAAGCATGATGTCCCACTTTTTCCACGCTTTTAGGTATAATAACCTTTTCAAGCGATTTACACCTGTAAAATGCATTTTCACGAATTTCCGATACAGGTTTACCGTCAATAAATTCAGGAATGCAAATAATTTCCGGTTCTCCTTCAAATCCTGTTATAACCGCCTTATCATTGCATATAATATAATTTAAAGTTTCACAGTATGTATCCGCACTTGCCGGACCATTGCATAACGCCGCCGATAATACCGCCGATATGACAGCGGCAAACATTCTGTTCTTTTTCATAAGCTGCTCCTTTACAGTTAAATGATCAACACTTTTTTAAGACATCGCTGTTTAACGGTCGCCTTACCATAATTTTAAATCCGGAAATATTAATTGTAAATCAGTTTTTCATCGTAATTTCTCGACTGATACTTTATAGAAATATTTATAACCGATCAAATATCCATACTAATTTCCATTTTGCAGTTACTTTTTAATGTTTTTTGCAAAAAATGCTTATTTACAATTTATACATAATTTATTAATAAAAAATTAATAATATTATTGTAAAGTTTTTGTGTATATATCTTTAAATAAAGAAAATTGGAGTAAATATGAATAAATTTAAATTATTTGCTGGAATTACAGCAATTTGTCTTTTAACGACCGGTTGTGCTGAAAACGAAAATATAAGTCAGTCAACATCAGAACAATCATCGTCCGTATCAGAAATGGAATCTTCATCACAGTCTGACAAAAATCCGAATATACTCAGCGATGAAAAAAATCCCCTTACAGGCGAATACGGTTTCAATGAAAACGCCGTCGGAAAAAGACCTGTTGCTGTTATGGTAAGCAATATAAAGGCTGCGCTTCCGCAGTATGGCATTGACGAAGCGGACATAGTTTATGAGCTTCCTGTTGAAGGCGGAATAACAAGGCTTATGGCAATCTATGCGGACTATACAAACGTTCCGGACGTTTGTTCCGTAAGAAGCTGCCGATACTACTACCCTCTTATTGCTTATGGTATGGATGCAATTTACTGTCACTGGGGTTCGGACAAAACAATCGCCCTTGATACCTTGAATTACCTTGATATAGACAGATTTGACGGAAATGACAATTCGCTTGGTTACGGTACAGTTTTTGAACGTGATGAAGAAAGAGCTGCCTACTACGATACCGAACATACCGGATGTCTGAGGGGGTCATGACTTGCCGACGCCATTGAAGATATGGGATACAGAACGGATATCAATGAAACCAATGAATCAGGCGCATTTATATTCAACAGTCCTGACTCTCCGAAAGAACCTGACGGTGCAGTCTGCATGACAGCACAGCTTAATTATTCCGGTGACTACTACAGTACATTTGAATATGACAGCAGCAATGAAACATATTTTAAGTATCATTCCGGTTCTCCTCATAATGATGGTGTAACGGGAAATCAGCTTGAATTCAAAAATGTCATAATCCTTGCAACATCAATCTCAACTCGAAGCGACGGAAAGCTTATGGATATCGGTCTTGAAAGCGGAAACGGCTATTATGTTTCTATGGGAAAAGCACAGCCTATAACCTGGTCAAAAGACTCTGACGACAGTCCTATAAAGCTTTATGACGAATCCGGAAATGAAATTTCTATCAATGCCGGAAAAAGCTATATAGGATTTATCAGCGAAAATAATATTTCAATAGAATAATTTCTGACTATTGACAAATAAAATTTCATATGATATAATGCATATAAAATTTGACGATTTGAGGTGAAAAGATGCGCAGAATTTCTTGTTAATGGATTTGCATAACAAAATATTTTTTATATACTGCAAAAACAGTATAGTTTTGTTGTGCCATTACAGGAAAGCTGCATATCTTTATCTTCACATATAAAACCATACCTGAATCTGTCTTGATGCAGGCATAATTGTGAGCTATAGGATAATACTTTCCTGTAGCTATTTTTATTTTCAGGAGGTAATTTATATGTCGATTATAAATGTAACAAATCTTACTTTTGCCTATGACGGCAGCTATGATAACATTTTTGAAAATGTCAGCTTTCAAATAGATACTGACTGGAAACTTGGCTTCACCGGCAGAAACGGCAGAGGAAAAACAACATTTCTGAATCTGCTGCTGAAAAAATATGAATACAGCGGAACTATTTCATCAAGTGTCCCTTTTGAATATTTTCCATATGAAGTCACAGACAAGGAACAGCTTACAACAGATGTAATTTCCTCTGTTTGCTATGACTTTCAGCAATGGCAGCTTATGCGTGAGCTAAATTTACTGCAAGTGTCAGAAGACGTGCTTTACAGACCGTTTAACACACTTTCCAATGGTGAGCAGACGAAAGTTCTTCTTGCCGCACTGTTTTTAAAAGAAAACAACTTTCTTCTTATTGACGAGCCTACCAATCATCTTGATGTTAATGCCAGAAAAATTGTCGGGGACTATCTTAATTCTAAAAAAGGATTTATTCTAGTTTCTCATGACAGAAATTTTCTTGATAGCTGCGTCGACCATATTCTGTCAATAAACAGAAATAATATTGAAATTCAAAAGGGTAATTTTTCGTCATGGCTTGCAAATAAGGAAGCTCAGGATAATTTTGAACGTAATGAAAATGAAAAGCTAAAAAAGGATATTAAACGGCTTTCAAATGCTGCTAAAAGAACTTCAGATTGGTCGGACAAAGCTGAAAGCAGAAAAATAGGATTTGATCCGAAAAAAGTTGAAAAAAACATTAACCGTCGTCCCATGCAGGCAGCAAAAGCAAAAAAAATGATGTCACGCTCTAAGCAGATACAATCACGACGTCAAAACGCCATTGAAGAAAAATCAAAGCTTCTTAAAAATACTGAAACCATAGACTCTTTGAAGATTTTTCCGCTGAAATTTCATTCTGACTGCCTTATTTCCATCAAAAATATATCAATAAAATATGATGACAAAATTATTTGCGAAAACGTCAGTTTTCAAATAAATCAAGGAGACAGAATCGTTCTCAATGGTCAGAACGGCTGCGGAAAGTCAAGCATTTTAAAGCTTTTATGGGGCGATAATATCGAATACAGCGGTGAAATCATTAAAAATAATCAACTGAAAATTTCTTATATTCCTCAGGACACATCATTTTTGCACGGCAGTCTGACTGAATACGCTGAAAATCATCAAATAGATGAAAGTCTTTTCAAGACTATTCTACGCAAGCTTGACTTTTCAAGAACACAACTTGAAAAAAATATAGAAAATCTAAGTGCAGGTCAAAGAAAAAAGGTACTTATTTCAGGAAGTCTTTGTCAACAGGCGCATTTATACATCTGGGATGAACCTTTGAATTATATTGATATTTTCTCAAGAATGCAGATTGAACAGCTTTTACTGACATTTAAACCAACATTGCTTTTTGTGGAACATGATAAGCAGTTCCAAGACAATATCGCCACTAAAATAATTCAAATATAACAAAAGGGCAGTTGTATTAAAATACAACTGCCTGCCTTTTGTCCCTTTTATATGAATATTTAACCCTATTATTGCAACTTTTATATCACTTTTATCTGCAAATTTCCATTTCGTACTAATCGTCTCACCATAGACAGTAATTGTCATATATGTATCCATAGCAAAAAAATGACTTCCCCTGAGATTCTTTCTTCAGACTCCAATTCATCACGACCGGAGTATAGAAAGATAGAGTAGCAAAATGGATCAAGCACTATCAAAAACAAGAAAACTCGCTAATTTTATTAAGGCTATGTTTTTTATTGTTATCCCGCCGACCATTTTCAAACAATCAGTTTTCACTTATTGTCTTAATCCTTAAACTATGTATTGCCTCATAAATTTTACGGGCAATATATGGATTATTCATCGTATAAAGATGTATTCCATCAACGCCCTGTGTTATCAAATCAACTATTTGATCTATTGCATAGGCGATACCTGCGTCCCTCATAGCAATTGGATTATTTTCATAGCGTTCCATCATTGCCGCAAATTTTTTCGGAACTGAAGCGCCGCAAAGAGAAGTCATTCTTTCAATTTGCCTTTTATTGACTACCGGCATTATGCCTGCTTCTATGGGTACATTAATACCTGCTAACTGACAACGCTCTCTGAATGAATAAAAATAATCGTTATTGAAAAACAGCTGTGATATCAAGTGGTCTGCACCTGACTCAACTTTGATCTTAAGATTCTGAATGTCCTCAATTATATCTTTTGCTTCAATATGTCCTTCAGGATAACAGGCGGCAATTATATTAAAATCTCCCTGTGATTTAATGTAGGCGATCAGATCAGACGCATATTCAAAATCCCCTTGCACATAACCTTCATTCGGAATATCTCCCCGCAGCGCCAATATGTTTTCTATACCTCGTTCCTTCAATTCTTGAAGCTTATCGGAAACATCTTCTTTTGTCAGTCCGATACAAGGAAGATGAGCAACACTCTCAATGCCTAGGCTTTTGACTGCTGATGCAATCTTAAAGGTTTCGTTATTGTTTTTTCCGCCGCCCGCACCATATGTTACACTGATAAAATCAGGCGACAGCTTTTTTAATTCGTTAAGCGTATCATAAATCGTTTTAACAGGAGCTGTCGGCTTGGGCGGAAACACCTCATATGACAAAACGATCTTTTTCTTAAATAACTCAGATATTTTCATTTCTCATTTCTCTCGCTGCCTGCACAAGATTTTTAAGACTTGCGGCAGTTTCGGATACTCCTCTCGTTTTCAGTCCGCAGTCAGGGTTTACCCAAAGCTTATCAGGACTGATCTTTTCAAGCATTTTATATAATGCAGATTTTATTTCGCTGACAGACGGTACCCTCGGAGAATGAATATCATATACGCCGGGACCGACTTCTGTCTTAAAATTATTTTCTTTCAGGGAATCAAGTATCAGCAAATCGGAACGGGAGGCTTCAAATGTAATAACATCTGCGTCCATATCATCGATCGCCTTTATAATATCTGTAAACTCACTGTAGCACATATGTGTGTGTATTTGTGTTTCCGGCTTTACTCCGCTGTGTACCAGACGGAATGCGGGAATAGCCCAATCAAGATATTCACAGTACCAATCGCTTTTTCTAAGCGGCAATTTTTCACGCAGAGCCGCTTCGTCCACCTGAATAATACGGATACCGTTCTTTTCTAAATCCAAAACCTCATCACGGATTGCAAGCGCTATCTGATATGTACTTTCTTTTAAAGAAATATCTTCACGAGGAAAAGACCAGTTCAGTATTGTTACAGGACCTGTCAGCATTCCCTTCATCGGCTTTTCAGTAAGACTTTGAGCATAAACAGACCAATCAACAGTCATTGGCTTACTTCTGGAAACATCTCCCCAGATTATCGGCGGTTTAACGCATCGTGTTCCGTATGATTGCACCCAGGCTTTTTCGGTAAATAAATATCCCTTTAACTGCTCTCCGAAATACTCCACCATATCGTTTCTTTCAAATTCACCATGAACAAGTACATCAAGTCCTGTTTCTTCCTGTTCCTTAACACACTCAGCAATCTTATTACGGTTAAATTCAATGTATTCTTCCTCACTGATCTCGCCTTTCCTAAGAGAAGCACGATTTGCCTTTACATCGGCAGTCTGCGGAAATGAACCGATTGTTGTTGTCGGGAAGGCAGGAAGATGAAATTCTTTTTTCTGTATTTCTTCTCTGACAGTAAATTCAGGAAACCTTGTAAAATCTTTTTCTCCGATTTTTGAAACTCGTTCCTGTACAGCGGGATCGCAGCAATCAGGTCTGTTTTCAAAAAGTGCAGCATTTGACTGAAAAACAGCTTCGTTATTATAGTCACATTCTGACAAAGCTTTAAGCTCGGCAAGCTCAATAAGCTTTTCTTCTGCAAAAGCAAAATGCTCAGCATACTTCTTCGGCAGTTTAGATTCATTTTTCAGTGTATACGGTACATGAAGCAATGAGCATGAAGTTCCGATTACTGTTTCAATGCCTTTTTCTTTGAGACTGTCAAGCACTGCAAGCGTCTTTTTATAATTATTTTTCCAGATGTTCTTACCGTTTACAACTCCCGCAAAAAGAATCTTATCATTTGCAAAACCGTTTTTCTCTATAATTTCAACAGTTTTCTTTCCTTCTGTAAAATCAAGTCCGACGCCGTCAAAATCAAGTGCAAGAATATTATTATAGCAGTCACGAACATCTCCGAAATAAGTCTGCACAAGTATCTTAACACCTTGCTTTGCAGTTAGAATCTCTTTATAAAGCTTTTCAAATAATACAATGTCTGATTCCGTTAGATCATGTACCAAATACGGTTCGTCAAACTGTATCCATTCAGCGCCAAGCTTATTGAATTCTGCAAGCAGTTCAGAATATACTTTGATAACAGATTCAAAATTTTCAGATTGTATATTATAACACAACCTTTTATAGCAATTATTTTCATAATTCTTTGAATAATGGTATCCTTTTTGTTGAAGATATGGACTTATTAGTTTGTTTGTAAGTAAATGTTTTTTTAGTTCTGTTTCTATATTAGAATAAAATATATTTGATAAATTATTTATTTCTTTGTTATTTATTAAATGAGCATTAAGTTCTGCACAATCGTAAGATTTTATTAGTTCGTTTTCAAATACGCATTTTGTAAGTAATGATATATTAAATTTGTATTGAGAGTTGAATTCGTTTTTTTGATATAACACAGAATTTATACAATTAGAATTATAAAAAATCAATTCTATAATTGGAGGTATGCTATTTTCAATATACCTTTGTTTCGATAAAATCAATCGATTGTGCGAATCAAACCAATATTCATAATCTGGTTGTTTACGAGGCTTTTTTACTAATTTTCCTCTTTTACAGTTTCCGACTATTATATCTAACACAGGACTTGGACAATAAAATCCACGATGTATACATTCACCGCCCCTAGCATATTCCTTTTTTACAACTTGGTTTTCAGCTTGATTATAGAAATAATCTAATTTGTTTTCATAATTTCTATATATCACTTCAAAGTATTTTTCTTTTTCAAAGAAATCTTCAATTGATTGAATCATAAAGTTTCTCCCTTTTAAAATGGTGCCGTATTATCCATTGTTTGAATCATCCCCTTAATTGTTCTTAAGGCTTGTATGACCCTGTTCTTCCTTTGTGATATTTTTCCATTATTATAAGCTTGAGCAACCATAATATTTACAAATCCATAATATAAATTAGTATGTAACCTTCTATGCAATCCCGTTTTAATATTAACAATATTTTCATTATTATCAACTGATATTTTTATTCTTGTAAGTATATTACGAGCAACAGATGCTTTATATGATTTTCTTGCCACGATATGATGATATTCATGATTTGATCTGTATTTAGGTTTTACCTTTACTTTAGCAAAGCTTAAACCAATACTTCTTGCTATAGATTGTGCTTGAGAATTTGCCCAACTAAATGCAACACCTAAACTTTTAATACCACGTAATATTCCTCCTGAAATAACAGAATACATTTGATACCATCCATTAATAAATGCGGGAGAAGTTATAATACTTGTCAAACAAATAGTAACAATAGCAAAGGCTAAATAATACATTCCCATAATTATTAAAGTTCCGTATTTGCCTTCATAATCAACCATGTTTATAGGGTTATTATTACAATATGTAAAAAGATTTGTTCCTATTATACCATTATCATTTATTTGTTCATCTGCATTTAAAAATCTTCCAGTAACACTATCATAATATCTTGACTGAAGATAATAGAAACCGCTTTCGTTATCATAATAATATCCACGATATCTAAATGGGTTTGCATTAGCTATTTCTTCATTACCTGAAATAGATGCAATATTTCCCCATGCATCATAAAAATATTCACTTACATAATCACCATTAGCATTAAATATTCTTACTACATCACCTTGAGCATTTTTTTCAAAATAATATGCATTTTAATTGTATTCAAAACCTATAACAGAATCATCATTATCATAAATAAACCATTTAATATTTTCATCTGTTGTTTCAGATACAATTTTTGTTCCATCAAGCTGATATGTTGTTTTTACCCCATCGATAGTTTTAGATGTTCTTATACCATTGCTATCATATGTGTATTTTATCACATTTTCATTATTTTGTAAACTTGACAGCTGTCTACCACTACAGCGATTTTGACGGAATTCCTGATAACGAAGACCCTGAACCGATGAAAACCAATCCTGATTCGGGACGTGAAGTAAATTATGAATTTAGTGTAAAATTATCTGATTGAACATATACTTCTTTAGCTATGATTGTTCCTTCAATTTTTACATTTGCTCCGTTTATATGAACAGTACCATTTGGTGCGTAAATAATACCTTTAAAATCAATCAATTTATTGCAGTTGATTGAAATATTTCCGTTTTTAGAATATAAGATTGCATTTTCACCGTATACCATTTCTCCGGTTAAATAAATATTATTTTCAGCCACAATAGTATGATTAATATTAACATTTACACCATCTGCCGAATATACATCACTGCCATAAATATTAGATTCTGTTTTTACAGCTGTTCCTCCGCAATAACCATTAGCTATCACTTGAGTATCAGAATCTAACATAAGCATAATACCATTATCCAAATTAATAAGCTCATCTGTTTCCTGTATCTCACCATTAATATGTGGATTACTTGACTGCAATGACCATTTTCCTGCTTGAACAACATAATTAAAACCTTGCTGTACTTGTCCTATATTTGTTTGGCTGTTTACATAATTAATTTCATCTGCAAATACTGCTACGCCCATATTAAGTGAGAATGCCGTTATTATCGCAAACGAAAGTATTTTGCTTAATATTTTTGTTTTCATTTATATATCCTCCAATTTATATTTTTATATGACAACTTAAGAATTATGTCAATTATACCATATATTGTAATGGTAATTATATACTATCATGTACTTTTTATTAAATCAACACTTTAATTATTGATTTGTTTATTTTCATATGATTATACAAAATATTAGCATTTATTTGTATATTTTCACATATGTAATCACAAAAAGAGAGAGCACAGAGTTATTGTTTCTGTACTCTCTTTATTGCTGATAAAGATTATTTTATATAATCAATCTACTTCACATTCTTATACACAACTTTTTTGCCTATTAAAATCTTAGCGTTTCTCACTCCGCTGCCTTTTAGCTGTTTCTTTAGGCTCTTAGTTACTTTTTTATTTTTCACATAAAACTTTATGCCTTTTTTTGTGTTTTCAAAAGCATCCTCGCCTATCAAAGGAGCATTTTTTGTGCTTTTAACATTTACCTTTGATAAGTTTTTGCAATCTAAAAATGCCTCATCGTATATTGCTGTCATATTTTTTGGTAGAGTTATAGATTTTAATGATCTGCAGTTTTCAAACGCATTGTCTTCTATCTCTCGTGTTTTGCCTAAATTTATTTTTTGAAGCTTAACGCAATTTGCAAAAGCTTCTTCCTCTATAAGTGCCTCTCCTTTTTTTGCGCCAAAGAATAATATATTATTAAATTTTGATATACCTTTATAATCTAAAATTTTAAGGCTTTTACAGTTTTTAAATGCCCTTTTCATGATAAAATTATTTTTAGGAAGTGTTACTTTTTACAGTTATAAAAACTTTCAACATTTATATCTTCAATTGATTCCGGAAGTACTACTTTTTTGAGATTTTTATGATTTTTAAATGCATAAACTCCAGTGCCTTCTATTCCGTTTGAAAAAATTACCTTTTTTATTTTTGTATTACTCTTAAACCTTCCATCTACATATGTGATTTTATGACCACCTATATTGCTTGGTATTTTTACACTTGTTGCATTTTGGTTTTTATATTTCTTAATCTCAAATCCGATTTTTGCACTTGTAGTTTTTGCATTTAAATCGTATCTGTTTGTGAAAGTTTCATATATATTGGCTTGATAAACCCAATCCCCTGAGTAATATTTCTTCCCATAATAATTTTTTTCAAAGTCATCATAAACCGCTAAAATTTGCTCATGCGTCATTACTTTTTGTGCTGATACTAACGAACTAAACATTGAGGTCAACATGACCAATGATATTAATGTTGTTATAATTTTTTTCATTAAATAATCCTCCTAAATTATACTACGATTTTATCTGTAGATATGTTTTTCCATTGAGCTTCTGTGTATCTTGATGTGTCTTCATCAAGGCGAGTTAAGTATCCTTTTAAATAGTTCATTTTTACTCCGTATGCAGGAGCGAATGTAATCCAATCAAATCCCTTTGAATAGTTTTCCAAGAAATATATACATGCACTTTCTGATTCTCCGTATCTTTCGGCACAAAAATCAGAATTATCTTCATATGCACTTCTTTTACCACCTAAATTAAATATTCCACAAAATTCTATATTGGTGCTATACTAAAAAAATGGACAGCAAAAAGCGAAAGATGGTATAATAATAAA
>ERZ827108.591-NODE-591-length-60431-cov-10.780674_pt1 | contig 60431 bp, 64 predicted proteins | sample MGYA00519921_ERZ827108 | MGnify/ENA primary metagenome ERZ827108 (study PRJEB31778, sample SAMEA3449258) | human gut metagenome | biome: human gut; feature: human-associated habitat; material: faeces | place: United Kingdom | collected 2010/2012 ...
ATTTAATTTTCATTTTTATTTTCTCCAATCGTTAAAAATTTAATGAGTTGCTTTAAAAGCTTAATTATATTATACCCCAAAGTTTTGGGAATGTCAAGATAAATCCAAAAGATTTGTGATTATTGGCATATTCGAATAAAAAGGAGTGATGCTTTATATATACATCTGTTGAAATAGCGGAAAAAATAAAATATTTAGCTAAATCTAAAAATATTATGATAAAAACTATGCTTTCTGAATGTGGTCTAAGCAAAAATGCTATATCGTCTATGCTATCAGGTGGTTCAACACCCAAAAGCGAAAATCTTGCAAAAATCGCCGATTATCTAGATTGTTCTACTGATTATCTTCTTGGAAGAACCGATAATCCCGATTCACATAAAAAATAAACTAAAATAAATCTTTTTTCTTGTTCATTTCTTGTCTCGTGACAAGAAACGAACCAAAGAAACACGTTTTTTACTTTCTTTCATGTGAAAGAAAGTAAAACAAAGAAAAACTTTATCCGTCATACAGTTTTTGAACTAATAGGTCTCCCTATAAAAGGCAAGACATGACATTTAAAATTCACGCCCAAGTAAGATGGGGGCAGTTAAGTGGAGAATGTAAGTTGCAAAAATGTCTCAGTACAGTTTTGGGAGAGTACCTTGCGTGATAGTTTGAAAGGGTTACGCAGTCGTTACCTTTCTTTGCTTCTTTCTTTTGTGTGAACAAAGAAAGAAGGGCATTTCTTTGTTACTTTCTTGTTGCAAGACAAGAAAGTTAAGAAAAAGAAGTTTTAAAGAAACTTGTTTCTTTTTTTTAAAAAGAAAAAACCGGCTTAAAGCCGGTTTATTTATTAAAGTCCGAAAGCTCCAGACCCTCATTTTTATCAAGCGCCCAGTTGATATTCCACTCACTGGAGAACAGCAGCAGGAAATTGTCTTTAAAGTCCTGAACTACTTTGGTATCGGAACTTATAACAAGGTCTTTGGGTTCAACGGGAGTTTTGTCTATCCATCTTATATAGGAGTACGGCAGAGGTTCTCTGATAATTTCAACATTGTACTCATTTTTCATACGGTACTCAAAAACCTCAAACTGCAAAACGCCTACAACGCCCACAATAACCTCTTCCATACCGGTAAACGGTTCTTTGAAGATTTGTATAGCGCCCTCCTGGGCAATTTGTTCAGTACCCTTAACAAATTGCTTTCTTTTGAGAGTGTCCTTTTGGCGTACTCTTGCGAAGTGTTCGGGGGCGAATGTGGGAATACCTTCAAATGTAACTTTTTTCTTGGGAGAGCAAACTGTATCGCCGATGGAGAAAATGCCCGGGTCAAACACACCGATAATATCTCCTGCATAAGCGCTGTCAATAATTTCTCTTTCCTGAGCCATCATCTGCTGGGGCTGTGAAAGACGCATTTTCTTGTTACCCTGAACGTGCATAACCTCCATGTCCCTTTCAAATTTTCCGGAGCATATTCTCATAAAGGTTACTCTGTCCCTGTGCGCCTTGTTCATGTTCGCCTGAATTTTAAATACGAAAGCGGAAAAGTCCTCGTCAAAGGGACTGCATTCACCCTCAACGCACGGTCTGGGCAGAGGCGGAGTAGTCATTTCAAGGAAGCTTTCAAGGAACGGTTCAACGCCGAAATTAGTAAGAGCAGAGCCGAAAAATACGGGGGAAAGCTTACCTTTTCTCACCTGTTCCATGTCGAATTCCTCGCTGGCACCGTCCAGCAGCTCAATGTCCTCAAGGAGAGTTTCACGGTGTTCTGCACCTATAAGAGTATCAAGAGAGCTGTCATTTAAGTCAACTTCAACTGCGTCTGCCTGCTTGCTGTTTCCGTTGGCGGAAAAACTGACAATGTGCTTTGAAGCACGGTCATATACGCCTTTAAAATCCTTGCCTGAACCGATAGGCCAGTTGACAGGGTAGGTTTTGATACCCAACTCGTCCTCGATCTGTTCAAGGAGATCAAAGGGATTACGTGATTCACGGTCCATTTTATTAATAAAGGTAAAAATAGGAATATTTCTCATTACACAGACTTTAAAAAGCTTTCTGGTCTGATTTTCAACACCCTTTGAAGCGTCTATTACCATTACGGCAGAATCTGCTGCCATAAGAGTACGGTAAGTATCCTCGGAGAAATCCTGATGTCCGGGAGTATCGAGAATGTTGATGCAGAAGTCCTTATACTTGAACTGCAAAACGGACGATGTAACGGAAATACCTCTTTGCTTTTCAATTTCCATCCAGTCGGACACAGCATGGCGGTCTGATTTTTTGCCTTTTACCGCACCTGCCTGATTTATTGCGCCTCCGTACAGGAGAAGCTTTTCGGTAAGGGTAGTTTTACCTGCATCCGGGTGGGAGATGATGGCGAATGTACGCCGTCTGTTTATTTCTTTTTCTAATTCTGTCAAAGTTTATTTCCTCCTCTCAAGCTTTTATATAAAAAGCTTGATAAAAATTATATCAAATATATTAAAAACCCATCATATCAAAGGGCAACCCTGAGAAATCTTTCAGCTGCACCCATCTTAATTGGGAGTGAATTCTAAATGTGAAGTCTTGTCTTTTAGATGGAGTCCTATTAGTTCATTATCAAAATGATGTATAAAATTTTTTCTTTGCGAGCTTTCTTTTCAGATGAAAAGAAAGCGGAACGTGTTTCTTTGGTTCGGCATCAGTCACGAGACAAGAAATGAACCAAATATGTTTGATTAAGCTTTTGTAAAGCTTAATAGTTTGCATAGGCTTTTCAAAGCGTTTAATCCACATATATTCTGGGGACTCTTTTAGAGATCCCGCATACTACCTCATATCCGATAGTACCGTAAAGTGAAGCTAGTTCATCTGCGGTAATTTCTTCGTTGCCGTCTTTACCAATGAGAGTCACTATCTCTCCCTCTTTTACATCTCCTGCACCGGAAACGTCCAGTACAAGCTGATCCATGCATATTCTTCCGATTATAGGACAGCGTTTTCCTTTAACCAGTACGTCTGCTTTTCCGGACAAAAGTCTTGAATAGCCGTCGGCATAGCCAACTGTTACGGTAGCAGCGGTAATGTTGTCTCCGTCGGCACGGTATGTTCTGCCGTAGCTTACGCTGTCGCCGTTATTCAGCTTTTTAACCTGCGAAACCACAGCTTTAAGCGACATTACCGGTTCGACTTTTATGGGAAGCTTTACCGGATAGTTAGGATAAAGTCCGTACATAATAATTCCTGCCCTTGCAAGAGTACTTCGGGGATTATTATGATAGCATGCTCCGGCGCTGTTTAAAAAATGCAGATGCTCAAGATTTATTCCTCTGTTACAGAGAATATCATAAACGTTTAAAATAAAATCCGACTGATTTTTTGTATATTCAACACTTTCCTCATCGTCAGGACAATCAGCAACGGCAAAATGAGTATACAGTCCTTCGGCGCTGATTTTTTCAAGTGCAATTATTTTTTCAGCCTCATCTGCACACTTTTCAGGTTCGGAATATTTTAATCCTATCCGACCCATGCCCGTATCTATTTTTATATGGCATCTTACTTTGTTATGTGCGGCGGCAGCAAGCTCTTTTGCATACTCAAGGGAGACGACGCCCTGTAAAATATTATTTTGTTCAAGCTCTGCGGCATACTCCGGAGGAGTGTAGCCTAAAATAAGTATTTCACCGTCGGGACAATGTTTCCTGACGCTCAAAGCTTCGTCCAGATTTGAAACCGCAAAATATTTTATTCCGCATTCACAAAGCTTTTTCAGGATATCGTCCTCTCCGTGACCGTAAGCGTCGGCTTTTATTACCGCCATTATCTGCGTATTGTCACTGAGAATGGATTTGATTTTTTCTATGTTCGATTCCAGCGTCCCCAGACTTATTTCAGCCCAGGCTCTTTTTAAGTAAGGTTTCATAATAAAAAAGCTTCTCCTTTCCTTTTATGAAAATCAATCCATTTTATTATACTACTTTTTCACATAAAAATAAACCCCTTTTAGTCTTTTTTTATTATATGAAAATATTGACATAAGCTGATTTAAGATGTATACTTTATTTAATTATTGTCTCTGCTATTGAAAAAGCGGAAACATATCTTTTATACGTAGTTTTAAATTTTTTAGCCGACTAAAGAAAAAGAAAGAATAAAGTAGGAGCAAGCGATGAGTAAATATTCCGTATTAATGTCTGTATATATAAAAGAAAAACCTGAAAATCTTCGTTTAAGCGTTGAAAGTATGGTAAATCAGACGATTCCTCCGGAGGATTTTGTCCTTTACTGCGACGGACTTCTGACTAATGAATTATATGAGGAAATAGATTCTCTCAGAAAAAAATATTCAATACTGAACGTAATATACAATGAAACTCCTATGGGACTTGGAAACGCTCTCAATAACGGTCTTAAATACTGTAAAAACGACATTGTTGCAAGAATGGACAGTGATGATATTGCAGTACCTGAAAGAATGGAGCTTCAGCTTGAAGCGTTTATAAAAAAAAGCGCAGATATAGTCAGTGGGAATTTATTGGAGTTTACCGATACTACAGACAATATAATAAATGAAAAAAATCTGCCGGAGACAGACGGTCTTATAAGAGAATATTCAAAGCGGCGCAATCCTTTTAATCATCCGTGTACATGCTTTCGCAAGCATCAGGTTTATATGGCAGGAGGTTATCTTGACTGTCCTGGTTTTGAAGACTATTATCTGTGGCTTCGTATGCTTTCAAACGGCTGTACCGGTTATAATATACAAAAGCCAGTGCTTTATATGAGAAGCGGCAGGGAAATGTATCTGAGAAGGGGAGGACTTAAATATACCGCCGACGCTCTGAGATTCAGAAAGTTAATGTATTCCGGAAAATTCTGTACGTTATCCGATTTTTTGATTTGCTGCTGCGGACATATTATCATAGGTCTTATACCCAACAAACTCAGAATGACTTTTTATTCCGGATTACTCAGAAAGAAAAATATTAAAGGAGATGAAAAATGAGTTTATTGCAAAAAATACCAAGAAAAGTATGGCGTTTTTTAGATATTATTAACCGTCTTATAAAAAAGGATAAAGAAAGTATATTTATTTATTCAAACTTGGGATTCAGGGATAATATAAAAGCTATTTTTGATTATTTGATAGAAAATAAATATAACAGTGAGTTCCGAATAACGGTGAGCTTAAATAACTATGAAGAATATGAAAAAACATATCAAAATTTAAATATACCTAATATTAAATTTGTCAGCAATTTAAAAGGAGTATTCAGCTTTTTCAGGTGCAAATACTGTTTTTACTGTTTCGGTAAATATCCTATAAAACCTGCGCCAGGTCAGGTGGTATTTAATTTATGGCACGGAATGCCTTTAAAGCGTATTGGAAATATGGTCAAAGGCTGTGAAAAAGTAAATTATAATTATTTTACTCATCTTTTATGCACTTCCGAATTTTTCCGAGATATAATGAAAAAATCCTTTAACTGTTCAGATAATGAAATTGTTATATGCGGTCAGCCGAGAACGGATAATATGCTTAACAGTCAGGCGCCGGTTAAGGAACGTGAAATAAAAGCCCGTATTATAAGCTTTAATGAAAGAAAAAATAAAATGATTTTATGGCTTCCAACCTTCAGAGAAAAAAGTGCCGATGAATTTGATATACTTTCAAAGGAGCAGCTTGAAAGCTTAAATCAGATGTGTATAAACCGAAAATATACAGTAGTTATAAAGCCCCATCCGCTTTCTTCATTCAAAGCTGAAGATTTTAATGATTACAAAGGAATTAAAATAATAACCGATCAGCGTCTTGATTCATTGGGAATTAATTTTTACAGTGTTATACGATATTCGGAATGTCTTATAACCGACTATTCTTCAGTGTATTTCGACTATATGCTGCTTGACAAGCCTATAGGGTTTGTTGTTTCAGATATATCGGAATATGATAGTCAAAGAGGTTTTGTATTTGATAATCCTGTGGATTTTATGCCGGGGGATATAATAACAAGCGGTGACGAACTTCTTAAATTTGCTGAAGATATTATAAATCATAGGGATAATTACAAAGAACAGCGTCAGACTCTTTGCCGGATTTTTAATACATACGATGATGCTCAGAACTGTAAAAGGGTGTTGGAGGCAGCAGGAATCAGACTTGTGGGTAAGCTTTATTAAACCTTTTATTTAGGCAGAAAACGCAGTTATGATAAAAAAGAAATTTTTTTAGTCTTGAAATTTAAGCAAATATATGATATTATTAAAAAAACAATTATTGGGAGGAATTAAAATGGCAGATGTAAAAATTTCAGATTCTATAGTTTACATAGGCGTTGACGATAAGGATATCGACCTGTTTGAAAGCCAGTATGAAGTACCAAACGGAGTTTCCTATAACTCCTATCTGATACTTGACGAAAAAATTGCCGTTATGGATACGGCTGATATGAGAGTATCGGACAAATGGTTTGAAAATCTTGAAAAAGCGTTAAACGGTGCAGTACCTGACTATTTGATAGTCTCACATCTTGAACCGGATCATGCCGGCAATATAAAAAAAGCGGCTGACAAATATCCGGAAATGAAAATTGTCGTAAATTCAAAATCAGAGACTATGCTTCCGCAGTTTTTTGAAATTTCAGCAGACAGGCTCCTTATTGTAAAAGAAGGGGACGAGCTTTCTTTAGGCAGCCATACATTGCAGTTCTTTATGGCGCCTATGGTGCACTGGCCTGAGGTTATGGTTGAATATGAAAAGTCAGAAAAAATACTTTTCTCCGCCGATGGTTTCGGTAAGTTCGGTGCTTTGGATACTGACGAGGACTGGGCGTGCGAAGCGAGAAGATATTATTTCAATATAGTCGGAAAGTACGGCGCACAGGTTCAGGCGCTGCTGAAAAAGGCGTCTGCGCTTGATATACAAACAATTTGTCCTCTTCACGGTCCTATACTCAAGGAAAATCTTGAATATTATATCGGTAAATATATGACCTGGAGCAGTTATGAACCGGAAGATAAAGGTATACTTATAGCGTATGCTTCAATACACGGCAATACAGCCAAGGCGGCGAAAAAACTTAAGGAAATACTTGAATCAAAGGGTGCGGAGAAGGTAGCAATAACCGATCTTGCAAGAGACGATATGGCAGAGGCAATTGAAGACGCATTCAGATATGACAGAATGATCCTGGCAGCTGCAAGCTATGACGCAGGCGTATTCCCATGTATGGAGGATTTTCTGCACCATTTGAAATCAAAGGCTTATCAGAAGCGTACTGTGGGATTGCTTGAAAACGGTTCATGGGCACCGTCTGCTGCAAGAACAATGAAAGCTGTTGTTGAACAGATGAAAAATGTGTCAATCGTTGAACCTGTCGTTACTATTAAATCAACTATGAAAGATTCCGATATTGAAAATATGGAAAAACTTGCAGACGCAATTATAAATGCTTGATTTAAAGCCTTTGCGGTATGCACAATTAAGGTATATATAAAATCAAAGCCTGAGATTAAAATCTCAGGCTTTAAATTTTTTAATTCAAAAGATTTCTTTTACTGTTCTTTCCGCAGAATGACCGTCCTCAAGAGGATTGAATTTTTTATTGAATGCATTTAAAGCTTTTTCATATTTTAAAAGTCCGGATCCGCCTTTTCTGATGTCTTGAAGGATCTTATTCAGTTCGTTTTCCAGCTTTTCCTGAGTTTGTATTACCGGTCCGGGGAGCATTGCTGTACCGAAATAAAAATCACGCATTTTATTTTTGTATTCTTCCAAGTCATAATGATAAAAGAGCATTGGTCTTTTAAGGTTTGCATAGTCAAAGAAAACGCTTGAATAATCGGTTATAAGAATGTCGCTTATAAGGTACAGATCGTTTATATCGTCGTATTCGGACACATTAAGAACATATCCGCTGTATTTTTTAAAATCAAAAGAATTGGCAATGAAGTAATGGGCACGAAAAAGTATAATAAAATCACTGCCGCACTTTTCTTTCAAAGAATCAAAATCAACTGCCGGTTCAAGAGTGTATCCGCTGCCGCTGAATTGATTGTCTCTGAATGTAGGACAATAGAGAACGACTATTTTATTTTGCGGAATATTGAGAGTGTTTTTTAAGTTTTCAACAGTTTTTGAATCAGTGTTGAAAAGTGCGTCGTTTCTTGGATAACCTTTTTGAATTATACAATTTTCCTTACCTGAACTTTTTAGATTAAAAGCGGAAATAAGCTTTGAAGTGGTAAAATCACTGGGTGAGACCAATAGTGAAATACGTTTTGCTTCGTTCGTATACTCATCATATATTTCCTGTACTGTAGAGGTGGCGTTTCCTGCGGCAGTCACATCACAGCCGATTTTCTTAAAAGGTGTACCGTGCCAGCATTGTATATATTTCTGATCGGATTTGGGAATGTAAAAATCCCTGAGACGTGAATTAGTGATCCATGTACCAGCTTGTGCATAGGCATAAAAGGATTCTTCGGAATCAAATTTAACAAGACGGGTATTTTGCGGAAAACTGCCATGGGCATTAATATCCCTGAATACCCATACATATGAGTAGTCGCTGAACTTCGGGCACGATAACATATACTGATATATCGCTTTCGGACTGCATGAATAGCTTCTGCCCTGATACGATTCAAAAACCACCAGCTTTGAATCAGTTGTACACTTATTGGAAATTTTTTCATAGTCCGCAGATCTGTTATTTAAATATAATTTTTTTAGTATTTTTCTTAAAAAGGGAATTTTTTTTACTATGTCTTTTAAAATCATCATCTTTCCTTTCAGTTTTTATGTCGTAAACTCAATTTTAAACTTTCAGAACCGCTTTTACAGTAATTTTAATCTCAGATTTTTTGAAAACGGAGAAAAAGGGACGCTTTTAAAGCGTCCTGTTTTTTATTAATGAATTATGTTGAAAAGCCCTCCTACAACGGGAAGCTTTTTTGCTTTGCCCTGAACTGCATTTATAATACCGATAATAAGTAAGGCAAGGGTTGCAAGACTAAATACGGCGGAAATCAGCGTAGGAAGGATCGGCACCCAGCTTAAAATAAAACCCATAAGGCTGCTTGCAATGCTTAGGATAATAGAAGTAAGCGTTAGAATAAGACCCTGATTTGCATGAAATTTAGCATAAGGAGACTGTGAGGCGAGCATTGGAACAAGAAATAAAATCGGTATGTACGCAATAGCTGAAATTGCTTTATTCTGCTCTATATCATTTGTATCAAAACTGCCTGTCAGATCCTCTGAGTCAAACATATTATTGTTATCCATTTTTATTACCTCTTTCTTTTTATAAAGTTGCTGATTGATTATTCAGCCTTTCTTTAATAATATCATATTATAATATACTTTTCCATACGCAAAAATATTTTTGTAGGATGTCCTAAATTTTGCGTTTGTTACAATTAAAATTTGTGCAGTATTTCTCGCTGTTTTCTAGTTCGCTTATTGCTTTAATAAAGCTTTGAACATCTGCAAAATCTTTATAAACAGAAGCAAAACGAATATATGCTACAGCATCAATGTCCTTTAGCTGTTCAAGTATCATATCTCCGATTTCCGTTGTAGCTGCCTGAGTTATCAGCGCATTGGCATAATAATTTTCAATATTATCCACAATCTGATTTACCTGTTCAACATTTATAGGTCGTTTTTTTATGGCGTTATAGATCCCTCTGATAAGCTTGCTGCGGTCAAAGGGTTCAAATGAACCGTCTTTTTTATGAACCATAAGCAGCGGTTTTTCGGTGGTTTCAAAGGTTGTAAACCTTTTGGCACATCTGGTACATTCACGGCGGCGGCGTATTCTTATATCCATTGGACGTGTGTCAATCACCTTTGAGTCTTCATATCCGCAGAAAGGACAAATCATTTTGACGTCACCTCAATTGTATTTATTATTTTATTTAATTTGTTGTAACTGTCAGTCAGGTCTGATATTCCATCAAAGTTACTTCTGTAAAGCTCCAGCATTACTGAACAGTCGGGACTTTCTTCCCATAAAATTTCCAAAAGCCGTTTTATATTAAAGCGTCCTTTACCGATTTGCAGGCAGTCGCCCATTTCGCCGTGGTCACTTATATGAACATGGACTACATGATTTTTAAGAGTACGCAGAATGTCAAAGCTGCTTTCATTTGCTCTTACAGCCTGTTTGGTGTCCAGAACAAATTTTGCCTTGTCGCCCAGATTTCTGACCATTTCTTTCATAAAACTTAAAGATCCGCTTGAGCATCTTGAAACATTTTCCTGTGCTGCTGTTATACCAAATTCCCTTGCGGTTTCATAAAGCTTCAGAAATCTTTCACAGTAAAGCTCGCATGGAATCTGCAATAAACTTTTATTTCCGTGAAAAACAAAAAGTTCTGCTCCCAGTATATTCATAGCGTTAAAATACTTTTTGTAATATTCCAATACATCGGCTATACGCCGTTCATAGGCGGAAAAAAACATCATAGGTTCCATAGCGCATGTATATGGGTGCAGCGAACGGCAGGATACTTCAAAACGTTTAAGAGTATCTGCAATATTGCTGACATAAGTTTTTTTCAGTTCACTGTCTGTATTCACAAAAATTTCAATGTGATTTATGCCGTTGACGGCAAGGTCGTAGACAGATTCCTCAAGCAGTCTGGGGTATAGACACGCCGTGGAAACGCCGGCTTTCATTGCTTTAACCTCCGAAAAATTATTACTATTATTTACTTATTATACCAAAAAAAATATAAAATTACAAGTAGTTCTTTACTTGCAAAGAAAATATATTTTTCTTCAATCCTCTGTTTATTTACATGTCGAGCCTTATTAAAAATATATCATCAGACTAAAGACGGTATAAAAGTTTTTTGCTTACTTTTTATTCAAAAAAGTAAGGAATCCCTCGTGTTGAAGGATTCCTTTTTAATTTATTTTTTCTTTTTCTTGTTTGACTTAGATTTCCGTTCATTCCACCAAACCCAAAGAGGTGAAGCGATACAAAGGCTGGCGTATGTTCCGGCGATCATACCGACGATCATAGGAATTGAGAAGCTGAGAATTGAAGATACGTGATAAATTGAAGCAACGATACTTACAATAAGCATAGTTGAAATTGTAGTAACAGATGTTCTGATGGAACGTCTCAGAGACTGGCTTGTACTTACGTTTACGAGTTCTGCAACAGAAGCTTTAGGCATATTGTTCTTGTTTTCTCTGATTCTGTCATAAATAACGATAGTATCGTTAACCGAGTAACCGAGAATTGTAAGTATTACAGCCATAAAGTTTGCGTTGATCTCATAGCCCATAATAACGAATGTACCAAAAACGAAAATCAAGTTGTGGAGAAGTCCGATAACCGCACACACGCCTGCGGACCAGCCGCTTATCTTTTTGAATCTCAAAGCAATATAAATGATTATCAGTGCTGCGGCAAGAATCGAAGCAATTGCACATTTTAAGAAAAATTCTTTACCTGATGTAGGATTTACGTCGTTTGAATCAAGAAGCTCAACCTTATTGTCAGGGAATTTTTCCTGAAGAAGTTCTGTAAGAGCAGTTTGATCTTCTACTGAAAGACCGGTATCATAGCTAAATGAAATTGAAAAACTGTTTGAATCATTTGACAGATTTTCACCTTCCTGAATAACAACAGGTGTTTTCAGAAGATCTTCGATTTCGGACTGTGCGTCCTTAATTGAAGCATCACCCTCATAGGAATATGAGATAATAGTACCGCCCTTGAATTCGATAGCGATTTCAACGCCCTTGATTACTGTTATTACAGCGATTGCGGCAATAAGTGCAAGAGAAATGATAAACCAAATCTTTTTCTTTCCTGAAATATCATATACTTTATTATTCATTACTTGCACCTCCGTAAAGCTTCTTATTTCTGAAGACTTTGAATCTTGAAAGTGAAGTAACCATAAGTCTTGAAGCGAATACACCCATAATGAAGTTCAAGAGTGTACCCACAAATAGTGTGAAGCCGAATGAGTAAATAACGCCTTCTGTTGTAGCGCCGATTCCGAACAGACTAAGTACCTTATTAAGACCTGACGCTAAGAAACTGTCAGGAGTACCAAATGCTGCCATAAGAATAACGGCAACTATCATACTTGTAAGGTTTCCGTCCAGAATTGAAGAGAATGCTCTTTTGTAACCGGATCTTAGCGCAGTATCCAGACTCTTTCCTGCATTAAGTTCTTCTCTTATACGTTCGCCGGTAATAACATTAGCATCAACGCCCATACCAACAGTGAGTATAATACCTGCAATACCGGGAATTGTCAGGGTTGAACTCGGCATAAATCCGAACCATCCGGAGATACATGCAAGAGTAACAGAAACCTGTCCGATAATTGAAACTGCCGCAACGAATCCAAGAATTTTATAAAAATACATCATGTATATTGCAATAAATGCAAAAGCGATAAGACCGCTTATTATCATGGCTTTCAGTGCGCCCGTACCCAAGGTTGGAGAAATCGTTTTGAAGCTGGATATTTCAAGCTTGAAAGGCAGTGCACCCGAGTTGATTTTATCTGCAAGACTCTTAGCGCTGTCAGCGGTAAAATTACCTGAAATAACGGCTTCACCGTTTGTAATAGCTTCGTTTACAGTAGGTGCAGAAATCATATCGTTGTCCATCCAGATGGAAATGGATTCACCTGTACCTGCCATAGTTTGTGTAACTGTTGCAAAGGTTTCTTTTGCAGTATCTGAAAGTTTCAGTGATACTACATATGAATATGTACCGTCATTTTCCGGTTGTCTCATAGGTTCAGCCTTTAAAACGTCTTTACCCTCAAGAACTACATCGCCTGCCGGAGAACCGTCCTCATTTGTATCGGTTCCGACTCTGAATGAAAGTACTGCTGTTTCACCCAGTTCCTTAACGGCAGCCTTAGGATCAAAATCCTTTTCTCCTGCCTGCCATGGGAATCTTACAATTACTCTGTCGTTTGCGTTATCCTGATAAACCTCACTGTCATTGATTTTCAGTGAGCTTAGTCTCTGCTTAATAACTTCCATAACTGAGTCAAGCTGTTCATCTGTTGCGTCGACGCCGTTTTCCGGAACAAATGTTACGTCAACACCGCCCTGAATGTCGATACCCAGACGAATGTCGTTGACGCCCTTGATGCGTGTTTTGGTTATATCGCCGTACTGTGTGGTAAAGCCGAGTATAACAGACGCTGCAAAGGCAATTATAAGCGCAAAAACTATAAAGAATACTGGTTTTTTTGCTTTTTTCACATTCAAGCCTCCTAAATCTTATTATTCATTACGGCATAATATTTTATTTATGCCGACAATTAATATTATTATATTATCATTTAACAGTAATGTCAAGGGTATTTATAGTTTTTCACCATTTTTCACAAGCTTTTTAGAAAAGCTTTGTTGAAACTATAGTAACCCTTTTGATTTTATTTTTTATGCGAATCGGGATTATCCGTTCTGCCCATTAGATAGTCAATGGAAACATTGAAATAATCAGCAATTTTTAATAAAATTTCACCATTGGGAATTGCACCGTTTTTCCATTTCGTTGTTATTGAATTGGATAAACCTAATTCTTTTACAACCGGATTAGGTTTAGAACCAATTTTTTTACATAACTGTTCAAAGCGTTCCCAAAACATCAATTACGCCTTTCTTTTGTCAAAGCTTGTTATTTCTTATGCGAATCGGGATTATCTGTTCTGCCCAGCAGGTAATCGACTGAACAGTCAAGATAATCAGCGATTTTAGTAAGGTTTATATACGTAATAGCTTGCCCTTTTGCTAAATGTGAGATGAGGTTTATCCCCAATTCACAATCTGATAGCATAGTTTTTAATGATATATTTTTAGACTTAGCAAAGGATTTTATTCTATTGGATATTTCTTGTGAATTATACATAAAAATAAATCTCCTTTTTGTTTATTTGCACTAATATCACTTGTTACAGTGAAAATATTATTGACAATCACCGACTAAAGTGATATAATTCAATTAAGTTATTATAAACTTGGAGAAAAGTGAATATGGAATATATTTCTAAAAGATTAAAAACTCTTATGAAGCAGAGAGGAATTTCTCGTAAAAAACTCGCTTCGGATTTAAACTTGAAACAAGAAGCAATAGATCAGTATCAAGACAATTTTTACACAGCTGATATTGAAACTCTGATTCTATTTTCAAATTATTTTAACGTTTCAGTCGATTATCTTCTTCAGCGAACCGACCAACCAAAATTGAAAAAGTAAATCATATTTTTTAGGGAACGCCCTCTCTCGCAGGGCGTTTTTTTCGTTTTAAAAACGAAACTAAAACTTACTTGTTCATTTCTTGTCCCGTGACAAGAAACGAACCAAAGAAACACGCCTGCTCAAACGCCGCAGGACGGCTTACGGCACATAAAGTGCCGAATTTTATCCGTCATTCTGATACTGAACTAATAGCACTCCTCGTAAAAGGCAAGACGTTACATCTAAAATTCACGCCCAATGAAGATGGGTGAAATTAAAGGTAAATTGTAAGCTGCTTTGCGAGTCTTTAAAAAGTGTTTCAAGTTGATTATATCCGGCATAAAAGTTTTGGTTCCGCTTTTTCAAAAGCGGAGGTTTACTTTTTTTCAAAATTTTCCTTCAATACTCTGTTTACTTACCTGTCGAACCTTATAAAACGAGTTCCATCAGACTAAAAGCGATTTAAAAGTTTTTTTGCTTACTTTTTTTCAAAATTTTCCTTCAATACTCTGTTTACTTACCTGTCGAGCCTTATGAAACAAGTTTCATCAGACTAAAAGCGATATAAAAGTTTTTTTGCTTACTTTTTTTTCTAAATTTTTCCTTCAATTCTCTGTTTACTTACCTGTCGAGCCTTATAAAACGAGTTCCATCAGACTAAAAGCGATTTAAAAGTTTTTTTGCTTACTTTTTTTTTCAAAAAAAGTAAGTTAGTTTTTCATTTCAAAAGTTTCGTTTAAAATATCCTTATTTGCTTCAAGGATCGGCTGAACAAGCTCGGACACAAATTCTTCTACCTGCTGAGCGCTTCTGCCTGTAAAGTTTTCAGGAGCCATTATAGCGTCCATTTCTTCCTTTGTTATCATAAACATAGGATCTGCAAGGATTCTTTCGCAAAGATCGTTTTCAAGTCCTTCTTCCTTGACCTTTTTGCCCGCTTCCATTGAATACTGTCTGATCTTTTCGTGGAGAGCCTGTCTGTCACCGCCTTTTTTAACAGCGTCCATCATAATGTTTTCAGTAGCCATAAATGGAAGTTCTGCCATAACTCTCTTGCGTACTATCTTAGGATATACGACCATACCGCTTGTTACATTTATCATGATATTTAAAATCGCATCTGCCGCAAGGAACGCTTCTGCCACGGAAATTCTCTTGTTTGCGGAATCGTCTAGAGTTCTTTCAAACCACTGTGTACCGGCAGTGAAAGCAGGATTCAGAACGTCGACCATAAGATATCTTGAAAGTGAAGTGATTCTTTCGCTTCTCATAGGATTTCTCTTGTAAGCCATAGCGCTTGAGCCTATCTGACTCTTTTCAAAAGGTTCTTCCATTTCCTTAAAGGACTGCAAAATTCTCATATCATTTGAGAACTTGCTGCAAGACTGTGCAATACCTGCGAGAGCGTTAACTACGAAGTAATCGACCTTTCTTGAGTATGTCTGACCTGAAACAGGTACACAGCTTTCAAATCCCATTTCTTCGGCGATCATTTTTTCAAGCTGCTTGATTTTATTTGTATCACCTTCGAATAGCTCCATAAATGAAGCCTGAGTACCTGTAGTACCCTTTGAGCCTAAAAGCTGAAGATCAGAAATTCTGCGTTCAATTTCCTTTAGATCCATAAGCAGTTCGTTTGTCCAGAGGGTTGCTCTCTTACCGACTGTTGTAAGCTGTGCCGGCTGGAGATGAGTATAAGCAAGGGCAGGCATGTCCTTGTATTTCATAGCAAAGTCGGATAGCTGAGCGATTACATTTATAAGCTTTCTGCGGATCACTTGAAGTGCGTCACGCATGATTATCACATCAGTATTGTCGCCTACATAGCATGAAGTTGCACCTAAATGGATAATTCCTTTAGCGTCAGGGCAAGCCTGTCCGTATGTATAAACGTGCGCCATAACGTCGTGGCGTACTTCCTTTTCACGTGCTGCTGCCATATCGTAGTCGATATTGTTAATATTTTCTTCAAGCTGTTTCACCTGTGCTTCTGTAACAGGAAGACCCAGCTTCATTTCTGCTCTTGCAAGAGCCACCCAGAGACGTCTCCAAGTTGTAAATTTCTTATCGGCAGAAAAAATATACTGCATTTCCTCACTGGCATATCTTGTGCAGAAGGGACTTTCATAGCTGTTTGTGTTACTCATAAGGGTATTAACTCCTTTTATCTTTATTATTAAACACTTTATTATATCATGGTTTACTGCATTCTGTCAATCCAGCCTTTTGAAAAAGGCTGGGCGAAAACTTTTATATCGCCTTTAGTCTAATGATATATTTTATATAAGGCTCGACAGGTGAGTAAACAGAGGATTGAAGAAAAATTTTGAAAAAAGTAGGCAAAAAACTTTTAAATCGTCTTTAGTATGATGATATAATCTATACAAGGCTCGACAGGTAAGTAAACAGAGGATTGAAGAAAAATTTTGAAAAAAAGTAGGCAAAAAACTTTTAAATCGTCTTTAGTATGATGATATATTTTATATAAGGCTCGACAGGTGAGTAAACAGAGGATTGAAGAAAAATTTGAAAAAGGCTGGGCGAAAACTTTTATATCGCCTTTAGTCTGATGATATATTTTATATAAGGCTCGACAGGTAAGTAAAAAAGAATTGAAGGAAAAATTTGAAAAAGGCTGGGCGAAAACTTTTAAATCGTCTTTAGTCTGATGATATATTTTATATAAGGCTCGACAGGTGAGTAAATGGAGAATTGAAGAAAAATAAAAAAAGACTAACTAGAATAAATGAAATGGCAAAAAAGGTTTGACAGAATGTATTTTTAGTGTTATTATAGAGAAAACTAAAGAAAGGCAGAAAAACAGTATGAAAAAACGAACCATTAAAATAATTATTTCTGTTGCAGCGTCTGTTGTCGTTCTTACTGCCGGAATCGTTGCAGCAACGGGTAACTATCTGCCTGCAAACAGAGTATCCGCTCCGGATATGAAATATTCTGTGGGGGTCAAAGTCGGAGAAATGACCGCAGGTTATGTTCCTGTGGGAATCGGTATAAGGGGAGACGCAAATGGCGATGGAAACTTAAGTGCTGCGGATGCCGCTTATATTGCCAGTTATCGTGCGAATGTAAGCTTAAATGCTGATTATATGTCAGGTTATGAGGATTCCCTCAACGGAGCTATGGCAGATGCCGACAGCAACGGTAAGGTTTCTGCCGCAGATGCGGCTTGTATAGCTAAATTTCTTGCTATGAGGAGTATTAATGCTGATATCACATGGGAAGAAGTTTTAGGCAGGTAACATATTGATAAATTATATTTTATAATTTAAAAAATAAATCAAAAGGAGTTTTTATTATGAAAAAATATGTATGTGATCCATGCGGATACGTTTATGATCCTGAAGCCGGCGATCCGGACGGCGGAATCGCTCCGGGAACAGCTTTTGAAGATATCCCTGACGACTGGGTATGTCCTGTGTGCGGAGTAGGCAAGGACATGTTCTCTCCTGTGGATTAAAAAATAATTGAATGCCGCCTGAAATTATTAAATTTCAGGCGGCGCTTTTATTACGTCCGGCATAAAAGTTATTTGCTTACTTTTTTCACATTTTATCCTTGATTTTTTGCAAAAGTAACTTTGCGTGTCTTCAAAAACAATTTTATATTAATAAAATCCGGCATAAAAATTTTGGTTCCGCTTTTTCAAAAGCGGAGGCTTATTTTTTTCAAAATTTTTTCTTCAATCCCCTGCAAAAGTAACTTTGCGTGTCTTCAAAAACAATTTTATATTAATAAAATTCGGCATAAAAGTTTTGGTTCCGCTTTTTCAAAAGCGGAGGCTTACTTTTTTTCAAAATTTTTCTCTTTAATCCTCTGTTTATTTACCTGTTGAGCCTTATTAAAAATATATCATCAGACAAAAGACGGTATAAAAGTTTTGGTTCCGCTTTTTCAAAAGCGGAGGCTTACTTTTTTTCAAAATTTTTTCTTCAATTCTCTGTTTGCTTACCTGTCGAGCCTTATATAGATAATATCATCAGACTAAAGACGGCATAAAAGTTTTTTGCTTACTTTTTTTCAAAAAAGTAAGGAATATTTAAAATTTAAATGGAGAAAATAATAAAAATAAAAAAGAACGGAGAATAAATATGGCAAAAAAAATAAGCAGAAATACATTTACTACAGAAAATTCACCGTCAATAATGTCATTTGCATCTATAGTCGGAGAAAAGGAGGGACAGGGTCCGTTAGGAAGCTGTTTTGACAGAATTGAAGTGGACAGTCACTTTGGACAGGAAACGTGGGAAAAAGCAGAAAGCGAGCTGCAAAAGCAGACTGTAGAGCTTGCAATGAAAAAGGCAAGTCTTAAGCCTTCGGATATTGACTACATTTTTTCAGGAGATCTTATAAATCAGTGTATCGGTACTACCTACGGACTTCGTGATCTTAATATTCCCTTTCTGGGACTTTACGGTGCATGCTCAACAATGGCAGAGGGACTTTTGCTTTCGTCGCTGCTTACAGACAGCGGACTTGGCGGAAAAATTGCAGCGGCAACCTCTTCCCATTTTTCAACAGCAGAACGTCAGTTCAGATTTCCTCTTTCCTACGGAGGACAGAGAACTCCCTCCGCGCAGTGGACCTGTACAGCGTCCGGAGCCGTTGTATTGTCCCCGGAGGGAAACGCCCCTTACGTCAGAGCAGTTTCAATAGGAAGTATTGTTGATCTGGGAATTACCGATGCAAACAATATGGGAGCGGCAATGGCGCCTGCGGCTGCGACTACAATAAAAAAATATTTTGACGATACGGGATTTAAACCGGATGATTTTGATTATATAGTAACAGGCGATCTGGGACTAGTCGGCAGCAAGCTTTTAAATGAACTTTTACTAAAAGATAATATAGATATATCAAATAAGCATAAAGACTGCGGAGCGCTGATTTTTGATCCTGAAGAACAGGATACTCATGCGGGCGGTTCCGGATGCGGATGCTCGGCAAGCGTTTTATGCGGTTATTTTCTTCCTAAGGTTCAGACAGGTGAAATAAAAGAAATGATTTTTGCAGCGACCGGAGCGCTGATGTCGCCTACCGCTTCACAGCAAGGTGAATCAATACCGTCGATATCACATCTGGTGCATATCAGTCATTCAATTTAAGGAGGTTATTATGGAGTATTTATGGGCGTTTTTAATAGGCGGACTTTTTTGTGCAGTAGGACAGATTTTAATAGATTATACTAAGCTTACTCCAGCAAGAATATTAGTGTCATATGTTGTTATCGGCGTTATTATTTCTGCATTCGGCTGGTACAAGCCTCTTGTGGAATTTGCAGGCGGCGGGGCTTCTGTGCCTCTTACCGGATTCGGTCATCTTCTGGCTGAGGGAATTCGGAAAGCCATAGATGAAAAGGGATTTCTCGGCGTGTTTACCGGCGGAATGACCAGTGCGGCAGGCGGTATTACTGCAGCTCTGATTTTTGGTCTGCTTGCTTCTATTATTTTTAAACAAAAAGATAAGTAACTTACTTTTTTGAAAAAAAGTAAGCAAAAAACTTTCAAATCGTCTTTAGTATGATGAAATATTTTAAATAAGGCTCGACAGGTAAGTAAACAGAGAATTGAAGAAAAAATTTTGAAAAAAAGTAAGCAAAAAACTTTCAAATCGTCTTTAGTATGATGAAATATTTTAAATAAGGCTCTACAGGTAAGCAAACAGAGGATTGAAGAAAAAATTTGAAAAAGGCTGGGCGAAAACTTTTATAACGGGCAAAAGCAACTTGAAACACATTCTAAAGACTCGCAAAATTAATTTTGCAGGGAATAAAAGAAAAAATTTGAAAAAAGTAAGCAAAAAACTTTCAAATCGTCTTTAGTTTGATGAAATATTTTAAATAAGGCTCGACAGGTAAGCAAACAGAGGATTGAAGAAAAAAATTTGAAAAAGGCTGGGCGAAAATAAATTTTATAGATTATTTACCGGATTTTCGCAGAATTATCATAAAACAGATATATAATATTAGCATTAAAGGCGTGATGAAGAAAAGGAGAGTAAAAATGGAAACAAAGGATCATTTAGCATTGGCAAGATTAATTACTTTCAGTAACAAAAGCTTCAGCAATTCATACCGTTCAGCTGCATTTGAAACAGGGTGTATTTCGCCGGATATAAATTTTCTGACTTATATAAAAGGTCACACTTATAAGGGTACGATTTCTTATGTTAAAAAAACTGTTTCCAAGCTGCAAAACAAGTTGAAAACAGTATCCGATTACTATGAGCTTGGAAGAATAGTTCATTTCATAGCCGATTACTTTACATTTCCTCATTCTCCTGATTTTACCGGTACTCTTAAACAGCATGTAGAATATGAAAGTCTTTTTCATAAATACATTGAAGCAATAAACGGTATTGACTATAATAAAAGTATTAATGACGTAAAATGCAAAGCTTCATGCGTCAGCATGATAGAATCTGCACATGAAAAGTATCTTGGTATGAAGCATAATTTTCAAACGGACTGGCAGTTTATCAGCAGTGTTTGCATTGAGGTTACTGACGCTGTTACCAGCCGAAACAGTATTTCAGCCAAAAGCAAGTATTCATCACAGCCGCTTTGCGGTTCTATATGAAATATAATTCTCCTCTTAATTATGAAAAACCGCAGAAATTCTGCGGTTTTTTATGCCTTATATAGATTAAATCATCAAACTAAAGACGATATGAAAGTTTTTTGCCTACTTTTTTTCAAAAAAGTAGGAGTGTTTAAAAGCTACTTTACGAGTTTTTATAAAGAAATTAAAGATTATGAAACTCGACATAAAAGTTTTGGTTCCGCTTTTTCAAAAGCGGAGAAAGTTTTCGCCCAGCCTTTTTCAAATTTTTTCTTCAATCCTCTGTTTGCTTACCTGTCGAACCTTATATAGATTAAATCATCAAACTAAAGACGATATGAAAGTTTTCGCCCAGCCTTTTTCAAAAGGCTGGTTGACTTTGTAAAAAATTCATGTTAGAATAATAAAAAATAAAAAGGAAAAATCAGAATGAAAAGTACAGAAAAAAGTCGAGTTATTCTTGTTGTCAGTTTCGGGACAAGTTTTGATAGGGCAAGAAAAAATGCAATCGGCGGTATTGAGAGAAAAATAGCGGAGGAATTTCCGGAATGTGAAATACGCCGTGCATTTACAAGCCGTATTATAATAAATAAATTAAGAGAGCATGACGGTATTGAGGTCGATAGTGTTGAACAAGCTATGGAAAGACTGTTGTCCGACGGTATCAGAGAAGTTATTGTTCAGCCTACTCATATTATTAACGGTATTGAAAATGACAAAATGATTGAAATTTTAAAAGACTATGAGGATAAATTTAAATCTATGAAAATAGGCAGTCCTCTTCTTACATCAGATAAGGATCTTGAGAAGGTTGTTGATATTTTTTCCGGTAAAGTAAAAAAATTTGCAGATTTACATACTGCAGCCGTTTTTATGGGACATGGAACTGAGCATAGCGTAAATACAGTTTATACCGAACTTGAGGAAAAATTCAGAAGCTGCGGAATTGAAAATGTTTTTGTGGGTACTGTTGAAGCAGAACCCGAACTGGACGAAGTTATTTTAAAAGTAAGAGCAGGAGGATATAAAAAGGTTGTGCTCATGCCGTTTATGATAGTTTCAGGAGATCATGCGTCAAACGATATGGCAGGCTTTGGTCAGGATTCCTGGAAAAATAATTTTATTAATGAAGGTTTTGAGGTTGAGTGTATAATGAAAGGTCTGGGAGAATATTCGGAAATTCAAAGTATTTTTGCAGAACATGTAAAGTCGGCGGAATAGTTTATAAAAAATACCTCAGGAATTTATTCCTGAGGTATTTACTAATTAGAAATCTGTAGGCTGATTTGTAAGGGTAAAACCGTTAAGAATGCCTGATTCATCGAATTTAAACTCAACTTCTATATAAATATCTTTTTCATACCTTATTGTTGTAATACCAAGATCTTCAAGAGTATTTTCATAATCAGGTTCTCCGAAAGCGGATTTTACTTCTTCAAGGGTAGTTTTACCCATTGTAATGTTATCACCGTATTTAATTTCGTTGTTTTTCATATCAAACTGGTCGAAACCTATGCAGGATATATCTCCTTCGGTTACGTTTATTTCGTCGTCACTGTCGTTCATAATATAAACTGAAGGATCCATGTCGTCTTTTTCTATGTATGCGCCTATCAGGTATTTATGCGCCGGAACTTTTTCATCAGATTCGCCGTCATATTCCCAACCCTTATCTGCAAAGTCTTTAAACGGAGCAGGTACAGCATATTCATCGCCGTTTACAGTAAACTTAAAACCAAAAACAGCTTTATCTTCAGCAGTTGACGAGTCTGATTTATCTGACTTGTTCGTATCTTTTGAATCACTGCCGCATGATGCCAGCATGGTCAATGATAAAACAGCCGCAAAAAGAATTGATATTTTTTTTAATTTGTTCATTATATTTCTCCTCTTTTTTAATTTTTTAAATTATATCACTATATTCTTAACTTGTCAAGATAATTTACATAATTATTTTTGATTAGTTATTTTCGTTCATAATATTTTCTGCTTTTTCTTTAGTGATTTTTTTGCATTTTATCATACGGTCAAGTACGGCGGACATTCGTTTTTCGGCAAGCTCTATATTATCGTTTGGTGAATAATCGGAAGGAGCATTTGGAAGACCTGCAAGCATGACAGCTTCATAATCGGTAAGCTCAGACGGTTTTTTTCCAAAGTACCCCTGAGAGGCGTCATAAATTCCATAATATCCGTCTCCGAAATAAATCGTATTAACATAGATTTCAAATAATTCTTTTTTGCTGTACTCTTTTTCCAATGCGAAAGCAGCAAAAATTTCAGCAAATTTACGTTCTAATTTTTTTTCTTGCGTAAACAACAGATTTTTAGCAATTTGCTGTGTAATAGTACTTCCTCCTTCAGCAAAGGAAAATGTCTTTATATCTGTCCATGCCGCTCTGCTTATTGCAAATAGATCAATGCCAAAATGTTTTTCAAAACGTTTGTCCTCGGCAGAAATAACAGCGTCAATGTATATCTGAGGCAATTCATCGTAATAAGTAAAGTTATCCTGACTCTGGATATTATCCGCTATATCTTCGATAGGGGTTTGTTTTATCGTATCTGAGTATAAATTGTAACCTTTAACACAAAAAAAACCTAGGATAATCATAATAACGACTAATAAACGGGAAGTTATTTTTTTTATAAATTTAACGCTCAGTATCATGCGGGTTCATACTCCTTTTGTAATTGATTAATAATTTAATTCATTTATCGTTTTGCAAGATACATTATAACAGAAACGCTGAATATCCGACATCTATTTACATTACATTTTAACTTTTTATGTGACATTATTGTAAGAATTATGTGATATTATTGTAAGAACAAATCGGTAGAAAAAACAGCTGAATAGTAAAAAAACGAATCCTTCAAAAGAAAGATTCGTTTTATATTTACATTATTCTCTCAATAATTTCAACATCGTCCGTAGTAATGAAATCACGCAGCTTTACACCGTCAAATTCAAAATCAAGGGTTTGTTCAAGTGTAATACCCTCTGCTATATCTTTAGTGTTGTAGATCCAGATATCAAAACTATTGTTATGCCCCTCAATTCCGTATTCTACGCCATTGTATTTAAATCCAACATTTGCTCCGCATGAAAGATAAAACTTAAATTCTCCCAGTGTTTCAAATTTATGATCATCAGGATTATATTCATAATTTTTCATTGATTTTTCATCTCCTGTAATAAAATCAGAGAATTTACATTATTCTTTCAATAATTTCAACATCGTCCGTAGTAATGAAATCACGCAGCTTTACACCGTCAAATTCAAAATCAAGGGTTTGTTCAAGTGTAATACCCTCAGCTAAATCTTCTTTATTATTCCATATACAATAACTGTCATTTTGTTTTTTTCCATCTGAGCCGAATACAGCTTCAATTCCGTATTCTATGCCATTGTATTTGAATCCAACATTTGCTCCGCATGAAAGATAAAACTTAAATTCTCCCAGTGTTTCAAATTTATGATCATCAGGATTATATTCATAATTTTTCATTGATTTTTCATCTCCTGTAATAAAATCAGAGAATTTACATTATTCTTTCAATAATTTCAACATCGTCCGTAGTAATGAAATCACGCAGCTTTACACCATCGAATTCAAAATCAAGAGTTTGCTCAAGGGTTATATCCTCTGCAAGGAATCGCTCATTGTAAATCCATATTTCAAATTTATTTTCATGTCCTTCAATTCCGTATTCTACGCCATTGTATTTGAATCCAACATTTGCTCCGCATGAAAGATAAAACTTAAATTCTCCCAGTGTTTCAAATTTATGATCATCAGGATTATATTCATAATTTTTCATTGATTTTTCATCTCCTTGTATATTGTTGGCTGCATTTTAAAATATAAATAAATTAAATATGTCTTTCAATAATTACAACATCGTCCGTAGTAATGAAATCGCGCAGCTTTACACCGTCAAATTCAAAATCAAGGGTTTGTTCAAGGGTTATATCCTCTGCAAGGAATCGTTCATTATAAATCCATATTTCAAAACTGTTATTATGACCCTCGATGCCATATTCTACACCGTTATATTCAAAACCGAGATTCCAACCCGTATTTAAATAAAATTTAAACTCTCCCAGTGTTTTAAATTTATGGTCATCAGGATTATATTCATAATTTTTCATTGATTTTTCATCTCCTGTAATATAGTCTGATATTTTTCCAATAAGCTCACTGACAAATTCTTCAAAAGTTGGTATAATATTATCTGTATAATTTATTGGTGAACCAGGGTCGGGAAAATTTTTATCCCAATCGACCAAGTGGTCATGAGGATCGGAATGTTTATGAGGTTTATTGTGATCTGTCAAATGTCTTTCAGCAATAGCTTTTCCATCTTTATTATAATAATCGAGGACATCATAACTGCCTTTGGTTGTTTTTACAGTGTTTTCCCTTATAGTATTAGGTTCACCTAAAAACCTTTCAGAATTTTTGTCCTTAGGCTTCCATTCTCCTCCGAATGCGCTTCCGCCGCCTTTGCAGACATATCCATAACTTTTTATTATTATATCATTAATGTCTGGTTTTGTCAAATATGGTGATATATTGCTGCTAAGATATTTCCATGAACTTAATTCATAGTCGACATAAATAATATCCCCTTTCATTTCATAAAAAGGTTCGCTGTAACAAATGATTTTTTCAGGTTCGATTTCAGAAAGCATTCTGTTGTATCCATTCATAAATAACTCTTTCTGATCCTTATGATGATCGCTTTCATGAAACATATATGTGGAAACCGCTACAATTGAGCCTTTTTCAATTCCCTTAAAACAAAACTCAAAGGATTTCTCATCAGCCCAGCTTACTGTAGGAATTACATGAACTCCTTTTGAGGCAAAAAAAGCTCCGCACCATCTGTTCCTGAATGTGTTGTAAAGCTGAAGTGTATAAGGCATTTCAAGATACATGCTAAAGTCCGGCGTGAGGATTCCTTTGTATTGAGATAAAGATTTCAAATACAATTCCGGATTACTCCATATTTTTTCAAAATTGTAGTCATACAAAAAGAAATGGATTATTCGCTCCGCGTGCTTTCCATTATCTTTTTTAAGTTGATTGAAGCCAAGCAAAAGTAGGTTTTTCAGCTCATCTTCTGTGAATTCTGGTTTCGGAATATCCGGAATACCAAATGAATTTGCAGAATCAAATTGATTTCTTAAAAACAATGGATCAGTACGATAATTAAAATTTTCCAATGTCATTTAAATTTCTCCTTTTATGTATAGTAGAGAACAAGTCCCTCTATAAATAGTGAGAAAAGGACATATTTTTGCATAAAAATATACAATTAAGAAAAAATATTTTAAGAAATTTGTTATTATGCACAATTTATTTAAAAAAATTTGGTGAAATAATAAATAAAAATTCTCAGAACTGTCTGTTTACCGTTTTATTGCTCTACCTTTATATTTCCGTTTCGTGATTCAAGTTCTATTTTGACAGTCGGATCAGAACCAATTGTCCCCTTAGTTGTACGATCTTTTTTCGAAACTTCGTCGTTAAAAGGTACACTGACTGAACCGTTTTTAGTTGTTGCTTTAAATTCAAAGGATAGGTTTTCAGGCAGCATCAGATTAATGCTGTCGTTTTTATTGAACATATATAAGTCGTCGGATAACTCTTCATAGCATACCTTCAATTTGCCGGAATTTTCAGCCTTATAGCTTCCGCCTCCCCGTGCTGATTCAACAGTCAGCGAACCGCCGGTAGACGTATAACTTACCTTGCCTTCTAAAGCTTGAATGTGCACATTTCCGTTTGTAGAGCGTACCGTTATTTTATCTGACACTACATTACCACAGTCAATTTTTCCGTTTGTTGTTATAAGACGAATGTCAGAGGTATTGACTTCGTTAATAATAACCTTACCGGAGGTACTCTCAGCATACAAAGATTCTAACTGAATAAAAATATCTGAAAAGTTGATTTCTCCGTTTGTAGTAGATACATTCAGACTTGCATTGTATTCTGACGGCAGATAAACCTTGACATACCGTTCAAAATCACCGCTAAAAAAGGGTTTGCTGCCCTCGCTGATATGAATGCTGTTTTTTTTCTCGCTTACTTCTGCGTAATAGCTTTTCTTGTCAGCGGTCATATATTCTTCTATCCGCAATTCGTTATTGCTGCCCTCATAAAATGAGATGTTTTCTTCGTCATACGCTATTGTAATTTCAGTTACACTATTTAAATCAAAGATCATTTGATTAACCATTTTACAGCTTGAATTACTTGAGCAGCCTGTAAATAATGAAACTATTGATAACATACCGATACAAAATAATTTTTCCTTCATAATAATTCCTCCAATTTTAATAAAATGAATCATTCATTCATAAATATCTTTTAAAATAAGCAGGACTTATTGCCTGCAAATTTTATATTTTATAAGCAGAAATAATATTATCCAAGCAAACTTCTTTTGCTAATTCAGTTGGGATATTCAATGTTTCAAAAGAAGTATAGCGCATATCCATTGTCCACCAGCTAAGCGTTTCGATAATTAAAATAGTTGTCAGTTCCGGATGTTTTAACTGACGAATAATTCCTTTTTCCATAAACTTGACAACATATTCAGTCATTGCGGAAATGAATTTTTTTCTATACAAAAGATAGTGTTCCGCAAGCTCAGTACAGTCCATCTTATTTTTTTCAATGAAAAGACAACCGACTGCATAACGTTCTAAAAGGTCAAAAGCGTCGGATATAAAATTTTCAAACGTATAATCGGCGTCCACATTTTTTAAATTGTATGAAAACACTTCGGCAGCTTTTATGAATTCGTTTTTGATTTCATCGTTTAATTTAATAAAAAGCTTATCCGTGATCGGTCCGTTAAAGTCCCTTTCAAGGAAGCTTGGTTCAATAGTACACTTTAATATAAAGTGCATGATTTCCTGCTTTCCGGCAAAGTCATGGTATATAGTTCCAACAGATACTCCTACAGCTTTTGCAATATGGCTGATTTGAGTTTTTGAATACCCTTGCTGCAAGAATAATTTTACCGCCGCATTATAAATTTCTTTGATTCTTTCATTCTGCATTATCTCACCTCTTTTTATAAATGAATTGTTCATTCATATCATAACATATTTAATCCGGTATGTCAAGGCTTTAAAAAAATTTTATAAACTGTTATGTTTATACTGCCGTCAGCCGTGATTAAATTAAAAAAGCCGACAGCAAAAACTGTCGACTTTACTTTATTTGTTATTTTTGAAAACTGAGTGAGAGTGTATGAAAAATTCTTCCTGACTTGGCTGCCATGCCTTGATTTTAGGCGGAAACTCTGCGTCAAAGAGTTTAAATTTTTCCTCATCGTTAAGCGATTCTATAACGTAACTTTCATGGTAACGATTAATATTTTCTACAGTTCTGTAGTCGTCTGGCGTTTCCAAACGGATAGTATAATTATTTTTATTCATTGTTTTTCCTCCTGAAAGTTGTTAATGCAACACGGGAGGTTTGTGTGAGATATATTCGCAAACCTCCCGTTTACGCTGCTATCTCAGGTCTGTTATTTTTATTCAAACAATTATCTCATTAAAATAAACTTTATAAAATTTAAGGCAAAATTACATTTTGTAACTTTGCCTTTGGTGCGGGTGACAGGACTTGAACCTGCACACCTTACGGCACAAGAACCTAAGGGTAGAGTAACGATAGTGCAAAATACGATTCTCTAATACTATAAGTCAACATATCCTTAGTGTATCTCTATAGTGATTTGATAACTATTAATCATTCACATGAAAACTTTGTTTATTGAAAGCTAAGGAACCACTGAATAAATACCATTTTTGCAATTTTGATAGCTAATAAGTGGCGTAAACACGCATTCCATAATTTGAATAAGTGAATCAGCAGTTCCCTAAGCTTATTTATTCTTTTTTTAAACATATATCACTTATAGATAATTCGGAAGATTCTTGTACAGATTCATCTGTAAATAAGATCACTATCTCTGAAATTTGATTCCAATAAACAGAATTGACATTAATATCCTTAAGCAGAAATTGACAATAAGTGCTGTTGTTATAGTCATTTTTAAAAATAGTTATCTTTCTCCTTCCAATAATCTTTTTATCTTTACCTTTAAATTCTATATAAAAATACTGTAATCCTTCTTTAGGAGTATAATTTAAAGAAAAAACATAATTTTTTTCAAAAAAACTACTCCAACTTATATCATGAAGTCTAACAGCATAGCCTGTAAATTTAGGTCTTAATTCAGTATAATCTATACAAAACGTAACATCATTCTTTGAAATTTTTTTCAATTTTAAAATATTATCATTATATGAGTCATGAACAAATACACGGCCATCTTGTAAATTAAGTATAAAAGTATTTAGTACATCATTGCGAATTTTTTTAATAAATTTATCTTTATGTAAAGATAAATCATCCGGTTCGTTCATACTTCCACATATAATATCTTTTAATCCATCAAGCATTTCATAAATGCTATTTTCATTACTAAAGGTGATATTTGATGACTGCACTTGTGTAAACGGAAGATTTTTAAATATATTATCACTTACTGATAATGGTTCAAAATATACTATGAATGGTTTTATTCCAAGTGCCCAACAAGCCCCCATTTCATAATAACAATATCTACTGCTAACGGAATTAGGCGTTATTAAAAAAATAGCTATATCAGATTCCTTTATAGCGCCTAAAATAAAATCGTGAAACGGTTCTCCATTAGGTATATTATTTTTTCTTGTACACCTAAAAATGTTTTGTAAATCAATTCTTAAAGCTTCATACAGATAAGCTTCTACAGCCGCAGCAATGTTTTTATCTAAAGTAGAATGACTTATAAAAACATTAATGTCTTTTCCAATAGAATTTTCATCATAAAATGTATAATAAAACGTCTCCATAAAACGTCTCCATATCAGTGTCATTTTATTAAATTATATCAAATTTTATTTTCAAAGTCAATAACATCCTTTAAAATAATTAATTCTTCCAAACTGTTTCAGAAACAGTTTGAACAAGATTATTTAATTCCTGTAAACATAAGCAGTAAAATTATTGGTACAACAAACAAAGCTATATTAACAATATAAGCTGTCGTTCGGCTTCTACATAGAGACGATATACCTGAAATTGCTGCTGCAGAAATCAAAAAACCGATGATATGGATTGCAAGGAAAAGAATAATAAAGCCTCTTACGGAAAAGATCATACTCAAATCTGAAAATTTCTGAATACTTTGAACGGAAGCATCAAGTCCCTGAGTTCCATAGCTGTTCAAAATATTAACAATATAAGGTATTATAAATAGCAGACTTGTAAAAATTCCGCACAAAAAACTGTATGAAAACAGATTTTTAAAGTAGCCTGATCTGCCGCATTTTGTCGAAAATATAATCTTTATCATATCAGTTTTCCTGTCTGTTGCCGCAATTGGCGAAAGAAGCAGCACTAAAAAAATCATTGCAAACAAAATCATAATAATTTTTTCATTATTGCCGTTATATCCGAATAATCTTTCATAGCCTGTATCGTAAAAAATCTCTCCCTTAACGTCCGATGACTGTATCGACTCCACACGTTTGCTCAACCGTTCAAAAGCAATGCGGTCATTTAATTCATTGTAAAGCAGATTAAGCTTGTAAGTATTTGCATTTTCCGAAGATTCAAGTTTTTCAATTTCTTTTTCAACCTCCGCATACCTTTCTTCCTTTTCCGTAAGAAAATTCAGAGTTTCAGAGTTAAGCTGACCGCTTAATTCAGTTGTGAAATTTTCATAATAAATGTCGTCGTTATTGTAATGCCTTGAAAACGAAGCCGAAAGTATAGCCGATGTAAATATCGCCGCCAGTACCAATACAATTCCTTTATTGAGTATCAGTGAACGGTAACATATATAGTAAAAGCTACCATGAACACGAAGCTTTTTCTTGCTAAAAGCATTAAAACGAACCGATTTATATTGAACATTTTGAAGCTTTTCAACTGCAAATATACAGCATAGTATCATAAGAATTATTATTACGAAAATTATTAGAATTGCTGAAATTTTAAGAGATACGGGATAGCCTAATAGATTGACATTTTGATAAGTACCGAGAATTTCAGCAGTCTGCGTGAATTTTACAGGATTCCAATAGTGCAGCAGATGAAAGATTGAATTTTGTGGAATAAATTTGTAGCATAAAAATGCCGCCATACATACTCCACCGGAAATACCGTAACTAATAAGATTGTTTTTTGATATTGTACAAATCAGGCTGAACATTACCGCGAACAACAGGTATGACGCAATTTTCAATAGGAAAAATAATACTAAAAATTCCCCTACAGAAACAGCCAAATTGCACTGATAAAATCCAAATACTGATTGTATAGGACGCTGCAAATCTCCAATTCCATACAAAGTTCCGCCAATAATTAGATTTTCACTAAATATTATTATTGCGATGGCAAAGGCGAATACCGAAACAGCGGCAAGTTTACTTAAAATCAGAGAAGTTCGACCCTTGTACATGGATGACAAAAGCGAGGTCATGCCCTGTTCACGGTCTTTTAAAATTATTCCGCACACTGAAAGAAAAACTAAAAAGACGCCGATAAAATCTGTAATTGGACTTTTAACAGTGTTTTCCACTCCGAAAGAAGGAGCAAGGGGCAGTGGGTCAGCCGACAGATTTTCATAAGCAAAGGGAGTTTTTTGAATGTTCTTATAAGAAAATGTATCTCTTCCTCCCCATATAGAAACAGCAGACATATTTTCCGTCTGCTCTTTTATACTTCTTAAATATTCGGGATAATTCTCACAATCTTTTGAAATTTCCAGCATATCGTAAACGAGCAGCATTGGATATTTTATGTTTTGGCCATTGTTTTGTTTTTCTAACAATTCATTAGTGTAACTCTGTATTTCATCAAGAGACATATCTTTTGTTTCGTCAAAAAAATCACGATAGGAATCCGGCGGATAATATCTGTCATTTATTCTGTCGATCTGAACATATCCGTTTACGGCTAACAGGCAGACAAATATTATCCAGAATACACGAAATGACATTATTTTTTTAATTTCGCATAAAAAAATCTTCATTTTTCGCCTCCATAATACTGCATATAAAGATTTTCAAGAGTAGGTTCGGCGTCGTTTACATGTTTAACCAGTTCGGATACCGTTCCGTGAGTTAATATTTCTCCCGAACGTATCATTAAAATTTCTTTTGCAATTGTTTCAATATCCGAAACGATATGAGTAGATATAATGATTATCTTATTTTCTGCAAGCTGCTTTGTAAGTTTTCGGATAGTAACTCTCTGTTTAGGATCAAGTCCTGCCGTGGGTTCGTCGAAAATAATCAAATCGGGGTTTCCTAAAATTGCACTTGCTATCAGAACCCTTTGCTTCATTCCTCCTGAAAATCCGCCGATTTTCTTATCCGCACAATCAGACAGTTCCACTTGCTCCAATACCTTTTCAATTTCTGTTGATATATTTTCAGACTTCATACCTTTAAGAGCGGCAATATAACCTAAAAAAGTCTGAGCAGTCATATTATTATAAAGCTCCTGCTGCTGAGGCATAAAACCAATATGTTTACGGTAATCCCTTCCAAGTTTATTTATCGGTTCGCCATTCCAGTTGATACATCCGCCGTCTTTGTCGGGATTAAGTATATTCGTAATAAGGTGCATAAGCGTGGACTTGCCTGCGCCGTTTGGTCCAAGCAAACCGTATACTCCTTCCGTAAAGGTAAATGAAAAATCCTTTAAGGCGTGTTTCTTACCGTAGTGTTTATTTAATTTAACCAGTTTTAAGCTGCTCATTTTATCCTCCGATTAAATCTTTTTCTGACACTCTGTCAAATTTCAATTCGTTGTTTTCAAAATATCGCACCACATACTGTTCATTTACAAAATCCATTACCATAGCGTTTTTGTCGGAATACTTTTCGGAAAGAGATAGCTTTTCATTTGTTTTAATATCAAATCCTTGATTTATAGAACCTTTCCAAAGCTTACCGTTTATAAATGTAAAATCATAAGTTTCGTTATCGCACATATTTTCTGCCGCAGTTTTTTTGCCGTTTTCATCTAAAATAAAGAACTTGTCATTTTCCTCATAAACATAGTAATTTTCTCCGATCCACCATGCATAGGGCAGATTGCTGACTGTAATTTCTCCGGTTTTCAGATCAAGGCATTTATTTTCAATTACCCACGGGATATCCTTTCTGGGATTGCCGTTCTCTATCCAATCTGTGTTCAGATAATCTATTATTATCTGTGGGTCTTCTACATAGCGGTAATACATATAAAGCTTATCATTATATATGCCTTCCATCTTCACTTCCGACCATATCGACGCTCCATAACTCCAATTGTATTTTGCATGCGGTGAATCATTAATCTGTCCATAATTATGCACCTCGGCAGAATCCAGATTGATTGAATACAAATATTGTTCACCGCTCCTGCTGAAACCGCCCCAAGTGCCGTCGTTTTCATTCTGATAAACCTCTCGGCTTCCGATAATATACAAAGTATCTTTTACTATTGCCAGATCAATCTGATTTTTCATATATACTCCGTCAATTTCCGCAAAGGTTTCAACTGATCCGCTATCGAGCTTTGCTCTCATACATTTTGTATGAATATCGGCTGTCTGGGATTTACCGTCCTCGCTATCAACGATTTTATGATCTGATGTAAACCAATATACATAGTCGTGATAAATTACCGGCTCTAAAAAACTCCCTGCACATAGATTTGATACGCATGAAGAATCAGTGTGAGCGCAATTAGGCTTGTTGCAAAGCGGTATGCCATTCATGGTTTCATAATCTAAAAAACAAGCCTGCGTTCCTGCTGTTTTGGAAACTGTGTAAACCAAACCATTTTCATATACGTTGTAACTCATGTCATAATAGGCACTGTCTTTTGTCTTAATGTGATACTGCTCATCCTTCGATTGACAGGCAGTCAAATTTATTACGGCAGCAAGTGTAATTATTGTGAAAAAAATTTTCTTTGTATTCATAATGCCCTCCTTTAAAAACGTAAAAAGGTTCTCTCACTTATAAAACGATTTGAAACTTAATTTTACTGCATGACAAATTTATATTTTTATTATAGGGGACAATTCTTTAACGTATTGTCCCCTATAATATGATTATATTAGTTTAATATGATATGCTTGTATGAGATGAACCGGCAGTATGGTACGAATACGCGCTTGAACCTGAACCGCTTGCATCATTGTGAGCTGTTGCGGAACCATATCCACTGCCACTCTTGCTGGTGCCGTGATAAGTTACTGTTACTGTACAGTCTTTGCCAGAACGTGAGGTAGTTGCATATGCGTAAGAACCATCAGCATATAATGTTGCTGTAGCTCCACTACCAAATGATTTTGTTATAGTCGGGCTATAAGCGCTTGCCGTCATACCAACCGTACCTACTGCCAGAGTTGCTGCCGTCATAACAGAAGCAGCGATTTTCTTAAAAGTCTTTTTCATAATTTTGTCCTTTCCTTTGAATCCTTTATAAGAGATTCAAAATTAAAATTGATGTAAATAATACGAAACTATTGTTTTAATTACAAATTTATATCTCATGATCTTTAGTGAGATAAAGAGATATTTTTCCTGCTAAAAGCAGAAAAGCCTCAAAAATAATGAAAACAAGTTCGTTTGCAGCGATTATCCATGCATAATTACAGCTAAGGATAAAAAACGCAAGGTCAAGAACTAATAATATATAAACTATTATCCTGTTTCGTTTCCGCTGTGTTTTACTTAAAGGATTGTTTTCATTAATCAGCGGCGCCATTACCAATATAACGAACAGGGAAACTATCCCTGCAATCCTCCACTCCCATAACGTATATAACAGCGGAATGAATTTTGTTAATGCAATTGATAATCCATACATTACTGTCGATAAAACAAAACAGCGTTCGCTTGTTTTTGCATGATACCCACCTGAAAAAATTCTAATCGGCAGGAAAAATATTAAATATGCCCAAAAGTTTATCATTACTCCAAAGAGTAAGCTTATCGTTAAGAACATTAATACAAGTCCGCCGTTTAATAAAATCACTTCAAGCCCATAAATATAGATATCACGCTGCTCGATATCTAATATTTTATGTTTTATCAGCAAAAAAGCAATATCTTCCGCAAGATTACGGAACAATTACTTCGCCTTCTTACCGGATTTGATAAGAGCCTGAGGAGTTTTAGGCTGATAGAGTCCTAATCCAGATGTTGTTTCAGATGAAATAGAAGCAGCTTTTTTAATCACCTTAGAAACAACTTTCAAAAGTCTCTTTTTCATCTTTTTCACTCCCTTCATGCTTAACCTTGCAAATATATATTACCATATTAAAAATCGTTTGTGTAATTTTTTGCTTGAATTGTCGTTTTTTATGCTTGAATTGTATATTTTTAAATATAATAACAGTAAAATCCGACCTGAAAAATATTTTCAAGTCGGATTTATTTCACATAGGTATCATTAATTTTGCATTAAAAATATCGTCGCTTTTTTCCACTTTAAATTCACCGTTATATTTTTTCACAGTCTGCCTTACGGAATGCAGACCTATACCATGCAGCTGTTTATTATTACATTTAGTTGTTTTCAACGACATATCGTCCCCAGTATATTTATTTGAAATACAAATGATAATAAATTCTTTTACAGGCTTTATTTTCACTTCGATAAACGGATTTGTTTCCTTTTCAGACGCTTCGATAGCATTATCTATCAGATTTCCGAGCATAGAAGAAAAATCTGCCGATGATATTTTGCAGCTTTTTGGTACTTCAGCGTTTATCATAAAGGTAATACCTTCGGATTCTGCATATTTTTGCTTTACGTTGAGAATTATATCAACTGTATCGTTGCCGGTTTTATAATAGAATAATGTTTTTCCAAGCAAGTCGTTTTCCTTTTCAAGATAATTCTTTATACCTTGTAAATCACTGTTATTAGCCAAAGCTGTTAAATGCATAATGTTGTGCTTATAGTTATGCAAACTTTCTTTCCAAAGCATAAAAGTTTTCTTTGTTTCATTCATGGATTGTTCAAGCATTTGATTTTTCAAAAGCGTTAGTTTTAGCTTTTGCTGACTGTAATAGTACTCTGTCAGCTTAAATGTTCCAAAGAAAACCACTATTATTAATACAAGCATTATCAGGAAAAATAAAATCGAAACATATGAATTTACCGCTTTGTTTTTTAAGTCAAGAAATGTTATTATAAAAGTTAGACTTAGCATAAATACCGAAATGACAAATAAAATAATAAGATACTTTATTTGCAAAACTCTTTGTTTTAACAAAAGTTTATTTAAAATTATGGTTATTAACATTAACAGTACTTTTGAACCTATTATAGCAATTACCCTATATAATGACATTTTTTCATAAATCTCAGCAGTCGGTATTTGCACGTAATAAGATACCATGCTTACGACAATGTTATCGCATATTGCCATCATCAATAAAAAAAATGTAGATGAAATACTGAGCTTTAATAAGTTTTTGCAATATATAACAAACTGTGCAGATATTATTATTATAAAACAAAGACCAACTGAAATAGGCGAATAAAGTTCAAAGCTGTTGACAAATAGCATAATTCCTGAAAATACGGCAGATACAGCAAGTCTTTTAAAAAGGTTTGACTTTAAATCTACATCTTTGATAAAGGTTCCGCAAAATATTGAACCAAGAAACCATTCTGAAAATGTTGCGCCGTATTCAATGATCCAAAATATCATGTCTATATTTCACCCCAAACGTTTAAAAGCTGCTGTTTTACAGATTTATAGCGTGTTCGGCTAACTAAAAGTTTTTCTTCGTTATCAAGCATAATAATACTATTTGAAATTTTTTTCACATAATCTGCGTTAATCACACAACTTCGGTGAATCATTATAAAGCTATCCTTGCTTATTAATTCTTGAATTTGCAAAATCGTTTTGCTTACCAAAAATTTGATGCCATTTTTTAAATGTATTGCAGCTTTACGTTTCTCCGTTTCAAAATACATAATGTCAGAAATCATGACCTTTATTTCACCATCGTCGGTATGAAATGCAAGCTGCTTGTCACTGTTAATTTTAAGTACCCTTATCGCCGAGCGGATCGCTACAGGCATTTCTGACTCAAGCTTGATTTTTCTGATATATCTGAACGGCTGAAATTCAATTGCCTTAAACACAAATTCTTCATGAGCAGAGAGAAAAATAATTATTAAATTAAGGTTTTCTGCTCTCAACTTTTCGGCAAGTTCAAGTCCTGAAATACCCGGCATATCAATATCTAAAACCAAAATATCAAGAGGTTCTTTTTTGATAATTAGTTTTCTCTCAATATCTGACGCATTTGAATAATAATCAAATTCGGCTTTTATATGTAATTTATGTAAGGTTTGCTTTATAATTTCCTTGGCAGCTAATGCATCAGATTTGCTGTCATCACATATTACTATGTTCATATAAATCACATCCCTGGTAAACTTTATCTTATCAAAATCATACCATATAGAACATTAAAAATCAAGATATGATTACAAAAAATTATATTACAGCGCATACAGGTTCACAAACCGTGCAAATACGCTGGTTACAAGTAATACCATTCATAAAAAAAGGGCATACAATCGTACTACAACTTAAGGCGAGTAGTACGGCTGTATGCTTTTAGTAATACCCCTCAAAAGTCTTGCAAAGAATATTATATCATATTTGTATATTTTCTGCAATTGTTTTTGTCCGTCATCGTTAATCTCTAAAAAACAAATTAATAATTACGTATTTTCAATCAACTAAATCTGTGTTAGACTTAAAATCACACTAAAAGATTGGAGTGTGATTTTAATGACAGAAGAAAAAATTGAAGATGCGATTGATGAATCGGTCTATGATCCGCCTTATGTGGTAAAAAGCGGCTGTCTGTACGAAATGGTACAAATCAAAGATCAGACTGTTCCAATAAAACTTGCGGACTTCGTACCTGTGCTTGTTGCCGAAATAACTCGTGACGACGGTACAGAGCAGACCAAACAATTCAGGAATTACTTTACCGGAGGTAACTATTTCAGCAGAGGAAATGCAGTAGATGAAATGGCTGCTGAATCGTTGGGGAGCATACGGAGCAGCTCAGCCGAAACAAAATGTTCTGAATAAAATTTGTCATGCTATACTGAGTACCAAAACGGTAGTCGAGTTCAGAACTGTTTAATTGCAGACTGGCTGGAAAAAAATGGAGGTATCATTATGGCAGTTAGTTATAATAATTTATGGAAATTACTTATAGATAGAAAACTCAAACGTACAGAGTTAATAGACATTTGCGGCATTAGTAGTAATGTTTTAGCTAAGTTAGGAAAAGATGAGCCGGTTTCAATGGAATCATTGGAAAAGATTTGTGTAGCACTAAATTGTAATATTGAAGATGTAGTGCAATTTATAGAGAGGTAAAACTATGAGATATACCAATATAGATAAAGGAAAAGCCAATGGTGTAATCTATACTCCGAGAACTATGGCAGAATATTTGGCAAAAGAAATGGTTAAATATAAGGCCATTGACAACACCTCTGATACAATTAGAATATTAGATCCCGCCATCGGAAAAGGTGAACTGGTTTTTGCATTATTAAAAGCTATTGGTTCTTCTTGCAATCAAATTGAAGTAGTCGGATATGAAACAGATGTGAATGTCTGTGAAGAAACAACAGCAGAATTATTACACGCTTTCCCCAATGTTAAGATATCAATTAAAAACGAAGATTTTTTAGTGGCTGTAGAAGAACACACTACGGGTTTGTTTGATTATGTTATTGCAAATCCACCTTATATTCGCACACAAATTATGGGTAGCGACAAAGCACAAGAGATCTCTTCCAAGCTTGGTTTATCAGGAAGAGTCGATATTTACTATGCATTTATTGTATGCACGAATTCAGTTTTAAAAAATAGCGGTATTGCAGGATATATCACATCAAATAAATTTCTTACTATTAAATCAGGAAGTTCTGTAAGAGATTATATTCTTGATAATTATAAAATTCACCAGATAACAGATTTAGGGGATACCAAGTTGTTTTCTGCTTCAGTTTTGCCTTGCATTATGGTGTTTTCAAAAGGGAAAACAGTAGATCGAAACGAGGTTTCTTTTACATCGGTTTATCAAACATTTGCCAATGTTATTGATGGAAAAATTGATGATGTGTTTGATGCCATCTTTAAATCTGGACATTATCAAATACCTGATGGCAGGATATATGCATATCAACAAGGGATTATGCAGAGCATTGAAAAAGGCGCTCTTTGGAATATTCAATCGGATGAAACCAAAAAATGGCTTGCTGCAGTTGAACGTAATACTTGGCAAAGATTTTCCGATATCGGTAAAATTCGTGTAGGAATAAAAACCACGGCGGATAATGTTTTTATTGGAAATGATTGGGGTGGAGATAAAGCAGATATAGAACTTTTACGTCCTTTGATTACACATAGAAATGCAGGGCAAATACTTCCGAATGATTCTGATTTATGGAAAGTTTTATATACCCATACTACTGAAAATGGAAGAAAAAAAGCATTAGATATTGATGATTATCCCAAAGCCAAAGAATATCTCTTGCAACATTATGAGCAACTGTCTAATCGTAAATATGTTATTCAAGCAAACCGAAATTGGTATGAAATATGGGTGCCACAAAACCCAGAATCTTGGAAACATCGTAAAATTGTATTTCGTGACATTTCTGAACATCCACAATTTTGGTTAGATACTTCTGGTGCAGTAGTTAATGGTGATTGTTATTGGATTGAGATAAAAGACTATGTAACAGAAGATGTAATTTATTTGGCATTAGCAATAGCTAATAGTCGATTCATTGAAAAATACTACGATATTAAATTTAATACAAAACTCTATTCAGGCAAAAGAAGGTTTATGTCACAATATGTTGAGCAATTTCCTATTCCTTTGTACACTACTGAACTTTCTCAAGAGGCAATTTTTCTCGTAAAACAAATTATAGCCGAGAAAAACAAAGATGCTGTTCTCGGCTATAAAGAAAAATTAGATTGCGTTGTCGATAAGATATTTGCTTAATTAAAGAAATTTGTGGGCAGAGGTAATTGGATTTTTGCATTCTGCCCTTTGAACAAAGGAAAATGATTGGTAAATTCATATCCGGCAACAACATATAGTCTGTTTAGTCTAATGTAATGACCTTCTACGGAACCGTCAAATATGACATAGCGAACATCGTCACTATAAAATGTGGTATCACCAATTGTTACGATAGGGGCGCCATCCTCGGGAGAGTGTAATCCTAAGTCAATTGTTGGAGATGTTTGCAGCTTGATTTCCAGTAGCTGATTTGCTATGTCAGGATAGCTACCGTCATCTTCATACACTGAATAGCCAAGATGCTGACAAATCAATGCGTGCAGTTCCGCTCCTCTATTTCTCTCTTGTAACGGATTGAGGTAATCTATACAAAGACCAACCATTGGCAGGAGTCTTTCATATATTTCTGTAATAGGTAAAAGTTGATTAGGCGAAGGATAATAATTAGGGTTGACACTACGTAAGGGACTATGCGGACAGGTTATCCAATTAGCAACAGTAACAGTATCTTCAGAAAAAAGATAACTGTTGTCAAAAGAGTTCATTGTTGCCTGATACTTCGTTGTTAATTTTCCTGTTCGATCAAATTCTGCAAGAGTCTCTCCGGAAATTACTCTTACGCACGTAATAACATCATCCTCGTCAACTCTAAGAAAAACATATCTTCTTGCCGCATCAACTTCTTCATTCCAAATTTGAACATTCATACTCTTTTGTGTATAAACATCAAAATTTTGTCCCGGAAATCTCGGTTGTGTTTTTACAAAAGAGCGAGGTGTTGGATATCCTAATGCCTCACAGATTTTAGTTTTTACAACTTTGGAGCGTGTTCTTAACGGTAAACCCTCAAGAGAAACTCCTACGATAGTTGTAATCCTCCCAATAATATATTATAATATAATTGAATACTATAAGTCTACATACAATAAGTATCTGAAAAGAGGTCTTAAAATGGCTATACAGAAAATCAAAATTCGCAATTTAGAAATGAAACCACAAAGTAAGTCGAAATTTTATGTTGGCGTCACTAGAGCGAGACATAGCGTTGCAATAATCTTTGATAATAAAAAAGGAATTACCATACCGGGAATAATCAACTTCACATTGTAAGGAAATCGGCGGACTTATCTCCGCAGATTTTTCAAGTGTTATCAAAAAAATGTTAGTGTTTTACCAACAAACGCTTGACAAACAAATGTTCTGCATGATATAATAAACATCCTCAAACGAGGACTACAACTGAATATGAAATCACAATGGATTAGCGACGACTGAAAGTCGGACAAGGTCTGCGATATACTAAGCGAAAATATCGCTGCTTCCGCCAATGCCTATGGTGCTGTTGGCAGACGGAAAGTGAAATAACAGCCCCGTCTTTGAATTTCAAAGCCGATACATTAACGTGATACCAAAACCGAAAGGGATAAGTCTATCCTTTTAAGGTTTGAGTCGGTATGCGTTGGTGTATCGGCTTTTTTGTTTTGCTATTTTTTGGATCGTGGAAAAATATTTTGCTGAATCCCAAAAAAAGTCAGCAATAAAAGAATAGAGAGAAACTTTCAAAAACCTTTGATATTTTCGTTCGTTTCGCCGGCTACTTATTGAGGGACAAAAGCCGAATGAACCTTGACAATTTAATGACCGTCCGAATGGGATATGATTTTGCGATGGTATGAGCGAAACAACGCCGCTGAAAAGCAGGGGCAGGAACGACATTCGGGGAGAACGGCAAGACAGAAACAACTCAAAAGACCGTACTATACCTGTCCTTAAGTATAACGAGCATCGGATTTTGATACCAAAATCCAATCCACAGCCTAAAGGTGTGTGGACTAATGTTAGGAATTTTATCCCTAATACCCTAAAACAAAGAAAAAATATATAGGAGATGATGTAAATTGAAAGACAAAAACAAAGATAAAATTCGTGTTTCGGTGTGGCTGACCGAAGCCGAAAACGAGAAACTAAAGTTATCCGCAAAACTCTGCGGACTGTCCCAATCGGAATTTGTGCGGCAACTTTGCAAAGGCAAAATACCGAAGCCGCAACCGGCAATTGAGTTTTGGAAACTTCTTGAAGAACTATATTATGTTCATAACAGCTTTAAGGCGTGTGCCAAGTATGAACCGTCTGTACTTAATATCTGCAAGAAAATCGAGTGCCTGATATTAGATTTACAGGAGGTGGCTTGATGTGGCTGTTACGAGCCTTTGGCATATTGAAGGTCGGTTAAAAGACCTTATTGCCTATGTGGAAAATCCCGAAAAGACGGTAGCAAATAATTCCGCACTGCAACCTTTATTTGATGTTTTATCTTATGTAAGCCGCCCTAATGCTACCGAGCGTGGCGAATATGTTTCCGCCATAAACTGCTTAAAAGAGATTGCCTTGCAGCAGATGATACTTACAAAAATGCAGTACGGAAAAGAAAACGGATGATGACGGCTATACCGGTACGAATTTCAATCGCCCTGCATTTCAGGCAATGCTGAGCGATATTGAAATGGGATATGTCACTATGGTGATGGTCAAAGACCTTTCAAGACTCGGTCGTGATTATGTTTCGGTCGGGAATTACACCGACAGTTACTTTCCCGATCACAATGTACGATTTATCGCCGTAAATGACGGTATAGACAGTGACGAGGGCGAAAGCGAAATCGCACCTTTCAAAAATATTCTCAACGAAATGTACGCTAGAGATATTTCAAAGAAAGTACGATCATCTCATCGCTTGCGAGGAAATTCTGGTGAGCCGTTATCTCAACCGCCGTATGGGTATATGAAATCCCCCGAAAACAAAAAGAAGTGGATTATAGACCCCGAAGCCGCAGAGATCGTAAAAGAAATATTTAAAATGACCTTAGACGGTAAAGGTGCGGAAACCATTGCAAGAATATTGCAGGAACGAAAGGTACTTGTACCTATGGCATATTGGCAAAGCAAAGGCTTAAACCGCGGCGGTAAAATGACACAGGCTAATCCGTATAAATGGTGTAAAAGTACGGTGTCAAAAATCCTTGCACAGCAGGAATACTGCGGCGATGTAATTAACTTCAAGACCTTTTCAAAGTCATTTAAGAACAAAACAAGGCTTGAAAACGACCCCGAAAATTGGGCGGTGTTCAAAGATGTTCACGAACCGATTATTGACAGAGAAACTTTTGAACAGGTGCAAAAACTGATAGGTAAAACACGCCGCAGAAAGCCGAAGGATGAAAACTACGAGCGAAATATGTTTTGTGACCTTTTGTACTGTGCGGATTGCGGTGGAAAATCTTTACGAACGGTTGTATGAGGACAATATTTCGGGCAAGGCAAGCGACGAGTGGTTTATGCAGTTATCCCACAAGTACGAGGTAGAACGTATGGAACTGAAAGCCAAAATATCCGCTTTGCACTGAGAAATATCCGACCCTGACGGCATACGGGAAAACAAGGAGCATTTTATCCGAGCCATACGGAAATTTATGCAAATGGATACTTTAACCGCTCCTTTTCTAAGAGAACTGATTGAAAGAATTGATGTGTATGAGGTTAAAGGTACGGGTAAAAACCGAACTCAGCAATTGCTTATTCATTACAAATTTGTTGGATGTATTGATATTCCCGAAGTACCGCAGCACTGCAATTTTACACAGGAAACCCGTAAGGGTGTAGCGGTTGAGTATATTCCAAAACAACTCCCCGCCTAAAACAAAACGAGCAAGGCACAAAACCTTGCTCAGTACATACGAAAAGCAATATTTAAGACAAAAATAAATCGAGTGTTCTCTCCCAACTCTCAGGTTGGTTAAGAACACTCGATATGGTGCGGGTGACAGGACTTGAACCTGCACACCTTGCGGCACAAGAACCTAAATCTTGCGTGTCTGCCAATTTCACCACACCCGCATATTTCTTGTTTAATATTTAAATTCCCTTTTCAGAATTGCATAAATATAAAAATCATTATATATTTCATTATTTTCTTTTCGTGGAAACAGTTCCTTATGTTCTGCTTCTTTGCGCATTCCAATTCGTTCAACAAGCTTTAAAGATTTTATATTTCTTGAATCTATCTCAGCAAAAATACGGCGGATGCCAAGGGCGGAAAAAGCATATTTCATCATTCCGCAGATGCTTTCGTAAGCGTATCCTTTACCTTGAAAATTCCTGTTAAAAGTATATCCGATTTCATAGCTGCCGAAACCTTTATCTGAAAAGTATATCTTTCCTATAACTTTATCATTTAAGACAACCGCAAAAAACTCCTCGCTTTTTGAGAAATTTATTGCTTCTTGAACACAGGCTTCTCTTGTAAAAGTTTCATAAGGTTCAAAATAAGTAACTTCAGTATCAGTTAAAATATCTGCTAAATCATCATAATCATCCGGAATAAATTTTCTCACCGATAAGCGCTCTGTCGTAAATAATGCAGTCATAATTACTAAACCTCAAAATATAAAGTCATGTCTTTTATATTGTATTTTACCTATCAACAGCCGCAAGAATTAAATGCACTGTAGTAACGCAAACGAAATTTTGCGTGTCTGCCGGTTTCACCACAGGCGCATATTAGAAATAATAATACTTATTTATTAGAACAAGACCATTCCTGCACCTAACCCTGCTTCTTCACGAGTGACAAACCCGAATTTTTTATAAAATGCATCCTTGCCTTTGGAAGCGCCTAAATAAGTTCTAATGTCAAGATTATCTTTTTTAAATTCGTCAACCTTATTTATGAGATATTTCATTATACTTGAACCGACTTGTTGTCTTTGATATTCAGGCAAAACCATAATATCCTGAATATACAAGAACATTGCCGTATCACCTATGAGTCTTCCGAAACCGATAATTTTGTTATCGTCATATGCGCAAATCGAATAAACAGTATTTTTCAGTGCTTTTTCAACAATTTCTCTATTAGTACAACCCCAGCCAACAGAATCGGTAAGTGTATTGAATTCATCAGCAGTTGGCGTTGCTTCAATATATTGTATCATTTTCTGTACCTCATTTAATCATATATTTTAGTAACGCAATCAAAATCTTGCGTGTCTGCCAATTTCACCACACTCGCATATTTAATTTTTCATGTATAAATCCGAATTTGTCGTTTTTGTTTGTTTCTTTACGCTATAAATAATTCCATATCAATACACTCCCATACACCTATCGGCATCTCACATTTTCGCCTGCTGTACTCTCTAAATCCAATCGACTCGTAACAAAATCTTGCGTTATCATTATTTGCAAATACACCTAAATCAATTCGTTTCGCACTTAAATTGTCTTTAACATACTCTATTCCAAGACGCAACATTTCCTTTCCGTATCCTATGCCTCGTAAATCAGGATTTAATATAACAAATCCAAATCGAACAGTAGAGTCAACATCTTCTCTTGGATATCGGATTATAAAATGACCTAATAAATTTTCTTCCTCATCTACCGCTGTGAGTGGAATAAATCTTCTGGTTTCAATCTGTGGCATATAGTTATTGTTAATGTCAGTTTCAAGAAGCGGAAATTTATTAAACCTATCAGCCGACCATCTGTATAATTCTTCTTCGGTTCTAAGCCATTTACAGATAATTGCTGCATCTTCTTTTATATAATTTCTTAGAACCATATTTCCTATCTCCTTCACAAATACTGCAATATATAAGTGAAATTAACACAAAATAATAATTTCACCGTAGTAACGCAAACGAAATCTTGAGTGTCTGCCAATTTCACCACACCCGCATATTAATTTTTTTGTTATTTAACATGCTTGCCGAAACAGAATTAATAGTAATGTTAAATTAATTCCAATGCTCTTTTATACAATGGGTCTAATTCACAACCGCAGCTTCCGCATTCTATATCGGCTTGCTTAATTGATGATACTAAAGTGTCTTTATCAGCTTTTCCGTCTAACCATTGTTGTGCAGGAATAGATATTAAATCCCAACCGGATGCAACAAACTTCTCCATAATAGATTTTAATTCTTCCATAATGTTGATCCTTTCAAATTTTCAATACCGATTCGTCAAGCAGATTTTATCATATTATTCCACTTGTCGATCAAAAAAATTAATTTACTGTAGCTATGCAACCATTATGATGTTTTAGGATTACGCCATTCAGTCAAACCATTTGCACTTCGTCCCATTACAACACTTGCAGCAGTTGATGGACTACTGAATATCTTATTTTCTGTAAAAATCCATTCTTCATTTATGATATTATTTTGAATCAATTTTTCTCTAAGATTCTGAATATTTTTAGGGCAGGAATTTGTAACATTATTGGCAATTTGTGAGTTTTTTAAAACAACAAAACCTTCACTGGTTTGCATACCTTTTGCATTAGCTCCACGAGCGGCTTGAATGCAAAGAACTTGCGGTTCAACATCATTAGGAACAGAATCAATCTTAATAAGAGGTTCTAAAACTTTGTGACCGAGTACATTATTAATCATACTAATGTTATAAAGGAATTCATCCATTTCAGCTTGTTCTGCCTCTGTAAGAGATGCATCTGCAGGGATGGAAGAATTATCAACAATATATCGGTCTGCTTCCTTTGCTAATAAATAGCACCGATGTTCAAGATATTTGATATGTGCTTTGTTAAGTCGATTGTCCTTACTGATATATACGATGCATTCATTCCAGAAATCTTTTTTACTGGAGGCGTCATGTTGTTTCAATCTCTCAAAAACATTTTCAGCTTCTCCGATGTAAACAATACCTTTATTATCTGTATCATTTTTGCCAAAAAGAAAATATATGCCGCAAGCGACAAGATCTTTTCTATCACTGCATCGCTTTATTTCAATACGAGGAATTTTGTATGCTTTACCATTCCAATTTGATAATTCACAAACCCATCGTTTATTTGGATCACCTTCTATAAGAAATAATGATATTGTTTTTCCAAAAATCGACAAGTTTGTCACCTCATTTAATACTAATGTAGTAAGATAACATAAATTCTACAAACACATCCATCAATTTTATCACAATTATACCATAAATCTGCTTTATTGTCAATAGGCAAATAAAAAATAAATTTGACGATATTCAGAAAATATGATATAATTTTAACTATATTTAATATTTTAGAATAAATTCCGTCTGACATAAACGGAAAAAAGGAGAAAATTATGAAATCAAAAATCCCGTCGATTATTTTCAGAATACTGACCATACTGACATTCCTGTGCGGCGCAGTTATGTTTGTGCATTTTATCAGAGCTATGATATTTGCCGTTCAGCATGAAGGATCAGGAGACGATCCGAAATTTTCCGGAATACTTGGTGATATAGCCTTATTCTTTTACCCGTTTATGATAATGACGGTACTTTGTATTATATTCAGTATAATTTGCTTTAAGGCATACCATCCGGCAGTATCAGCGATACGTACAATATTTATGGCAATATGTCTTATACTTGATCTTATATCTTTAAAGGTTATGAAAGCATTTATATTAATGGACGATTTATTTAATAAAGGAATAAATAAAGATTTAGACGAGTATCGTGAAGGCTTTGATTTATCTGAATCAGAAATAACATTTATGATTCTTCCGGTAATAGCGGCAGTAATATTTTTTATTTTCTTTATTTCCTCAATTGTTGCACTGGTAAAAGGTCCGAAATTAAAACAGGTTGAAAACACACAGATATAAAAAACCGGTCGTAAGACCGGTTTTTTATTAATAAGGCAATGTAAATGTTTTTGTTTTCCATACGCCGTCTGATTTGACTATAACAAATATGTTGGTTTCATCGTCTTTAGATTCTTCAGTGTCAGGATCTTTAAAGTGTGATACTGCATTGAAAACCGCTTCCGTATCACTTTGAGACACGAGTTCCAGTTTTGTATCTGTATAAGACCTGTCTGCACCTCTACCGCCGTCAAAGCAGTATACGCCGTTTTCTGATTCAAAATATTTGTCATAAAGACCGCCGTCAGGAGAAGCGAAAATCTGACAATAATCGTTTATAATATCCTCCAGACCGGTAACGGCAGGATCGTCGATAAGAACGGCTCCGCTGTTTGTCATAGTGTCATAGTCAAGATTGTAAGGACAGCCTATAAGCATATTCCATGTTACCTGACAGCTTTTTTCAAAAAGTTCGCTGCCGATAGCTTCAATGTCTTGGGATTGCGAACTGCCTTCATCAGCGGGGCTTTCAGAGGACTGGTTGTTTTGTTCTTCTGCTTCAAATATCTCTTTTGACTGTTCATCAAAGCTTTGCATTTCAGCAGTGCTTTGATTTTCTGATACTTTTTCAGTTGCTTCATCAGCTTCCTTTTCAATTTCGCTTTTACCGTCTGCATGATCGGAAGCCTCTGTTTCTGAGTCGGACAAAACAGAAGATGTTTTTGCGTCTGCTGTTTTTGTTTCTTCCTTTGAACAGGCAGCAGTCAGCAGTAACACTGACAGAACGGCTGCAAGCATATATTTTTTCATTGCTTTCTCCTTGTCTATACTTTCAGGTCAAAATCTATATTTCCGCTGTTTACGTCTGCTCTTGAACAAATTACGGTTACACGGTCTCCTACAGAATATGATTTTCCGCTGTATTCGTCACTGAGAGTAAAATAACCGTCGTAATTATAATAACCTTCCGGAAGACTGTTAATATGAACAAGACCTTCAACGGTATTTTCCAGTTCTACATAAAAACCGAATTCTGTAACGCTTGAAATAAGACCTTCAAATACGTCTCCCACATGCTGCTGCATATATTCTGCCTTATAACAGTCCTCGCAGTCTCTTTCAATATTCATGGCTCTTATTTCCGCTGCGGTGGAATGTTCTGAAGCTTTTGCGGCAAATCCGCCGTATCTTTTTTCAAGCCATTGTGAGTCGGCACCGTCTATGACATCTGAAAGAATTCTGTGTATAGCAAGGTCTGGATATCTTCTTATAGGAGATGTAAAATGAGCGTAGTCGTCAAGCGCCAGACCGAAATGTCCGACAGGTTCGGTGTGATATTTTGCCTTTGCCATTGATCTGAGCGTCATCATGTTGACTACCGGATAAAACGGTTTGTCTTTTGCATTTGTCAGAATTTCCGCAAGGTGTGCAGGCTTGACCTGAGAAAATACGGGAATCTCAACATTAAGCCTTCTCAGACCGCTTTTTAAATCGTCAATTTTTTCCGGCGAAGGCGTTTCATGGATTCTGTAAACAAAAGGAATCTGCTTTTCTCTTGCAAGTTTTGCGGCAGATTCGTTGGCTAGAAGCATAAATTCCTCAATAATCATTTCAGATTTGCCTCTGGTTCTGGGTTTGACGTCAACACAAAGCTGTTCGTCGTTTATTATCAGCTTGCTTTCAGAGGTTTCGATGTTCGGTGCACCTCTTTTTTGTCGGTTTGCAATGAGTTTGTCAGCAAGCTCGTTCATTATTTCAATACTTGGAATAAGTTCTCTGTATTTTTCAAGGATTTCTTTGTTAGCATTTTCGGCAAGAATACTGTTAATCTCCGAATAAATGCCTTTTACCTTTGAGCGTATGACAGACTTTTTAAAGGTGAAATCTTTAAGCTTACCCTCTGCTGAAATATTCATTATTGCAGAAAAAGTCAGTCTGTTTTCATCGGGATTAAGCGAACAGATACCGTTTGAAAGCTCCTTTGGCAGCATAGGTATGACCTTATCGGCGTAATAGATACTGGTTCCTCTGTTAAGAGCTTCTCTGTCCAGAGGACTGTTTCCTTTAACATAATGGGAAACGTCGGCGATATGCACTCCCAGTATATATCCGTCTGCGATACGCTCAATAGAAACAGCGTCATCAAGATCCTTTGATTCAGCGCTGTCAATTGTAAAAATCAGTTGGTTTCTTAAGTCAAGACGGTTTTTAAAATCATCTTCCCATACGCCTGCCGCCGCAATTTTTTGCGCTTCCCGCTTTACCTCGTCGGAAAATTCTTTTTCAATACCGTTTACAGCCAATACCGATTCAGCGCAGCATACGGCATTCTGTGAATTTCCGAAGCGGAAAACTATTTTGACTTTATGATCTCTGTGACGTTTTCCCATTCTGCAAAGCTCTGCCATGACCTTATCGCCGGCATGATATTCGATACCGTTTTCTTCAATTTTTACAGGAGTTTTCGACATAGTATCCGCAAGAAAATATTGAGTACCTTCTTCTTCGATGATTATGCCTGTAAGCTTTGATGCCGACGGTACAAGAACGTCGATAACTTCGCCTTCCGGTTTTCCTGAACGGGATTCAATATAACGTGCCAAAACAATATCCCCCGGCATTGCGCCGCAGAGAAATTTTCCCGGAATAAAAACCTCTTCATTATTGTCGCAGCGTTTTATGAATCCGAACGTACGGTTAAGCCTTAAAACTTCGGCTTTGAAAAATCCCAGAATATCGCACATTACAAAGCCTCTGCGGCGTTCGCATATTGTTCCGTTCTGTAAAAGTTCAGAGACCGCTGTTTTGTAATTTTTTTCATTTCCTTTTACGCTTCTGCATTTTGCCGCCAATTCCTTAGAGGATAGGGGCTTTTTTCCGTTTTTTTTAAGAAAAATTATAATTTTATTTTGATAATTTTCTACAGAATATTTATCGCTGCCAAATTTCTTTTTATTTTTTGATTTTTCTTTACTCATTATTAAGTCCTCGTTATCTGGAACATGTGATGACAGAAAGCTTTGTTTCAGCCGTACAGATTTTTAAAAATAATCCCTGCGACATTAACCTTTACGTTTTTGTCACAGGGAATTAATAATCATTTTACAAAAGCTATAACGGCGTTCACAGCAATCGTAAGAACAAACAAAGCAATAAGTAAAACTCTTGTGATTTTTCTGAAAATAGCTTCTTTGGTTCTTCCTTCATTTTTTTCATAGAATGAATCGTTAGCGCCGCCTGTAATTGCAGCCGTCATATTCTGCTGCTGCTTTGAATCCTGTAACAAACATAAAATAACCGCAAGAACGCAGGTTAAAATCAGCAGTATTCCGCCGATAATTTCCAGTATACTCATATTCATTTAATATCTTCCTCCATTATTATATACCCGTCTCTTTTACAAATTACTTGGTAAAAACTGCCGATTTCTTTTTATTCTTCTAAAGCCTAAAGTACTTTGTAACAGCGCCGGATATAACGTATTTCAAACCATTTAAATTTAGTATAACATAACAATTAAAAAAAAGCAATATCTTTTTATGAAAAAATTAGACAAAAATCAGATCATATTTTCGGTAAAAACCTTTATAGGAGCATGTGCGGTTATCTCGTTTTCTTTTACAATGCAGTCGTAAGCAAGAATTTTGACACCCTTTTGCTTTGCAAGGTGTAAGGCTTCTCCGAATTCTCGGTGAGTTTCATAATTCGGAATAAGGTATTTTACTTGATTCATTTGTATGATAAACAAAATATATGCGTCGAAGCCGTTTTCGGCAGCCTGAATAAGTTCGTTTATGTGTTTTACGCCTCTTTCTGTAGGAGCGTCCGGAAACATAACGATGTTTTCATTTTCAAGAGTAACTCCCTTGACTTCAGCAAAAGCTCTTTTATTTGCCGACTCCAAATAAAAATCAAAACGTGAATTTTTATATTTCTGTTCGGGCTTTATAATATAATCCGGAAAAAGCTTCGGCAAAAGTTCTGCGGCAATTTTGTTTGGCGCCTGACTGTCTATATTTATAAGCCGTCCGTTTTTATAGACGGAAATCAAATCAAATTTTGTTTTGCGGTTAGGATTATCTGATATTTCGAGAATTATATCTGCTTCGGGTATAAGAAGCTCTCTGCACCGTCCCGTGTTTTTTACATGACAGATCTCTTCTTTGCCGTCTATTTCGGCGTATGCTATAAATCGGTTCGGACGTGAAATAAATCTGCCTTTTACTATGCTGTTATAAATCATTTTTATTTACAATTATATCTGCGGTATTGATCGGTATGACCTTTCTCAGACTTTCAAATGACATTTCTATCTGACAGCCAATCCTGCCGCCGCTGAAAAAAATCTTGTCAAAGCTATTTGCGGTATAGTGAATAACAGTAGTAAAAAGCTTTTTCATGCCTATGGGGGAGCATCCGCCGTGAATGTAGCCTGTAAGCGGAAGAAGTTCCTTTGATTTTATCATTTCTATGGATTTTTCATTAACTGATTTAGCAGCCTTTTTCAAATCCAGTTCTTCACATACCGGTATCATAAATACGTAATATTTTTTTGACTTTCCCGCAGTTACAAGAGTTTTAAAAACCGATTGCGGATTTTCGTTCAGCGCCTGAGCTACATCGGTTCCGCTTATTGCTCCGGTATCGCCGTAAAAATGAGATCTATATTCAATCTTCTTCTGATCCAGTATTCTCATTACGTTTGTTTTTTCCATTTTCTAAAACACCTCTTAAAACAATATATCATATTTTTCCGGAAAAATCAAATACCCTCTTGACAAACCGGAAAATCTGTGATAATATAGTGATATCAAATTGATATCAAAACATATCAATTAATAATTTGAAATAAGGGGAAATCATTATGGAAGAGAAAAAACAAATCAATTTTGAAGAAAAGGAAATGAATCCTTCAAGCGGCTGGGGAATGCTGTTTTTGTCGCTGATTATGTATCTTGCTTCTATCGGAGCGTTTATTGCCGGGGGAAAAGCCGTTTCTGACGGAGACGACGGATTTGCAGCTGTAATATTTATTTTGGCTTCGCTTATTATTGTTTTGGCCATATTAATCGATTGCGGACTGAGAGTAATTAAACCCAATGAGGCGCTGGTTCTGACTCTCTTCGGAAAGTATACAGGTTCAATTAAGAAGGACGGTTTTTTCTTTGTTAATCCTTTCAGTACTTCAGTAAATCCTGCATACATGCAGCAGATGAAAGAATGGAGTCAAAAGATAAAAAACAGCGAGCTGAAAAATACATCATCAGTCGTAAGAAAAAATCTTTCCCTGAAGGCAATGACTTTGCGCAATGAAAAGCAGAAAATCAACGATGAGCAGGGAAACCCCATTGAAATCGGAGTAAATGTTATCTGGAGAATCGATAATACAGCAAAAGCGGTATTTAACGTTGATAATTTTGAGGACTATCTTTCCACACAGGCAGATTCGGCATTGAGAAATATTGTAAGACTTTACCCTTACGACGTTTCCGAGCAGGGAGACGAAAAGTCTCTCAGAGGCTCCAGTCAGGAGGTAGCGGACGCTCTAAAGACAGAACTTCAGCAGAAGGTCGAGGTTGCCGGACTGGAAGTGATCGAAGTAAGAATAACACATCTTGCATATGCGCCGGAAATAGCGGCGGCAATGTTACAGCGTCAGCAGGCGGCGGCTATTATTGAAGCAAGACAAAAAATCGTTGAAGGTGCGGTAGGTATGGTTGAAATGGCGCTTAATAAGCTTTCTGAAAACGAAATATGCAGTCTTGACGAAGAACGCAAAGCACAGATGGTTTCAAATCTTTTGGTTGTTCTCTGCGGAAACAAGGATGCTCAGCCGATAGTGAACAGCGGTTCGCTTTATTAAAAATATATCGGAGGGATAAGCTTGGCAGAGAAAAAAGACAGCGGAAAAAAGCAGATAGTGCTGAGATTGTCCCCGAAGCTGTGGACAGATCTGGCAGACTGGGCTGAGGACGATTTCCGTTCTATTAACGGACAAATTGAATTTCTGCTGACGGAATGCGTTAAAAAAAGAAAGAAAAGCAAAAATAAAGAGGACTGATAAAATCAGTCCTCTTTTTTCACTATATTGAAAGCTTTGCAATTCTTTTTTTGAGTATAGGTCCGACAAGAGCTGCAATAACCATTTTAACAGCCTCACCCGGAAGATAAGGGAATACACAAAGGCTTAAAGCTGCTGTAAATGTTGTACCTTGCTGGTAAACAAACCATATTGTACCGAAAAGGTACCCAAACACCATGCCCAAAATCATACCTATAACATACATGTAGATCTTATTGAATTTGTTTATAAAAAATCCGGTAACAAGCGCTGTAAAAATAAAACCTATAAGGTATCCGCCGGTAGGACCGGCAAGCTTTGCCAGACCGCCGCTGAATCCCGAAAACACCGGAAGTCCGACCATTCCTAAAAGCAGGAATATTACATAGCTTAAGCCGCACAATTTCCAGTCAAGAAGAAACGCACAAATAAAAATTGCCAGTGGGATAAGCGATATCGGGACGGGACTGAACGGTATCGGTATCGCAAAAGGTCCTGCAATACATATCAGTGCGGCAGAAAGCCCCACCATGACAATGTTGAATGTTGTTGTTTTTTTTCTTGTAGCTTCCATTTTTTAACCTCCATTTTTAAGACAAGTTTTTGCCTTTTCTATTATATCATAAAAAAATCGAATTGTCACCCTATTTTTAAAAATAATGTGACATTTTTTGTTTTTTATAAATTATAGTGGATATGTTAATGTCGGATATGTGTAATTTTTACAAAAAAATCGCATGATTTTGTGCATTCATACGAAATATAAATATTTTTTGAAAAAAATGTCCGCAAACAGTCATTTTTGTTGTCTTTATATATATAAGCAATAATATTCCGATTTTTAAAATTGTCATATGTGTCGAAAACTAAAACTAAATATTATTGCAAAATTGTGTATATCAACAAAAATTAAGTTTGTTAATAAAATATGGTAGAATATCCGTATTTTTATATGTATTATGAAAAGGAGGAATCTGAAATGACATAACAGAAGGGACGTTTATGTTTGAGACGTATATGACTTTTACTGAAGAAGATTATGAAAAGGACGGCTTTGAACGTCTTTATAATGCTCAAAAGCAGAAATTGTACTTTATAGCGTACAAGATGCTAAATGATGAAAAGCTTGCAGAGGAAGCTGTTTCTGAAGCGTTTTTAAATATTTCCGTAAAATTCGATTCCTTTAAAACGCTGAGCGATAGTCAGATAGAAGCATATTGTGTTCTTACATTAAAAAACATCTGTAAAAATATTATTAATTCAGAATCGAAAAATAATTGCATAAGCATAGATGACTGTGAAAATGATGACAGTTTTTTATCTGATATTGAATTGCAGTATATAAACAAGATGTATTTAAAGGAAAAAATATCAAAATTAAAACCTAAAGAAAAAGAAGTATTGTTACTTTACTATTTTTATGATTTAAGTATAAGAGAAATTGCAAAGATGAAAAAAATTACAAATGCTGCTGCTCAGAAACGGTTGCAGCAGGCGAGAAAACATTTGAAAAGATTACTGGAGGCGGACAAAAGATGAAAAAAGATAAATCCATATTTGCCGAAGCTCTGGCAGAATCTGTTATTCCGGAAATACTTAACGAATCGCTTCCTTTAGATTATGAACATGAATTTTCAGATGAGTTTGAACGCAGAATGTCAAAGATTATAAAAAGACGAAAAACTCGCGGGGGTAAAATTATCAGCATGGCCAGACGCTGCGGAGCAAGTGTTGCGGCAATATTTGTTATGGCGGCTGGATTGAGTATACTGACAGACGCCGGAAGAGATCCGGCGGTTGATTATCTGGTTCTGTACCATTATGATTTTGATGAAGTTCGTATAAAATGTGAAGAAAATTATGTTTTTCCTGCTACAATTGAAGAAGAATATACTATAGAAGTACCCGAAGGCTTTGAATTAAAGGATGAAACTGTAGGCGAATTTTCTCAAAAAAAATATTATGAAAATAATGAAGATTATATAAAATTTGTACAAGAAGTAGTGGAAGATAATATAATCTACATTGATAATGAACATGGGATCAATGATATTATTACGGATGGAGACGGAATAAAATATGTGATCCATTTTGATGAAGAGGAAGATTATTATCTGATTATGTGGAGCAACGATATATATTTGTTTACATTGCGAACAAATACAAGTCAGGAAACTGCTCTTGATTTATGCAAATCTACAAAAATAAAATAAATTTCAAAAAAAAATTCCGCAAATTATCGTTTTTATTGTCTTTATATATAGAAATGTGAATTTCTAACAAATTTTAATGAGGTGTAAAAATATGAAAAAAGTGAAAAAATTTATTGCTGTATTTACAGCAGCTCTGGCAGTCGGAACATCGGGAATGATAGTCAATGCTGATGAATTGGATTATGCTGTTGATGAAGAAATCATCGTTTTCAGTGAAAATGTTGATGATGCACAAAGTAAAATTTCTATTTCCAATAAAAAAGCTACTTGTACTAGTATTATATCAGGTAAATCTGATATTACTAAAATTTATGTAGAGCAGATATTGCAGAAAAAATCCGGTAGTGATTGGATAGATCATGCAATATGGTACAGAACCGAATATTCTACGGATTTAGAATTTAATAATACTTCGGCAACATTAAACAGCGGTACATATAGAGTAAAAACCGTAGCAAAAGTTTATAAGGGAAATTCTTATGAAGATGTAATAAAATACAGTTTCGAAAAAAGTCTTTAATTTGTTCATAAATTGTTTACATATTTTTTCGAAAAAACTATTGACAGTACTGGAATATTATGCTATAATATAAATGGATACGAAAGGAATATAGATTTCCAGTAGTATTCGTGATAGCTTATCAATTTTGGTTATGTCGAAGATTTGCTGTATGATTGTTCACAATATCATCTCAACCTTTTGTGAATCAATTCATATATGTTTCTGTATCGGCTTAGCCGGTACAGAAACCTTAAATTTAGATGTTGATTAGTGGTTCGGTTAGATCCCCCGTTTTTTGAATGTTTCTTGTAATCGATAATATGATATACTTTAGACATATCACCTCTTGATATGAATGAGCTTTGTATTATTATTCAGCACCGATTATTCTTCGGTTAGCGTTGAAAAATCAACTTCAAAGTCTTTGGCATGCCAAAATTGATTTGATATTAATTATTCGTATATGCACCTCATTATATGAGTAATTATTTCTGCTTTTCTTCGCTGACTAATTTTGGTCAGTGAAGAAATATCAGAATATTCATCGTCTAAGACAATGAATATAATATTTTAACACATACCATAATTCAATTTATGATATCACCTATATAACTCTGCCGACTGAATTCAGTCGGCAGAAGTTATATACGTAGAAAATTAACATAAAATAGAAAATAATGGAGGCGATTATTATGAAAGTAAAAAAATGTTTGAGTACTATACTTGCAGGAATGATGTCGGTTTCGTTGTTGGGAAGTTTGTCTGTGGGTGCATCAGAAGAAAAAATATATACATTTTCAGAGTTACTTGAGATGAGTGAAGAAGAATTTTTGGCTCTTGACGAAACTGCTAATTCTTGTTATTATGATATGAAATCGATACCTGAGGGTGAAGCTAGGGCAATATATGGTATTAATAATATGCAGGGTTCATCTAATGTGCCTGATTATGAGGCCTTGAAAGTTATGTATAGTGACTATGTCGGGTTAAGAGGCGTATTTGATTGTACTGTAAAATCAAGTGATAAGGAATATATTCCTTATGAAACTGAAAAATGCATACAGTATTTATTGGGGGATAGTGTTGAATATACAGTAAAATCACCGTTGATGTCAGGTTCGTCTTATTTCGATTGGAGGCTTGAGGTAAGTATTACTGATTTTAAATTAAAGTTATCAGAAATAATTGATGAGGATATACTTTACTTAGCAAAATTTGAATATTGTATTATGCAGGCTGATAGTAATTTACTTTATCTTTCACCTTATGTTGACATTTTTTCGCATGCCTCTAATTATGGAGAAGCTAACGGCGATGACAAATTTACAGCCGGAGACGCAGCATACATAGCAAAAAAGCTTGCGGAACAGAAAGCAGACGAATTACCGGAAACAGCAGATTTCAATGGTGACGGGAAAATAACAGCATTGGATTGCGCAGAAATAGCTCGGTTCCTTGCCGCTAAAGCTTTGGCAAGAGCCGAAGGTATGTTTGTTGAACAACAATAATATTATTTTTAATAGAGTATTTGTAAATTAGTACAAATACTCTATTAATTTTTGTGCATATATACAAAATTATAAATATATAAAAACAACTATGGTAAAAATAGGAAATTTGTGATATAATATAAACAGAAGGAAAAATACTATTCAAATTAAAAATAGGAGGACAATACAATGAGCAAATTAAAAAAACTTTTAAGTGCTGCTGTAGGTGGAATATTGGCTGTTAATCTAATCAGTATGTTACCGGTAGGAGCGGAAGAAAATAATTGTTCTGAAGGCGTAATATTGAATTCAACACTAGGTATAAATAATATTTTTGAAAATCCAGGGGACATTCCGACAACGACAGCTTCTGTACCAAGTTCGGTTGATTTAAGTACTTCGCCATGCTTTCCGCCTATAGGAGATCAAGGAAGATTAAGTTCATGTGTGGCATTTGCAACGACTTATTACCAATACTCATATGAGGTAAATAAGCTCAATAATGTGACCAATGTTTCTGACAGAGTCATTTATTCACCTAAATGGATTTATAATCTGTTAAACAATGGGGAGTATCATGGTCTCTGTCCAATAGACGCCTATTCTACATTGGAAACATTAGGAAGCTTAAAAAACAGCGATTTTCCTTATACGGATAATTACACGGAATGGCCTTCTCAATTGCAGAATGAAAAGATAGAAGCGTTAGAAACCAGAGTAGAAAATACTGCAAAATATGATATACCTCTTGATAATACTATTCAAAATGTAAACGATCCCTATCTTAATATAGTAAAGCAAATGCTGAATAACGGTAAAGTACTTACGGTTGTTTCACATAATCGTTGGAATTCAGTTGTCCAAAATGGTGAAAGTTTAGCATTCAGATGTTATCAGGGCGGTTCACATATGCTTACTGTTGTAGGCTATGATGATAATAAAAGTTATGATGTTAACGGAAACGGCATTATTGAAGATTGTGAAAAAGGCGCTTTTAAAATAGCAAATTCATGGGGAACAAGTTTTGTTTCAAGTGGGATTAGCTCAAATACCGGTTATTTTTGGGTAATGTACGATGCATTGAATAAAGTAAGCGCTAATAACGTTAATAATTGGGAAGCAAAATATTCCGGAACGCGTAGTCCCGCTTTTAATTTGTTGCCTGATTGTGAGAATGCTTTTTTCACTATAGACGTTGCACATAAAAATGTTAATTTTGTAGGACGTCTTTCTGTTAATACGTCTGACCGTGAGACTTTAACTTTAAAGATAAACAGGGGAACATCTACATTGTGGTCGCATAATAATGCATATACAATATTCCCGTATGTTAGTTCAAATTCTGGCGGATTTGCTTTTAACGGAGATATCTTTTTTGATTATGATAATTTGGCTTCACCTATTTCAAGGTACTGCAATGGGTATAATTGGTTTACATATTTATCGGGAACAACAATGGGAGATGATTATGAATTTAATGTATTGGATAATTTAGGAAATGAAATAGGAACGGATAAACAATTGATAAAATTTGACGAGGATAAATTTGCATATGCATATCAAAATATTTCATTGAAAAAAGGCGATGTGAATTACGATGGCGCTATAACAACAGCAGATGTAGACTATATAATTCAATATATATTACAAGTAAATGATTTATCAAACGTACAATATTATCTTGCTGATTACAATAATGACGGTTCTGCAAACAGCGCTGATGTTATTGCAATGAGAAGAGATAATAATTTATATTAAAAGATATAATTTAAAGGAGTGGGTATTTATGAAAAAACTAAAAAAATGTTTAAGTGCAATACTTGCAGGTATGATATCGGTTTCGTTGTTAGGAAGTCTTGCAGTTAACGCTGAGACTACTGACACAGAAAAAAAAATATATACATTATCGGAATTGTTTGAAATGAGTGAGGAAGAATTTTTTGCGCTTGATCCTGTAGATGAAAATGATCCTAGACCAACCTCTCCAAAAGCAATGTTCGATGACTTGAATCTTGGCATGTATCATTGTAATTTTTTTGGAGATATTTTTATGAGCAAATATCGTAAATACATTCCTTATTATACGGAAAAAGAAATTATGAGATTACTTGACGTAGATGATATTGATTTTGTGATTGAAAGCAGTATAACAACAGATTTGTATGGTAATAGCATAGACCATACGATTTGGGTACATGATCGTTTTTATAGCAGAGATTTTACTAAACTTGAAATTGCAAAAATAAGGTATTGCTTGTATCAAGTTATGCAATTTTATCATGTGTCATATGTACTAGATTCTGCATACAGTACTGGAGATGTTAATGAAGACGGAGAATTTACCGCAATGGACGCAGCGTTTCTGGCCAGAAAACTTGCGGAGCAGAAAGTGGACGAATTACCGGAAACGGCAGATGTTAACGGCGACGGCGAAATAACCGCACTGGATTGTGCAGAAATAGCACGGTTTCTTGCCGCTAAAGCTATGTCAAAAGCCGAAGGTATGTTTGTTGAACAACAATAATAATATTTATGATAGAGTAT
>ERZ827108.595-NODE-595-length-60210-cov-11.896567_pt1 | contig 60210 bp, 60 predicted proteins | sample MGYA00519921_ERZ827108 | MGnify/ENA primary metagenome ERZ827108 (study PRJEB31778, sample SAMEA3449258) | human gut metagenome | biome: human gut; feature: human-associated habitat; material: faeces | place: United Kingdom | collected 2010/2012 ...
CAAGATAGACGATTTCCTCTTTCTCGGCGCGGGTAGCGTCACGGGGCGTAGGCGGCACTTCCGGGGCCGTGGGTGCTGCCTTTTCCTCGGGGGCAGCATGGGTCTTGTCAACCTTGGGCGGCTTGGCCTGCTCCGTAGCCGTTTTCTCCGCCTTGGGTGGACGGCCTCGGCGGGGCTTTTCCGCCTTTTCCTCTTTCTTGGCCCCCGGCTCGGTGGGCGCGGCTTTTTCGGCTTTGGCAGGGCGGCCCCGCTTGGGCTTGGGCTTCTCCGGCTCCGGCATGGGCTTTTCCCATTCCTGCTTGCTGTACTCGGTGACGGAAACAGGCTGGGCTTCCGGCTCCTTGGGGATGTCCGTCGGAGCATCCTTTTCCGGCGTGGAACGCACAGCGGAAAGGTCGATCACCTTTGCGGACGGAGCGGGGCCGCCGCCCACATCAGGGATCTCGGCCTGCTCCATTTCCGGGGCCTTTCCCGGCATTTCAGGTGGGGCCTGTTCCTCCGTGGTAGGGGGATGCTTGCTTTCTTCTGCCATGACACAAATAACCTCCTTGACAAGAATTTAGGCCACGCCGCACGGCTGGCCCATATCGGCACACAGAGAAAACGCCGTCTGCATACAAAAACACCGCCTATGTCCTGTTAGGCGGTGCATTGTGTAAGGCTTGGCAGCTCATTTTCAGTTGTTTTTCTCTGTGTGCCCTTGTCAAGCGATGTTTCTCTTTGAATATAGCGATGCAATTTTTGACCTTTCGGGCTGTTGACACTCGTTATGACTTTAAACGTTTTGCGAGTGAAAGTTTAGACAAAAATATAATATTGACAAATTATTTTCCCGGCGTTATAATCCGTCAGACCTGTATTTTAAGGTTTAGCAATAAATCCAATTCCGGACCGAGGAGGTTTCAGATGAGCGTCCAGATAATTATAGATTCAACAGTGGATATGCCAGATCGTATCAAAGAGTGTTTTCGTATCGTTCCGCTGACCGTGCATTTCGGCGGTGAAGAATTTATTGACGGTGTAACAATAGACAAAGCGCGCTTCTACGAACGCCTCGTTGAAAGCGACGTTCTACCTACAACGAGTCAAGCCACGCCTGCTGCATTTCAGAAAGTATTTGAAGAAGTCACCGCAGCAGGAGACAGCGCCGTTGTTATAACTATTTCTTCCAAGCTTTCAGGGACATATCAAAGTGCGTGCATTGCAGCGGCGGATTTTGATAATATCTTTGTTGTGGACAGCATGACTGCCGCTATCGGGTCCGGTATTCTTGCCGAGCACGCGCTGAAGCTGGCGGAAGCTGGAATAAGCTCGGCGCAGATCGCTGAAGAGCTCGAGGAAAAGAAGGCGGATGTGTGCCTCATAGCATTGCTGGACACTCTCGAATATCTGAAAAAAGGCGGGCGCGTCTCCAAGACAACTGCATTTGCCGGCGGTATTCTTAACATCAAGCCTGTGCTTACCATTCAGGACGGAGAAGTCGTTGTTATCGGAAAAGCACGCGGCTCGAAGCAGGGCAACAACCTGCTCGTAGAAAAGATACATAACAGCGGCGGCATAGATTTTTCAATGCCGATACTGCTTGGCTATTCCGGATTGAGTGACGTGTTCCTGAAAAAATATGTAGAGGACAGCCGCGCGCTCTGGCAGGAGGGAACTGATGCGCTTGATTTCACTTTGCTGTGCGGCGTCATCGGGACTCATACCGGCCCAGGTGTTGTTGCCGTTGCATTTTTTAAGAAAAGTAGCGCACGATGATGAAGCTCCAAGATGATCTACGAACTGTAAACTATGTAGCCTATAAAATAGACAGACCTGTGAAGCAACTTGCTTGCAGGTCTGCCTATTTTACTTTACCTCAAACGGTATATTTGCCGTTTCTGTATTGAAAGCAGTCATGTAAAGCAGAGCTTGCATACCGAATTTCGCACGGTGCAAGCTCTGCTTGCTTGTAAAAATGAAAAAATGAACCTGTTTCGCATACACATCAAAATATGCGTAGAATCAATCTGCGTGGGCGGCACGGATATCCTTTGTAGAGCCGCGCACCTTCAGCACGCAGGGGTATTTGAACTCCATGGAAGAAATGATGCGGCTGTCGCTCTCCATGGCGGAGATCAGCATCTGACATGCCGTATAGCCCATGTTGCTCGAAGGCATCTCCACCGTTGTGAGCGGCGGGAAGATCATCTCGGAATACATGATGTTATCCAGCCCAATCACGGAAATGTCCCCCGGCACGGAAACTCCGGACTGATTGAGCGCCTGAATGACGCCGTAGGCCGAAAGGTCGTTTATCGCGATGATGGCGGTGTAGCCAAGCTGCTTGTAATCCCGCTGTTTGGCAAGCTGCTTGCCGACCTCAAACTCATACTGACCTGTCAATGATTCGCTCTCGACCTCGGCGGTGTAAACGTCGCTGTCGGTAAAGCGGATACCGCTTTGCCTGAGCTCATCACGCACCCCGGCCAGAACCTTTTGCCTGAACTTTTTCGTTATCGGCGTCGAGAGAAAGGCGATCTTCCTATGGCCGTAGTCCACAAGGTGCCTTGCCGCCATGCGCCCGCCGAGGTAGCTGTCGGAGACGGCGTTGATGGCATTGTCAAGTTCGAACTCTGCCTCAAGCAGCGCGACCTGCCCGCCGGAGTCGATATAATGCTTGAGTGTGTCCGGGCTCGTATCCACGGAGACGATGAGCAGAGACATGACGCGGCTGTGCAGCAGGAACATAATGCTGCTGCGCTCCTGCTCTATGCTTCTGTGAGAGGAGAACAGGCGTATCTCGTGCCCGTTCACCATGGCGGCGGATTCAATGCCGAAGACGACCTGATTGTAAAACGGGTTTTGCAGGGACGGCACGATGATGCCGATGGCTCCGCTGGAATTGCTGCGCAGGAGCTGACCGAAAATATTCGGCACATAGTTGAGCTCCTTGGCGGCGGCGAGGACGCGCTTCCTGACCTTGTCGCTGACAGGGTACTTTGAGCCGCTGAGCACTCTGGATGCGGACGCGACCGAGACCCCGGCGCGCGCGGCGACGTCGGAGAGGTTCGCGCCAACGGATGGCTGCTTCATTAAGTTCACCGTCTTTCCTTTTTTCTGTAATATATAGTAAATCAACGTAAAGAAAACGTCAAGAAAAAAGAAAAGGTTTTCTATAAAAATCAAGCTTTTTAAATGTCGAAATCTTTAAGAGACTTTGAACACGCTCAAAAATGTCGGCTTCATTATGCTATTTTTACAAAAAAGAACAAAAAATATTGTTTAGAAAGCAAAAGAAAATACACTTTACAGAAAACGTTTTCTGCTGTATTCTCAAATCATGATGCGGCGGCAGATATGACCCCGCACAGACAAACAACTTTTACAGGAGGAAGAAAATGAAAAAAACACTGGCGATGATCCTTTGCCTCGTTCTCTGTGCAGCTCTGTTCGCAGGCTGCGGCAGCACCGCTGAAGCTCCCGCTGCGGCCCCCGCGGCAGACAGCGCAGCCGATGCGGCACCCGCAGAGGCAATAACCCTCAAGCTCGCCGACAACGGCGCAGACACCATGCCCAACGTTATCGCGGCACGCAAGTTCGCTGAGCTCGCGAACGAGTACACCAACGGCACTGTCACCGTTGAGGTTTTCAGCAACGGCGTTCTCGGTGACGAAGCTTCCGTAGCTGACCAGCTTCAGGCCGGCACCCTCGACATGGCTCGTATCTCCACCACCGGTATGGCTCCCAGCTGCCCCGCACTCAGAGCAGCCTCCATGCCTTTCCTCTTCGCTACCGATCAGGCAAAGTATGACGCGTTCGACGGCGAATTCGGTCAGGCTCTGTCCGAGGCAGTCCTTGAGGACACCGGCATTGTGAACCTCACCTACTTCTTCGCGACCGCACGTTCATTCTATACCGTTGACAAGCCCATCACCTGCGTTGCAGACATGGCCGGCCTGAAGATCCGCTCTCAGGAAGACCCCATCGTCATGGCTATGTTCGAGGCTCTCGGCGCGAAGGCCACCCCGATGAACTACTCCGAAGTCTACTCCGCACTCGAGACCAAGATCGTTGACGGCGCAGAGAACGATATGACCTCTTACTACACCTCCGGCCACTATGAGGTTGCTCCTTACTACAGCCTTGATAAGCACACCGCTCTCGGCTCCCTCTTCTGCATCAGCGGCAAGGCATGGGATTCCCTCAGCGCAGATCAGCAGGATGCACTCAAGAAGGCCGCTCAGGAAGCCTCCATGTACGACCGTGAGCTGCTTGAGACCTCCGAAGCTGACTCCCGCGCAGCTGTCGAAGCAGGCGGCGCTACCATCATCGACGTCGACATTTCCGAATTCCAGGATGCTTGCAGCAGCGTTTACGAACTGTACCCCGAGCTCAAGGAGTACCTTGACCTGATCAAGTAATAGGCCTCGGACACAGACGACACTTTCCGTATAACGAGAGCATTCCGCTCTCGTTATACATTTAAAAAGGGGTTTTACAATGAAATTTGTCGACAAAGCAGATTCTTTTTTCAAGAAAATAATAAAAGTCGAAAAGGCTTTGGGCGCGCTGTCACTGTTTATAATGCTGGTCATTTGCTTCAGCGCGGTCATAATGAGATATGTTTTCAACGATCCGTGGACATGGAGCGAAGAAGTCATCCTCGTCATCCTTGTTATCTTCGGCTATCTCTGCATTTCAATTGACGTTTATAACGATGAGCATATCGCTCTCACATTCCTGTATAACGCAGTGCCCAAGTGGGCAAAGACAGCTTTGGACTGCCTGCGCCACATTCTTATCGGGGGCTTCTTCCTCCTTATGGCTAACTACGGAGTTCAGATATACCAGATAAAGGCTAACAAACAGCTGGCTGCGACCGGCTGGTCCCAGGGCATCGTCTATTTTGCACAGGTAGTGGTTTCCGTACTGGTAGTTTTCTTCTGTGCGATGAATCTTCTGAAGGTCATTGTCCACAGCGCGGACAAGAAAGAAGACAGCGCCGCGCAGCAGAATGAAACTGAAAATGGAGGCGAAAACGTATGAGCACAGTTACAACCGGCATCCTTATCCTTTTCGGCACGCTCCTGGTGCTTATCTGCCTGCGCATACCTATAGCCTTCTCGCTCGGCATCGCGGCGGTCGCCAGCGCGCTCTACCTTGATATCCCCCTGCTCAACATCTTTATGAAGATGGTCACGAGCATGCAGAGCTTCGTCATAATCGCGGCTCCGTTCTTCATCGTCATGGCACAGATCATGTGCGACGGCGGCGTTACCAAGAAGCTCATGAACTTCTGCAACCTTATCGTCGGCCGCATCCGCGGCGGCACGGCGCTGGTGAACATCATCGTCTCCATGCTCTTCGGCGGCATCTCCGGCAGCTCTACTGCCGACGTTTCCTCCATCGGTGCTATGCTCATCCCCGCAATGGTGGATGAGGGCTACGATGCGGACTACTCAGTTGCCGTTACCGTTACCTCCTCCCTTGAGGGCGTCATGATCCCGCCCAGCCAGAACATGCTGTTCTACGCCGTAGCAGCCGGCAGCGGCCTGTCCATAAGCACTCTGCTTATCTGCGGCTATATCCCCGGCGTTCTTCTCACGCTTGGCCTGTGCATCCCCGCTCTCATCATCGCGAAGAAGCGCAACTACCCCATCATGGTCGTCAACACCCAGGGGCAGAAGCTTAGGATCGTCTTTGAGGCGCTTGCCGGCCTGATGGCTATCGTCATCATTGTCGTCAGTACCACCTGCGGTATATGCTCGGCTACCGAGTCCGCCGCTATCGCTGCGGTTTACGCTCTGCTGGTCTCCGTTTTCATTTACAAGTCCCTGACCTTCAAGCAGTTTGTAAACTCCTTCTTCTCCGCGCTCCCGATCATGGCAATGTCTCTTGCTATCATCGCCTGCTCCAACGCGTTCAGCTACGTGATGAGCTACCTCAAAGTGCCTGAGCTCCTCAGCAACGCAGTTCTCAGCATTTCCCATAACCCCAACGTCATCATCCTTCTCATGCTCATGCTGATGATCGTGCTGGGCTGCTTCATGGATATGGGCGTTCTGATCTTTGTCTCCACGCCTATCCTTTATCCTCTGGCTGTCGGCACCCTCGGCATGAACCCGTACCACTTCGGCGTCGTGCTGGTGTTCGGCTTTGCTATAGGTCTCTGCACTCCCCCTGTCGGTACCTCTCTGTTCCTCGGCTGCAAGATCGGCAAGATATCGGTGGAAAGCTCGCTCAAGGCTTTCATACCGTTCTATCTTATCATGCTCATGCTGCTGTTCGTCTTCGCATATGTTCCCGAGGTTTCTCTCTGCCTGCCGAGGTGGCTGGGCCTTACGGTATAAGTGTGGCATGGCGGTGAACAATGGTCATCAACGAATTTTCACTGAAGGCGCTTACCGGGTTCTATGAGAACGAACTGGTAAACAACTTCCTCAGCTTCTGGCTTCCCAGGTGCGAGGACAAGGAAAACGGCGGCTTTCTCAACTGCTTTGACAATAAGGGAGAGCACCTCGTTTCCAAAAACAAGTATTGCTGGAGTCAAGGCCGCTTTGTCTGGATCTTCTCGAAGCTCGCCTCCACCGAGGCGCCCATTTTCTCGGATGCGCAGCGAGCGGAATTTCTGAGGCTCGCCAAGAACGGCGCGGACTTTCTCGAAGCACATGCACTCATCCCGGGCAGGGATATATGCTCCTTCCTGCTCGATGAAAAGGGAGACCCCATCCTCGTCGACGGCGCTGACAGGCTCGATATGAGCATCTATGCCGACTGCTTTGTGATAGCCGGCATGGCAATGTACGCGCTCCAGTCGGGCGAGGAGGGGAAATACAGGTTCGCAAAGGATCTCTATCTTTCCGTCCTCGACAGGGTAGAGAAAAACGACTTCCAGACGCTCCCGTACCCTCTGTCCAAGAGCCTGCGCGCGCACGGGATACCTATGATCCTCTCCAACATTTCAAAGGATATCCACTTTGCGGCAAAGCGTTTTGATCCGGAGTATGCCGGTACCGCGGCGGAGAATATGTGGCGCTTCTCAAGCGACACGCTCAGCCACTTCATGGACGGCGATCACCTCATACATGAGGTGATAACGGCGGATAACAGGTTCTTCCCACAGACTCTGGGCGACCACATCAACCCCGGCCATTCCATAGAGGACGCATGGTTCATGCTTGACTCGGCGGAAATAAACGGGCACAGAGAGAGCTTTGCGGATATCTTCCAAATGGTGCTTTCCACGCTCGATGCGGGCTGGGATGAGCAGTACGGCGGCATCCTGCATTTCGCCTCCGTCCGCGGCGGTGAGCCTGACGGGGACAACAGCGGCTTTGAAGAAGAACCTATGTCCGTGCAGCTCGGCGGCTGGGGCGATAAGCTCTGGTGGCCGCACTCCGAGGCGCTGTACACTACGCTCCGCTGCTATGCGCAGTCCGGTGACGCGCGCTTTCTGGCTTGGCACGAGAAGGTGTTCAACTATGCCTACAGCACCTTCCCCAATACCGACCCGAACATAAGAGAATGGGTACAGATCCGCGAGCGTAACGGGAACGCCTGTGAGAAGGTCGTCGCGCTGCCGGTAAAGGACCCGTACCACGTAATGAGAAATCTAATTTTGATAATAGAGCTGCTGTATAAGATCGCAGCCGGAGAACAGTGATGAAAAGAGAATTTTTCGTAGATAAACTTCGCGTTGTAATTACGGACACCCGCGATGAGATGGGAGCGGCAGCAGCTTCCGACGCGGCAGAGTACATGCGTGCGCAGATAGCAAAGCTCGGCGGCATCTCCGCCATCTTTGCCGCAGCTCCCTCGCAGAACGAGGTGCTTGAGCATGTCAGCCATGAAGATATTGACTGGAGCAAGGTAACGGCGTATCATATGGATGAATATGTCGGCCTCGCGCCTGATGCGCCGCAGCGCTTCGCAAGATACCTTGACGCGCACATCTTCTCGAAGGTGAACTTCGGCAAGGTCAACTATCTCGCCGGGGACGACGGAAAGCTCAACCCCGCCTACAGCGACATGTTTACCCATAACCGCGCGGACATCTGCTTCATGGGCATCGGTGAAAACGGCCACATCGCCTTCAACGATCCCCCTGTCGCCGACCTCTTTGACGATAACTTCGCCAAGGAAGTGAAGCTGGACGATGTCTGCCGCATGCAGCAGGTGCATGACGGCTGCTTTGCAAGCTTTGACCTTGTCCCCGAGAAGGCCATCACGCTCACCGTGCCCACACTCCTGCGCACGAGCAAGCTGATCTGCGCCGTTCCCGGCTCGACGAAGGCAAAGGCCGCGTATGATATGCTCAACGGCCCTATCGGCGTCGAGTGCCCCGCGTCATCGCTCAGACTGCACCCCGACGCGACTCTGTATCTGGACGCTGACGCCGCGGCGCTGCTGAAGGTATAAGCTTCATGCCGTCTCACGGAAAGCAGGGGAGCCTGCTCACAGGTTTTTCTGTGACAGGCTCCGCTTTCCGCGGGCGGCATTTGTACGATTTTTAAAGGAGAGCTATGAAAACTGTTTTCACGAACGGAAGAATTATCCTCGCTGACAGGATCCTTGACGGTTACAGTGTGATCGTCGAGGACGGCGTTATCTCTGACGTGACCAGGGGCAATACCGCGGCGGACAAGGTCGTCGACCTTGGCGGCCGCTACCTCGCTCCCGGCTTTATCGACATGCACACCCACGGCGCGGGCGGCCATGATTTTATGGACGGCACCGAGGAAGCCATAAAGGGCGCGTGCATGACCCACCTGAGCCACGGCACGACCTCCATCGTACCCACGACGCTGACCTGCCTCAACGGTGAGCTGTTCAATTTCTTTGAAGTCTACCGCAAGGTCAAGGCCGGCTGGCACGAGGGACCGAACCTTCTCGGCATACACCTTGAAGGCCCGTTCTTCAACGCCGCGCAGGCCGGTGCGCAGGACCCCAAGTTCCTGCAGCTGCCGACGAGGGAGAACTTCATGCCGATCCTCGAGGCCGGCGGCGCGGACATTATGAGAATTTCTGTGGCCGTTGAGCTTGAGGGCGCGCTCGAACTCGGCGAAGAGCTCAAGAAGCGCGGCGTCATCGCCGCCATCGGGCATTCAGACGCAACTTATGCCGAGGTCGCGAAAGCGGTCAAGGCCGGGTACAGCTTCGTGACACATCTGTACTCGGGCATGTCGGCTCTGCACCGCGTCGGCCCGTACAGAGTGCTCGGCGTTGTGGAATCGGCCTATCTGTTCGATGAACTCGGCGTTGAGATAATTTCGGACGGAAAGCATCTGCCGCCGGAGCTTCTGAGACTGATAGTCAAAAACAAGGGCATCGACAACATCTGCCTTATCACCGACTCCATGCGCGGCGCCGGAATGCCCGAGGGCTCACGCCCCAAGCTCGGCAGCCTCACGAACGGGCAGGAGACGCTCATCCGCGACGGCGTCGCGATGATGCCCGACCTCAAGGCCTTTGCCGGAAGCGTCTGCACTACCGACAGATGCGTGCGCACCATGTATAAGCTCGCGGGCGTATCCCTGCCTGACGCTGTGCGCATGATGACCGCGAACCCCGCGAGGGTGCTCGGCATAGACGGCAGCAAGGGCACGATCGCGAAGGGCATGGATGCAGACCTCGTCGTTTTCGATGAGGACATCAATATCTCCTCGGTGTACGTCGGAGGAGAGCCGCGCTATACGGCAGAGTGATCAATATACGGAGGAACCTGAATTATGCAAATGACATGGCGCTGGTACGGTGAGGGCAACGACCCCATCACCCTTGCCGATATCAAGCAAATCCCCGGTGTGACCGGCATCGTCTGGGCGCTTCACAATAAGCTGCCCGGAGAGATATGGACCGTTGAGGAGATAGAGGAGGTCCGCCAGCAGATCGAAGGCGCGGGCTTCAACATGGACGTGGTCGAATCCGTGAACGTCCATGACGATATTAAGATCGGCCTGCCCACTCGGGACGGGCTTATCGAAAACTACAAGGCCACAATGCGCAACCTCTCCAAATTCGGCGTGAAGGTGATATGCTATAACTTCATGCCTATCTTTGACTGGACGCGCACGGACCTGTTCCACCCGATAGGTGATGGCTCAACTGCGCTGTTCTATCAGAAGAACATGATCCGCGATGACTACAAGTCCATGGCCGAGTATATCCTCAGCTTCACCGAGAAGTACAACATGACCTTCCCCGGCTGGGAGCCTGAGAGAATGGCAAAGCTTGATGAGCTGTTTGCCGCTTACAAGGACGTGACCAAGGAAAAGCTCTGGGATAACCTGCGCTACTTCCTCGAAGCACTCATGCCAACCTGCCATGAGACCGGCATCAAAATGGCCATCCACATGGACGATCCCCCTTGGGACATCTTCGGCCTGCCGCGCCTGCTCGTGGATGAGGCGAGCATCGACCGCTTCCTCAAAATGGTCGACGATCCGTATAACTGCCTCACCCTCTGCTCCGGTTCGCTGAACGCAAATCCCGAAAACAACGTCGCGGATATCGTACGCAGGCACTGCGACCGCATCGCCTTTGCCCATGTCCGTAATATCCACCATTTTGACAATGGCGATTTCTCCGAGGCCGCCCACCGCGACTGCTGCGGCGAGACCGGCATCATCGATATTCTCCGTGCCTACCATGAGAACGACTATCAGGGCTACATCCGCCCGGATCATGGACGTCAGCTGTGGGAGGAAGGCCCCGGCAACTGCCGCCCGGGCTACGGCAAGTATGACCGTGCCCTCGGCATCCAGTACATGCTTGGCGTGTGGGATCTGCTGGACAGGCTGAAAGAGGAAAAGAACAATGGCTGAGCTTATTTTGAACGCCGACGGCATAAAGGATCGTGCCGCGTGGACGGAAAAGGGCTACAGACTCCCGGAATATGACCGGGACGCTATGATCGCCCTGACAAAGGCCGAGCCTGAGTGGGTACACTTCGGCGCGGGCAACATATTCAAGGCCTTCCAGTGCCGTGATCTTCAAAAGCTTCTCAATAACGGCACGGTGCGCAAGGGCGTCATCGCCGTTGAACGTCGGAAAAAGGGCGAGGACACTCATGACGGCCTCACCGTGGCCGTTACGCTGAAGGCCGACGGCACCGTTGAGAAGGACGTCATCGGCTCCATCGCTGAAACCTGCTATCTCTACGGCGGCGAGGAGCGCCTTGCCGAGATATTCTGCGCGCCGACGCTCAAAATGGTGAGCTTCACCGTCACCGAGAAGGCGTACTCCATCACGGATTCCGCCGGTTCCCTGACAGCTGAGGTCACCTCGGACATGGAAGTCGGCCCCGATAAGGCGGCAAGCTACATGGGCAAGCTCACGGCGCTGCTGTACGCGCGCTATCGCCGCGGCGCGCTGCCCGTCGCCATGGTCAGCATGGATAACTGCTCCCATAACGGCGATAAGCTCAAGGCCGCCGTCACCGCCTTTGCCGATGCTTGGGTCGGTAACGGCCTTGCCGAGGAGGGCTTTGCGCGCTATGTCCATGACGGCAGCCGCGTCAGTTTCCCCTGGACGATGATCGATAAGATCACCCCCAGCCCCGATATGACTGTGGGCGCGATGCTGGAGAAGGACGGCCTGCACGGCTTCACTCCGGTGCGCAACGAGCGCGGAACAGTCACCGCCCCTTACGTTAATGCCGAGGAGACGGAGTACCTCGTCATCGAGGACAGCTTCCCGAACGGGAGACTCCCGCTCGACAAGGCCGGCATCATCTATACCGATCGCGCGACTGTCGACAAGGTGGAGCGCATGAAGGTCACGACCTGCCTCAACCCGCTGCACACGGCGCTTGCGGTATACGGCTGCCTGCTGGGCTATGACCGTATCTGGAAAGAAATGAAGGATGAGGAGCTTGTGCGCCTTATAAAGACCATTGGCTATAAAGATGGGCTGCCGGTGGTGACCGATCCGGGTATAATCGACCCGAAGGAGTTTATCGACACCGTCGTGAACGTGCGCCTTGTGAACCCCTTCATGCCTGATACGCCTCAGCGCATCGCGACCGATACCTCCCAGAAGCTGCCCATCCGCTATGGCGAGACGATAAAGGCCTACATGGCCTCCGACACACTTGATGTGCAGCAGCTGCGCATGATCCCGCTGGTCTTTGCCGGATGGCTGCGCTATCTGATGGCCGTGGACGATAACGGTAACGCGTTTACCCCGAGTCCCGATCCGATGCTCGGCGAAGCGCAGAGCTATGTCGCAGCTTTCTGTCTCGGCCAGCATATCACCGCCGCCGAGGCTATGGATAAGCTCTCAGGCCTGCTTTCGAGCGAAAAAGTATTCGGCGTCGATCTTATACAGTGCGGTCTTGCCGAGCGCGTCTGTGAATACTTCGCAGAGCTCATCGCCTCTCCCGGCGCTGTGAGGGCGACCTTGAAAAAATATACAATGTGAATTCGACCGAATAGGAAAAAGGTATTTGCTAAAACACGGTCAAAGCATGCCAACATAGCAGCTCTTACATAGGATGCTACATCGAACCGAAACAGCACCAATATAAATTTATACCGACGCAAATCTTGAGCACCCCCAGCGCGATTTGCCATTGCACGTAGTTTATGGTGTACTAACGCCGAAACGCCCTGAACGATTTGTTCAGGGTGTTTGTTTTATCTGGAAATTTCGGTGGGACTTGCTCTTAAATAGTGACAGCTGATCCGGAATATGGGCTGAGATACTATACGATTGATCCAGCGATCATTCAAGATTGAGCTGGATGGAGACAGCAAAAATACCGTGCTTTTTTGAAATATCCATAAGACCATTGTTGCGAGCTACACATGCTTCCACGTTTTTCAGACCATAGCCGTGTACATTGCCGGGACGCTGAAGTTTTTTACCGTTGTATGGATTGCTGACCTCGTACAGCAGAAGATGATTTTTCTGATGTATGACGATAGAAACCACCCGAGCGGATTCCTCCTCAATCTGGCAGCAGGCTTCTATGGCGTTGTCCAATGTGTTGCCGATGATAACGAACAGATCTGTTGCGGGGAAATTCATCCGGCTGTCGACCCAAATCTCAGGCCGGATCGTAACGCCAAGTTCCTCGGCTTTCTTCATCCCGTAGGCAAGAATGCTGTCGATCTGCTTGTTTCCCGTATCCACCGCATTGGCGATACCGGAAAAAGCGGACTGAAGCTGCTCCAGACATTTTTGGGCTTCTTCCCGGTTTTCATTTGCCACCAGCGATTCCATGGAAGACATATACTTTCTGATATCGTGCCACATCCGGCGCGTCTCTTCCTGACGCTCCATAATATCAAGATAATAGTTCTTCTGCAGCTCCAGCTGCTGCCTCGCAGTTCTTTCTTCCCGTTCCCGCTCATGGGAACGGTTCAATGTTTCCACAGAAGCGCACATGATCAGATTGATATACAGCAGACCCAGCGTTTCAAAACGCAGAAAGTCCGGCCCATTTCCCTCAATAATGATAAAAAAGTTCTGCTGACAGATGTAAGTGCTCAGGAGCAGGCAGGAGAGAAGCGGCAAAGCCTTGAGAAGGCTATATGTGTAACTTTTTGCCTTTGTGATCGTCAAAATAATATACAGACACAGTAAATGAAACAGCTTGCAGAGAATATTGTAAATAAGCCGCGCCGTGCCGCTTCCCATCAGCTCACCGGCAGGAATGCCGCCCGATTGCAGAAGCATACCGCATAAGATATCCGTAAGGATGGCAAAGACGAAAAACAGAATGGTCGGATATAACGTGGCGAGCCAGCCCTTGCTGAAATATATTTTAGCTGAAAAATAGGTGAGGATCATAATGGCTGTGAAGCGAAGCGGAGAAGAGGGGAGCAGCAGCGACAGCGCGGCCAAAGCCGCCGCATAAATCGCACCGACGGCCGCTTTCAGGGGCAAGGGGCGGATAGTTCTGCCAAGCATCCCTGAAAAGAAATACCAAGGCAGGAATACTTCCACCAGGACAGTAGCCAGTTCAATCCATATGTTCATACAGGCGTTTCCCCTTTATATATTCACTGAGCCGGTGCTGAAAATCGTTTTTTCTGCTCCGACCGATGGGAATAAGGTCTCCGTTTGTCATTGTAATGTTCTGCTGGGTAAGCCGGTCAACATACTCCATGTTGATATAATAGCTCTTATGCGGCTGGGCAAAGATACTGTGCGGGACTTGGCTGATCGCCTCGGTAAGTGTGCTACGCACGGATATGTTTTCTCCGTTGTTCAGGTGAATGAGAAGCTGATGACGCAGGACCTCGAAATACATGATTTCATTGATGGGTATAAACATTTGAGTGCCGTTGGAAAAGATACTTACCTTCTGAGGAAGGATCCGCTCCATAGCTAATCTCATAACATCGGAAAAGGTATCATAAGTAATGGGTTTCGGCAGATACCGCATGGCAATGCCATATCCGCGAACCGCATAGTTGAGGCTTTGGGTCGTGAATACGATGACGGGCTTCGGGGACAGGCGGATAAGCCGGGCACCAAGCTCCAAGCCGTTCAGCTGTCCCATTTCTATGTCCAGAAAGACGAGATCATAAAAATCTTTGCCATAGGCTTCCAGCAGGGCCTCACCGCTTGTGAATGCCGTGGTCGGGATCGTCGGATCATACCGGGCGCAATAGCTTTGCATCAGCTTCAGATCAGCAGCGTCATCATCACATATTGCTATCTTCATGGTTTTTCCTTTCCAGCTTTTTTTTTGATAGTATCATACAACGTTTTGACTATACTTTCAACCGTTTGTGCCGCCGGAGCTGCTGTTCGTGCCGGAGCTGTTGCTGCCTTATCCGGATTTTGATACCATTTAACCAAATCATTCATATGAAGAGGAGCTTCGCGATGAAAAAGAAATGTATTCTTCTGCTCTGCATTGCTGCTGCCGCACTTTGCCTATGTTCATGCGCAAAGAATCAGGACGGTGGTCATGGCACAGCCTCTGACGGGCAGATAAGATATCGCTATGTCAGGGAGGCGCTTTCTCTTCCGGTGAGCGGAACCTATCTCGCCATCTATGATATTACCGCATGCGACGACCAGTTCTTTATTTTCTGCGGAACGATGGATGATAACGACGATGATATGGTTCAGCATAATTTCGTTATGGATATAAGCGGGAATCTTCTGACAGAATATCCGACTCTCAGCAGTACCGACGACAGCTTTATAGGTTTCCCTATCGATTATTGCCTGACGAAGAACGGTGAACTGATCACCTTAGAAAGAAAAACCGGTTATGACCGAGTGGATGGAGTAATTCAGCCGAACTGGGATGATACAGGCTCCACGATAGCCGTCCGTGAAGACGACGGACAAATCACAGTGGAATACCCTATAGACAGCCGTCTGAAAGAGCCCTGGCAGATCGAATGCCGCGGAGAACAGATCTGCATTTGTGCAAATCGATCCCTTGCCGTTTATGATTTATCGGGAACGCTCCTGTATTTCTACGAGAGCAAGGGACGGATCGACTCCGCATGCTTTATGGCAGACGGCGCTGTCGCCGTTTTGGAGAGCGGGGATGAATACGCCCTCGATAAGACAACTGGACAGCGCCTGCTGAAAATTGATGCCGAAGGGCAGACCGCAGAGGAGTTCATGCCGCTGGCCGGAAATGTTGTAAAGCTGATAAGCGGCGCAGAATGTGCTTTTTACATAGATAATGGCAGCGCTCTGCTGGGCGTGGACGGTGACAGCAGGGAGACATTCGAGATTTTAAACTGGACTGCCTCCGGGGTGAACGGGGTAAATGCTGCTGTGCAGAGTCTGAGCGGCGGGAGATTTCTGTACTATGACGCCTATACGGCCTTTCTTCTCAAGCCCTCCTCCGTTCCTTACGACCAGATGGTCACACTGAAGCTGGGTACCATGGACGCCTATTCCGTGGCGGATATTGCGGCTGATTTTAATGCGTCCAGCGAAAGAATTCAGATAGAAGTGGTCGATTATTCCCAATACGACAGCGCCGACGGCAGCACCACCGGCCTTGACCGGCTGGAGCTGGACATCCTGTCCGGAAACGGACCGGATATTTACGACCTGCTGACCCTGCCCCGCAAGCAGTATGAAAAGGCGGGGCGTCTGGCAGACCTGTACCCATTCATGGAAAAAGACGACACGCTGAAAAACGTGGAATTGCTGCCTGAGCTGCTGACTCAGACGGAGACGGAGGGCAAGCTCTACACCCTTATCCCAGCCTACGGTATTCTGACTCTCACCGGCGACCCGGACATTATCGGAACGGATGCTCCTCTTACGCTGACGGAAATGCTGAGCCTTTATGACAAAATGGGGGAGGGAGAAAACCCCTTCGGCATCGCCATGTCAAAAAAAGACTATATCGATGCAATGGTGTCCCTGAGCAACACGGTCTTTGTGGACTGGGAAAACAGAAGCTGTAGCTTTGACAGTGATCAGTTTGCCGCGCTGCTGGAATTTGCGGCAAGGCTTCCGGATACCGGAGACACAAGTGATCAGATAAACATGGTCTATACAGGAAAACAGCTGCTCTCCCTGCGGGAGATATTCAACATTTACGATCTTGTTGCGTTCAACTATTATTTTCACGGGAATATGATGCTTTATGGCATACCATCGGCTGAAAAAGGCGGTACGGCAATAAAGCCGTATGCGGCGTTGGGGATATCGGTTGATTGTAAGGATAAGGAGGGCGCTTGGTCTTTTATCCGCACATTCTTATATGACCAATACCAGACCAAACTGGCCGGCCGTGCCCTCCCGGCCACAAAAACCGGGTTTGATTCCATCATTAACGATTATATGGCATGGGTCAGTGCCGGCGGAAGAATGCACACAATCGATCCTTTTGGTAATGATGTAACCATTCAGGAAACAGACGGTCGCATTGCAGATAGGCTCCGTAATGCCATCAGTTCAGTCAGCTGTGTTTACGACAATAACACTGCCCTTACCGATCTGATTTGGAAAGAAGCTCAGCCCTTTTTCGCTGGCAGCAAGACAGCCGCGCAGACTGCGGATATCATTCAGTCCAAGACCGCGATTTATATTGCAGAACAGACCTGATCAAAGGATGTACCGGCTGAACATTGCCGCGCAGAGGAGGTTTAGTGTAATGAAAGGTAGAAGTTTATTAGCAGCGCTTATGGCTCTGTGCCTGTTTTTTAGTCTTGCCGCCTGCGGCAAGACCGGGGCAGGCGAACAGCCGGGAGATACCGCCCCAACATCATCCCCCGTCGAAGAGCAGGGGCCGCTGGCGGTAGAATTGACCTCTCCCTCAGGCCGTCCTGCTGCCATGACCTGTGACGGCTCTACGATCTATCATCTGGGTCAGGCTGACAACGCGCTGGTGGTGCATAGTCTGGATGTGGAGTCCGGCCAGTGGGCAGAGGTTCTTCGGCAGGATGGAGCTCTAGAAAACGCCATGCAGTTCTTTGCATCTGCGGCAGATGGAAAGCTAGTGGTCGTTATAGTCCCTGAGGATGCCGGTTCGGAATGCGGCATTCTGTGCTTTGATCTCTCCACAGGGCAGCTTGTTTCCCAATCGTCCTTTGACAGAAGGGGAGGCTTAAACGGTATACTCAGCTATGAGGGCAGGATCATGGCTTGGGACGCTTACAACGGCAAAGTGACGATCCTTGATCCGCAGGGCAGGAGTGAGGGTTCCTACAGTCTTGGCGGAGCCATACAGTCCGTCTCCTGTCTGGCCGGTACGCCTATCGTGTGTTACGCCATTGGTGATCAGGTGTTTCTGGGTACTATGGATCTGGAGGGCTATCAGCGGATAGCCGAGATCACGATCGAGCAGCGCTGTGAACTGAGCAGCATCAGCAACAGCCCGTTTCTTGCCGGCGGGAATGCCTTATATGAGTTTGACATGGACGCTGGTCATTTGGAGCCCGTGCTGTACTGGCGGGATATAGCGGGGCTTCCAAGCCCCACTCAGGTATTTTCTTTGGACAGCAGCACCGTTATAGGCTACAATGAGTACTATAACACCTTGACAAAATACGACCTTGACGCTATTCCTGAGCGGCAGCAGATAACCATCGGAGCCATGCAGTATGGCGCCGAGCTCGAGATGGCCATTGCCGCCTTTAACAGCCAGAGCAAAGAATATGTGGCCAGACTCAAGACCTACGGCCTGAGTGAGATGGACAGGTTTTTAGTGGACATCAGCTCCGGCAACACCTTGGACATCGTGTGTACGGGTCTCCATCCCGACGGGACGATTCTGAATTATTCCACCATTGACAGCGGAGCCTTTGAGGATTTGCTTCCGTATATCGACGCAGACCCTCAGCTGAGCCGCGAAGCGTTCCTGCCCCAAGCTCTGGAATTTATGACGGATGAGAACGGGCATATGTATGAGCTGTTTTGCTTCATGACCGTGTCCAGCATGATCAGCTCCAAGGAGACCGCCCAGCAAATATCCGGCCCGGAAGACCTGCTGCGGCTGCCAGCGGAGCTGCCCCAAGGCTATGCCCTGCTTGGCGGAATCAATCGGGACAGCCTGCTTGACTACATCTGTCAGCTCGCCAGTGTATATTGCGTGGACTTTGAAAAGGGCCAGTGCGACTTCAGCAAAGGCAACTTCGATAAATGGTTGGAGCTATACAGCGGCTATAAGCCGTATGACTTTGATGCCCATGATGACTACCTCATCTCAGTGTTTTCCGCAGTCAGTTTCATCGGCGCGGAGTCTATGCGCCAGCGTTACGGTGAGGATTATCAGTATATGGGCTGGCCAAACGGTCAAGGGAATATACCGCTGCTGTCGGGAGCTAACGGCGGATACTGCATGCTTGCCAGCAGCCAGCATAAGGATGCCGCATGGCAGCTGCTGAAAACGCTTCTGTCTGTAGAATACGATGATATCGTCGCCGCTATTATGATGCCCGTGATGCGCGACGATTTCCAACAGGCCATAGCCGCTCTTCCTGACCTCAATGAAAAGGAGGGGCTGGACATAAGACCCGAGGACATAGAGAAACTGGTCAATCTCATGGAAGGGCCTTCTCTTGCTCCCAGGACCAGCGGCATAGACGCGATTATCAGGGAGGAAGCCCAAAAGTATGCCGCCGGGCAGAGCTCATTGGATGCCGCCGTGGCAAGCATTCAATCCAGAGCCAGTATCTACATGGCAGAACAGTACGGATGAACGATTCATGCCAATCCAATATTAATGTGTCGTCGGCACGGCCTCCATAGAAATGTATATCGACTGGCTAAAAAACTACAAGTAAAAAGGATCCCGGGCTGACTCAGCCGGAGTATTCCGTATTTATACGCTTGTTATTATCTGATCCATATTCATCATATTATATATATTTCATACCCGGCATCCGTACAAAACGCTGAATATGTACCGTCAGGCGCGCTGTCACGCATAACAATATTGACTTTGTTAAAAAAAGGCATATAATAAATTGCGTGCATAACTGGTATATGCCAGTAGGATTATACCACGTGTGCCCGCTCGGTCAAAAGGACGGTATAAATATGACAGAATCCGCGGCTCAGCCGTTGTACAAATACATAAAGGATGATATCGTCCGGCAGATAAAGGACGGCATATATAAGCCGGATCAGTGTCTCCCGTCAGAGCGCGATTTCTGCCTCATCTACGGCACAACGCGCATGACCGTGCGCCACGCGCTCAACGATCTGGAGGTCGAGGGCGTTGTGTACAGGCTTCAGGGCAAGGGCACATTTGTGACCGGGGCAAAGCTTGTGCAGCCGCTGATGCAGGTGACGGGCTTCACGGAGGATATGCAGCGCCGCGGGAAAATTCCCAGCTCCCGGCTGCTCTACGCCGGTGTCCAGAAGGCGAATCATATCATTGCCAGCGACCTTGGCATAGGCCTTGGGCAGGATTATATACTCATCCGCCGCCTGCGCTTTGCCGACGGAGTGCCGCTTGCGATAGAGGAGACGGCTCTGAGCTACGAGCTGTGCAGCGCACTGCTGGATGATGACATCGCTCACGGCTCGATATACGGGCGGCTCAGACAGATGGGTATAAAGCTCATCACGGGAGAGCAGTATATGGAAGCCACGCTCGCCGACAGCGAACAGGCGGAGCTTCTGCAGATCGAGCGCGGCGCCGCGGTCATGCACATTGAGCGGCATGTCTGCTCTGAGCAGGGCATACCCGTTGAGGCCACATATTCCACCTACCGCGGCGACCAGTACCGCTTCTTCGTGAACTTTGACAGCACCCTCCGCTGATTTTTGACTGCGGTCTTTACCTGTGCCATGTGCCGGGTTTTAAGATAAATTTTTTGATAAGGAGAATACTTAATGAAAAAGATCATCGCAATGCTCCTCGCTCTCTGCATGGTATTTGCTCTCTGCGCCTGCGGTCAGCCTGCCGCACCCGCTGCTGAGCAGCCTGCCGCAGCAGAAACAGCCGCCGCGGCTGAGGATGCCGCACCCGCAGAAGACACCGTCACCATCATGGTCCCGCCCGTGTCATCCACCTATCAGGACGATATAGACACCTGGGCAGCCGAGTTCACCGAGATGCACCCCAACATCAAGATCGAAGTCATCAAGACCTCTTGGGACGATCATAATGATAAGCTCAGCACCATGGCAAATGCCGGTGAAGCTCCCGACATCGCTGAGATATCCTACTCCAACATCGGCCAGTATGTCGACCTCGGCCTCGGTGTTGACATCTCTGCATACATGGATGCCGACAGGCTTGCCGACTATGACCAGAACGCAATGGACTATATGTCCATTGAGAACGTTCCCTACGGTCTTCCCCTCTACATAACCATTCAGTCCATCGGCGGCAACCGCGAGATGCTTGAAGCTGCCGGTGCTGACATCGAAAAGATCCAGACCGAAGGCTGGACCTACGAGGAGTTCCTTGAGATCCTCAAGGCCGGCACCACTGCCGACTGCTTCGGCTTCGCGTTTGCAAACTCCGGCGTCACCGCCTCCGACGTTCCCAACATCATGGGTGTTATGGCTGGCCTCACCAATGCCTTCACTCCTGAGCTGAAGTATGCCTTCACCTCTGAGAATATGCTCAACCTTCTCAACGCCATTGAGGAAATGACCAAGGCAGGCTACATGCCCAACTACGCTGTTGAAGCCGGTCAGCGCATGGTCATGTGCCAGCAGGGCAAGACCATGATCTTCGGCAAGGCAATGCCCCTTTTCGAGAACAACATCAACAAGAACAACGCCGCTCTCGAGGCCAATGACGGCACCGCCGTTGAGAACTCCATCCCCCTGAGCTACGTCTTCCTCCCCATGCCCACTATGGACGGCGTGACTGAGTCCTGCTTCGGCACTGTCGACGGTCTCATCGCTCTGCGCAATAACAACACCACCGACGAGCACCTCAAGAACGTCTGCCTCGTCATGGATTACCTCTGCTCCGGCGAGCGCGTCGCCGCTGTTGACTCCACTCTGCTCCTCGACCCCGTCTGCCAGACCGGCCGCGACGCTTACGTCAGCCCCGAGGGCATCGATGAGGGCAACGCTGCATGCGCCGCACGTGAGATCGGTCTCGTCGTCGCTCCTCCTGCCGGCATTTCCGTTGAGCAGGCAGCCAACGCCAAGACCATCATGGACGAGGTCATAGTGCCTAAGTTCCAGTCCCTGCTCGCAGGTGAAGCCACCGCACAGGAAGTCTTCGACGCCATCAACGAGCGCGCCGTTGAGCTGTTCGGTGCGGACGGCATCGTCACCGGGCTTCTGTAAGCCATCGGCACCGCCGAAAGCGAGATAATACATTTTTCTGCCCCGCCCAGCTTCGGCCGGGTGGGGCAGATTTTAATAGTACGGAGGTAAAGGCTATGAGCAAATACAGAGGCCCGAGGCTGGGCTCCCGCCGTTTTCGTCTGAAGGATGACGACTGGTGGGGCTATGCCTTTATATTTGTGGCCATGCTGGTTTTCTGCGTATTCACGCTCTACCCGGTTCTCAGCGCCGTCAAGACGAGCTTTCTGAAATATAAGCCGTTCGGCTCTGAATTCATCGGGCTGAAAAACTATACGGACAGCTTCAAAAGCGCACTTTTCTTCAAGGCGGTCAAAAACACTGTTGTCTATACCGTCGTTGTTGTGCCGCTGTCTTTGCTGATAGCCTTTTCTATCGCGATAATGATACTGCCGTTCAAAAAAGGCGTGCAGTCGGTGTTCAAGTCCATCTACTATCTCCCCGGCATCGCCTCGGGCGTGGCGCTGTCTGTCGTGTGGCTGTGGCTGTATGACTCTTCGCCGGACGGGCTTTTCAATCAGGTGCTCGCATTCTTCGGGCTGCCAACGCAGAACTGGCTCTCATCAAGCAAAACATCCATGCTCTCTCTGATGCTGATGGCGCTGCTCTCCGGGCAGGGAACTAATATCATCATCTACATAGCGGCACTCCTCGGCATCGACAACAGCTACTTTGAAGCGGCGGAGCTCGACGGCGCGACCTTCTTCCAGAAGATCCGCTATATCGTGTTCCCGCTCGTCAAGCCCACGACGCTCTTCCTCCTCGTGACGGGAATAATCGGGTCGTTCCAGGTGTTCCAGAACGCCTTCCTTATGACGGGCGGCGGCCCTGACAACAGCACGACGATGATAGGCCTGCTCATCTATAAGAATGCGTTTGAATATTCCAAGTTCGGTCTCGCCTGCGCCCAGGCCATACTGCTTGCTATCGTTATCGCGCTCATCTCCATGCTCCAGTTCAAGCTGATGGGCGTGGATGTGGAATACTGAGGAGGTGCGGCATGACAACTGGTCTTTATTCCCAGCATCTCAATGACAGGAAGAAGCTCTATATCCGCAACACTGTGCTTGCACTGATGCTCATCCTTTTTGCGCTGATCGCGATCTTCCCGATATTCTATATGATAATGTCCTCGTTCGGGCCGGCCGTCGCAACGGCGGGCACATCGCGCTCCGTCATCCCGCGGCGCTTCACGCTTGACTCGTATAAGGCGTTTTTCAGCTTTAACAAATACTCCGTGCGCTGGATATGGAACAGCTTTGTCGTTGCTTCGCTCACGGTCATCGGCAATGTCATCTTTGCCTCGCTCGCGGGCTACGCCTTTTCCAAGATCAACTTCAAAGGCCGCCGCTGGCTGTTCGGCATGATACTTGTGGCAATGATGATCCCATATCAGGTGACGCAGGTGCCGCTCTATATCCTCATCGCCAACAAGCTGAAGATGACTAACACCTATGCCGCGCTCATTCTCCCCGGCGTCGTCACGTCGTACAATATCTTTCTGGCAAAGCAGTTTTTTACCAGCATTCCCACGCCGCTTATCGAGAGCGCCAAGCTTGATGGGTGCAGCCAGCTGCGCATATTCGTGAAGATAATCATGCCGCTTTCAAAGACCGTACTCGCGGTCATGGCGATAAACACGTTCCTCTCAACGTGGAACTCCTTCTTCTGGCCCTTCCTTGTCACGAGCAAGGATTATATGTACACCATCCAGGTCGGCCTGAAGACCTTCAAATTCGCAAACGAAACTCTGCTCGCGCCTATGATGGCAGGGGCAACGCTCTCCGCACTGCCGATGTTCATCCTGTTCTTCGCGCTTCAGAAGTACTTCCTTGAGGGCGTGACGATCGGCGCGGTAAAGGGCTGAGAGAAGGGGAAAATATCGATGGATACTTCCGATATAACGAAGCTCGCGACCGAGCGGCGCAACCCGCGCAGCCGCGATATCGACCGCCTGACGACAGCGGAGATGGTCAGCCTCATCAACAGTGAGGACAAGAAAGTTGCCGACGCTGTGGAGAAGGTCTGCCCGCAGATCGCCGCCGCCATAGACCTCATATATGCGCGCATGAAGCGCGGCGGACGTCTTATATACTGCGGCTGCGGTACCTCCGGGCGCCTCGGCATACTCGATGCCTCCGAGTGCCCGCCGACGTATTCCGTCTCGCCGGAGACCGTGCAGGCGGTCATTGCAGGCGGAAAGGGTGCGGTCTTCAACGCCGTCGAGGGCGCGGAGGACAGCGCCGAGCTTGGCAAAGAGGATATGCTCAAACTCGCCCTGACGGAGAATGACACGCTTGTCGGCATCGCCGCGAGCGGCAGAACGCCGTATGTCCTCGGCGCGATGAAAGCGGCGCGCGGCGTGGGCGCGGGCGTGATCGGGCTGACCTGCTGCCCCGGCTCTGAGATAGATCGGGCGGCGGATGTCGGCATCTCTCCCGACCCGGGCCCCGAGGTCATCACAGGCTCGACCCGCATGAAGTGCGGCACGGCTCAGAAGATGGTGCTGAATATGCTCTCCACCTGCACGATGGTCAAGCTCGGCAAGGTGTACGGCAACCTCATGGTCGATGTAAAGCCCTCGAACGAGAAGCTTGTGCACCGCTGCATCTCCATCGTGCGCGAAACGACCGGCGCGGATGAAAAGACTGCCGTCGCCGCGCTTGAAGCATGCGGCTACAAATGCAAGACCGCGATAGTCATGCTGCTGTGCTCTGTCAGTGCAGATGAAGCCGAGGCACGGCTGGGCAGAAGCGATGGCCGCGTCGCGGACGCAATACGCTGAATAAATAAAAGAGGCTGTAACCGATGCGTATAGCATACCATTACAGCCTCTTTGACAATTACAGACTTATCTTATATTATCAGGCTGTCAAAAACTATGCTTTGAAGCTTGATAACAGAGCAGCGGGGGAGCTTGAGGGGGCAAGGCCCACCTCAAATTGGATAAGCCGCCGTCGAAAGCCTTGACATATCAAGGCTTTCGATAATAGCATTTTGAATGCTTTCAAAATGCTCGGCGGAAAACGCGGTCGAAAAAGTCCTCATGGGACTTTTTTGACAAGCGTTTTATAAACTTATCTTGCCCATGACCACCGGGTGCTTTGCCCCGGTCACGGACGGCACATTGTTCGCGTGGGCGAAGATGGCTTCGTTTGCCAGTATGGCAAACGCGAGCGCCTCTTTCGCGTTGCCGTCAAAGCCCAGTTCTTCGTTCGTCATTACCCGGCACACCGGCAGCAGCTGCCGTATGTGCTGCATGAGCGCCGCGTTCAGCGCGCCGCCTCCGCCGACGATGAGCCGCGCAGGCGGCTCCGGTGCATAGTCCCGCACCGCCGCGGCTATGCACTCCGCGGTAAAGCGCGTCGCCGTCGCGAGCACGTCCAAAAGCCGAATCCCCTCAGCCCCGGCGTATGCGCAGAGCGACGCTGTGTACTCAGCGCCGTAGCGCTCACGCCCTGTCGTTTTGGGCGGGCGCTGTGCAAGGTACGGATCGTTCAGCATATGCCGCAGGAGCTTTTCGCTGACTTGCCCCTGCGCTGCAAGCGCCCCGCCTGCGTCGTAGGCCGCCGCGCCATCTGTCAGGCGCGCTGTGACAGCGTCCATGACCATGTTGCCCGGACCCGTGTCAAACGCGAGGACGTCGTCCAGCCCGCACCCGGCAGGGAGAAAGCTGATGTTTCCTATCCCGCCGATGTTCTGCAGGGCGACGCACTCTGTCTCGCTGCGGTAGAGCAGAAACTCCGTATACGGCACGAGCGGCGCGCCGAGCCCGCCCGCCGCCATATCTCTTACGCGGAAGTCCCCGACGACCGGGCAGGAGAACTCCTCTGCGAGCATCGCATCCTCACCTAACTGGAGCGTGCTGCGCAGCCTATGACCAAGGTATTCCTCCTCATTCGGTATGTGCCAGAACGTCTGCCCGTGATTGCCGATGAGGTCGATATCCGCTTTGTTGACTCCTGCATGGCGGCAGAGCTCGCGTCCGGCCTCACAGTAAAGCTCGCCTAAAAGGAAGTTCATGCGGCAGAAATCCGCTGCCGCGGCGCTGCCGCCGCTCGCAAGACGCAGTATCTCCGCGCGGACCTCTGGCGCGAACGGAATGAACACAAAATCGCGCTGCTTCACGCGCGTTGCCGTGCCGTGCCCATATATTTCGGCAAGGACAGCGTCTATACCGTCGGCACTTGTGCCGGACATAAAGCCGATGACAAGGCGGTACGGCTTGGTTATAAGCGCTTCTATCGGGTGCTCCATATATCCTCCAACTCGCCGCCTGACGCGGCAGATATTGATTTGAAGTTTATTACGCTGAACAGTTTTTGTCAACTGATGGTATGTACGGAAGGAGAAGAACATGAACAGAATTTTGCTTGGGCAGCGGCTCGCCTTCGGCTTTGAAGGCACGTGCATCCCTGAGAATTTTGCCGCGCTCGTGCGCGAATATAAGATCGGCAATGTCATACTGTTCCGACGGAATATTGAAAATAACGAACAGCTCCGCCGGCTCTGCCGGGAGCTCCAGTCGCTCATTATTGCCGAGACCGGACACCCGGCCTTCATTACGATCGACCAGGAGGGCGGCATGGTCACGCGCCTTGCGCCAGACGCGGTGAACGTTCCGGGCAACATGGCCATCGCCGCGACGGGGCGCATCGGGGATGCGTATACCTCCGCCGCGATAACCGCGCGCCAGCTGCGCGGCGTGGGCGTGAACTTCAATCTTGCGCCCGTGCTGGACGTCAACAGCAACCGCCGCAACCCCGTTATCGGGGTGCGCAGCTTCGGCGATGACGCCGCGCGCGTCGCCGCGCTTGCCCGCGAGGCCGTGCGAGGATATGCCGATGCGGGAGTTCTCTGCTGCGGCAAGCACTTTCCCGGCCACGGCGATACCGCGGTCGACTCTCACCTTGGCCTGCCGTGCATAGACAAGCCGCTTGCGGAGCTTGAGGAGTCCGAGCTTCTGCCGTTCCGCGCCGCGATAGAGTCGGGCATCCCTGCCATCATGAGCAGCCACATTCTCTTCCCGCAGATCGAGAAAGAAAACGTCCCCGCGACGATGTCGTGGACGATTATGCGCGGCATACTGCGCGGTCGGCTTGGCTTCAATGGTCTGACGCTCTCCGACTGCATGGTGATGGACGCGATACGCAAACACTACGGCACCGCAGACGGCGTCGTCACTGCGCTCCGTGCCGGGGTGGATATCGTCTTCGTGAGCAGCGATATCGATCTCCAGCGCGAGAGCGCCGCGGCGGTGCTTGCCGCCGCCGAGCGCGGCGAGTTCGACGAAACGGATATGGCAGAGAGCGTTGATCGCATCCTCAGCTCAAAGGCAAAGTATGCCTTTGCGGACGCGGAACCCGAGCTGTGCGGCCGCCCGGAGGACTTCGCCGCGGCGCGGGATATTTCCCGCCGTGCCATAACCGCGCTCGACGGCGCTGTCAGCCGCGCGGATGAGAATACCTTCTTCTGCGGCTGCGCCGATTACCGCGTCACTCAGGCGGCGAATGACAGCGCAGACGCACTCCCGTTTGCCGAGTATATGCACCGCCGCTTCGGCGGGAAATATGTCACCTGCCCGCTTGACCCGGACGCATCGGATATCGCGCGCATCGTCGAGAGCGCCAAGGGCTGCGGCAGCATAATAATGTCAACGTGCAATGCCCATATTTATGAGGGGCAGCTCGCCCTTGCCCGCGCACTGGCTGCGTCGGGGCATGACATGACCGTCGCCGCCCTGAGAAATCCCTATGACCTTGCCATGCTCCCGCGCGGCATACACCGTGTCGCGGCGTGGGACTATACAGCAGACAGCCTCGCCGCTCTCTCCGAGGTATTCTCCGGCGGGGAATGCGGCGGCGTGATGCCCGTCAGACTGTGAGGAGCGGGAGAGATATGTTCATTGCTGGAATAGACGGCGGCGGCACATCGACGCGCCTTGAAATACGTGATGCGGATAATAGCTTTATCCGCCGTGAGAGCTTCGGCGCGTTCAACATCTCCGCCATCGGCGCGGACGCTTTCAGCGCGCGCCTTGATGAGGTGTTTGCCGCCTGCGGGGATATGAGCGGGTGCGCCGCGCTGTGCATCGGTGCAGCGGGATTGTCGCTTCCGCAGACAGAGCGGATAATACACCGGCAGCTTGAGCTTGCGCATTTCCGCGGCGTACTGCGCCTCTGCGGCGACCATGAGATCGCACTGCGCGGCGCGATGGACGGCGCGGGCTGTGTCCTCATCGCCGGCACGGGGTCGATATGCTTCGGCGTCAACAGTAACGGCGTATCGGCGCGCTGCGGCGGATACGGGCATATTCTCGACGATGCCGGCAGCGGTTACGCCATCGGGCGCGATGCCCTGCGGGAGGCTGTGCGCAGTGCCGACGGACGCAGCGAGCCGAGCGCGCTGAGCCGCGCGGTGCTTGGCCGTTTCCCACAAGGTATCGGAGAGCTTATAGAGTATGTATACAGTAAGGCCGGCAAGGCGGATATCGCGTCCTTCGCGGAGACTGTCATAGAGTATGCCGCGGCAGGCGATGAGACGAGCCTTGAGATCCTTCACCGCGAGGCTCGGGAACTGAGCGAACTGGTGCAGGCGCTGTCCAGACGGCTCGGCATGGCGAGACCGCGCACGGTGCTCCTCGGCGGGCTGATCGCGTCGGATAACGTATACAGCGGCATTGTCCGCCGTGAGCTGGAGGGCACAGCGGATGTCATTCCGCCCGCGCACGACGCTCTTTGGGGCGCAGCCCAGATGGCGTATGAGCAGACATAAATGCGGATAATAGAAGAAGCACCGGACTGATCCAGCCCGGTGCTTTTTGATTTACTTGTTCTTTTGGCGCAGAGATCTCTTTTATCACAGCAGCGCGCGGACACTCTCAAGCAGGGCGCTCAGGTCAGAGCGCGAGACGAGGAGCCGTGCCGTGCCGTCGAGGGAGACAAGGCAGTTGCCGCTGTCGTAATCGTAAAACTCCAGCACGACGGTCTTGAATTTATTCGTATTGCGGTGGAAGGTGAAGCGCAGGAGCATGCTCATGTCGGGCTCCTTCTCGCTGCCGCTGTCGCTCGGGAGCATTTCATTGAGCCGGTCGAGGATAGGCTGAAGCTCCTTCCCCTCGCCGTTAAGCAGCCATACGGTATCACCGTCGGCGTTCTCGCTCTTCATAAAGGAAGCGGAATCACCGGGAAGGTCAACGTCCACGGAGTCAACAGTGCCCCAATCCATGTCAAGGATCTCGTCCGGCTGGAGAGATTCATACGTCGCATGTAGGAGATTGTCGCAGATCGTGCCGTCGATGAGGTACACCATCTGCGAGCCCGCGATGCGGGCATAGCACTTATCGTCAATATAGCTGCCTATCTCAAGCCTGAAAGTGTGCTCGGTCTCCTGAGTGTCGTATATAGTGTTGCCGTCGCTGTCGGTCATGTTTGTGGCGACCTCGGAGCTTTCGATGTAGTCCACCTTGACAACGGCCGTGGGCTCTGCCAGACCGTAGGCCTTGAGGTCATCGTCGTTCGCCTTGTAGTTGACACACTCGCCCCATGCAAGCCCGGTTATCTTGCCGGTGAAAGCATTCGTCAGGGCAGTGTCGAGCGTCAGGTAATCGTCCCCATCCTTATAGAACCAGACGTAGCCGTCACTGTAGGCAAGCCCGCTGTTTTCGATATAGTCAAGCTCGTAGTGACTGTCGCCGGACTCGACCGTGAAGCTCACGATATTGCTCATGTCCGGCAGCAGCTCCTTGGCGACGAGATCATAAAGAGCGCAGTCAAAGCTGTCGATGATGTTCTTGTCGACAAGGTACACCTTGCCGTCGCCGATGGACATGTAGCGGCTGCCGCCGAGCTCCGCTTCATTGCCGAAGGAGAGCACTGACTGTTCGCCGCTGCCGGTATCGACAGTCACCTGACATATCGGGTCACTCAGCCCGTACTCAGAGAGCGCGGCGGGCTGGTCTATCGTGCGTTCGGCACTGATGCTGCTGATGGCGCTCACCATGCGGTCAATGCGCGAGCTGTCAAGCGGAAAGTCAGGATCGTCATTGGAGTACCATGTGCCATTATCGTGCTCAAAGCTGAGGCTGCCCGTGTACTTGAAGCTCAGCGCGGTCACGGAGTCGGCATCGAGCGTGAACACGGCGGAGCCGTCGGTGTCGTCATTACCGGTGTTCAGCTCCGGGTTCAGCTTTGACGCGGCAAAGGCTGCGGCGCATACCACAATGAGCACACCGAGGAGAATAAGCAGTTTCTTTGCCCTTTTCATTTGCGCCTCCTTCTGAGCCATACACAGACGCCTGTACCGAGGAACAACGCCGGGATCAGCCAGATAATGACCGCGGTCATCACCGAGGCACTTGAGCTGCTTATCGTGAGGTATTCATAGTTCATGCTCTTTGAATGGATGGATATGCCGTCCTCATGGCCGCACATCCAGCTGATAGCGTTGAGAAACAGGTCGAGGTTTCCGCCCGAGACCATCGAGCTGCTCTGCTCATCCAGCAGCGCGCCCGAGGATACCCAGACTATCTGCGCCGTGCTGCCGTCGTCATTCTCGGCGGTGACGGCAGCGCCCAGCGCGAAAGCGCCGTCAATGTCGCCGTCCTCTTTTTCGTAGGTAGTGCTGTCATAGCCCGCGGCCTTGGAGTACGCGGAAGAGGAGGTACTGAGCAGGGTATCGACCGTTACGCCGTCGGGAAGTGTATCGCTCATGCGCAGCCCGTGCGCGATGGACAGCAGCACATAGTAGCCGCCGTCAATGAGCGGTTCAGTGATGCTGTGGCTCTTGAGGTCGGGCAGCAGATAATAGGGCGTACCCCATGCGTAGTTATTCTGGTTCGCCTCGACAACGATGCCGTCGACGGCTTCAACGCCGTAGCCCGCCATGAGCGTTTCAAGGTTCGTGAGCGCCCCGTCCTTCGGCGGGTCGGTGACGAGCATCAGCCTGCCGCCGGAGGCGAGATAATCCGCAATTTTCTGCGCCTCGTCCTCGGAGATATCGCTCTGCGGGGTGTTTATGAGCAGCGCCCCCGCGTCCTCCGGTACGGCCTCGACCGTCAGCAGGGACAGGCTCTCGGTCTGGATATTCTGCTTCTCGATCGCGGTCTTGAACGTGGAGCTCAGCTCCGCTTCGCCGTGCCCGCTGAGGATATAGAGCGTCGGCATGGCGTCGTTCACGACGTAGCTGATGGCGCTCGTGAGCTCACCCTCACCGGCGAAGTTCTGGCTGACAGAGCCGCCGGAATAGTAATCGGAATAGTCGTATTCGTAGATACTGTTGTAGTCAATGTAGCGGTAACGGTCGCCGCGGCAGACGACGAGGGAGTTGTTGTAGAGCTGCCCGTCGTAATACTGCTTGGCGAAGGTCGGGTAAACATCCGGATCCTTTTTCGTCACGCTTATCTTATCGCTCAGGCTGCTGTAGCGGTCAAGGAGCGTCGCAATGTTCGAGTCCTCGTACCCGCTCTGGACGATCCAATAAATGTCAATGTCCTCATCCAGCCCGGATAAGACCTTTTCCGTCTGCTCGGAGACGGTGTAGAGTCCGTTTGCGGTAGTGTCGAGCTTCGTATATGTCGAGGGGAGATTGCCGACGAGGGCGTTCACCGCGACGGCTATCGCCAGCACTATCACCGCCGCCGCGACGCTGTAGCCGCCCGCGTGGAAGCTGCGGGTGCTGAGCGAGGAGAACGGGCGATTTGCGGTATCGTTCTTTTTCATCAGCTCCACCTCCTCTTTTCCATGGCCTGTACGCTGAGAAACAGGAACACGGCGGCCACGGTGATATAGAACACTATCGCGGTCACATCAAAGATGCCGCTCACGAATTGCTCAAAGCGCGCGAAGAGCGACAGGCTTGAGAGTATATTCGGGAACAGTCCCTCGAAGCTGTCTTTCTTGAATGTGTAGAACACAAAGACGAGCACCTCGGACGCGATGAAGATGACCGCCGAGGCAAAACCGCTCTTGGTCATCAGATAGAATATCAGCGCCAGCGCCGCCACGGCAAAGGTCAGCGCCGCGAAGGACGCGAAGGCTGTGGACGAAAAGAAGCTGGATAAGCTCGCGAGGAAGTAGTTCACGAGCAGCGCCGCAAAGCACAGCCCCGCCGCGACGCCCTGACTGTCCGTGACCGAGGAGATGAACGCCCCGACAGCGAGCAGCGCCGCACCGAGGAAGAAGAAGCCGACGAGCGCGCCGTAGGCCGCGGCGAGGTTCACCTTGCCGAAGTGAGAGAGCACCGCCGGGTATATGCCGATGATGCACAGCGGAATCAGGAACATGACGAGCATCGCGAGGTATTTGCCCATCACGACCTCGGTCATCGTAAGCGGCAGGGAATAGAGGAGCTGATCGGTCTTCTGCCGCTTCTCCTCGGCGAACACGCGCATCGTGAGTATAGGGACGATGACAAGGAAGATAAACGACATGCTGCTCAGGACATATTCAAAATTGCTGACGGCGGCTCTGATGTTGTAGGCCATGGTGTATATCCCCGCGAACAGCAGCAGGAACGCGCCGAACACATAGCCCGAAAGCCCCGTGAAATATGAGGACAGCTCACGCCGGAATATGGCTTTCATGCTTTGCCAGCCTCCTTTTCTCCGTCGGTAAGCTCGATGAAGATATCCTCAAGGCTTGCCTTGGCGGTGGTCATCTGGAGTATCGCGTGCCCCGCACCCGCGAAGCGGAGCGAAAGCTCACGGCAGACGCTGCCGGTGTCGTCCCCGGACAGCTCTATCGTCAGGCGGCAGCCATTGTCGTGCGGCTGCGTGTCTATCTTCGTGACGCCGGGAAGGGTGCCGGCAAGCTCCAGCGCCTTGGCCTTGTCAGCGTCGGTGTCAAGCTCGATGCGCGCTTTGCCGGCGAAGAGCTTTTCAAGGTTCTCCGGTGTGTCGCAGGCGACAAGGCAGCCTTTGGAGATTATCAGCACCGTGTCGCACACGGCCTGAACCTCGGAGAGAATGTGGCTTGAGAGGACGACGGTGTGCTCGCGCCCGAGGCTCTTTATAAGCTCGCGTATCTCGACTATCTGCTTCGGGTCGAGGCCGACGGTCGGCTCATCAAGGATGATGACCTTTGGGTTTCCGAGCAGCGCCTGCGCGATGCCGACGCGCTGGCGGTAGCCCTTCGAGAGATTGCGGATGAGCCTGTCCGCCACGTCGGTGATCTGCGTGACCTCCATAACCTGCGCGATCTGCCGCTTGATATCGCTCTTGGCGACGCGCTTTGCCTCGGCGACAAATTGCAGGTACTCCCTCGGCGTGCTGTCGATGTACAGCGGCGGCTGCTCCGGGAGATAGCCGATGAGCTTTTTGGCCTCGTTCGCGTCCTCGAAGATATCATGCCCGTCGATTCTCACGTCGCCGGAGGTGGCGGCAAGGCAGCCGGTCATAATGTTCATGGTCGTGGACTTGCCCGCGCCGTTCGGGCCGAGAAAGCCGTATATGCGACCGTCCTCAATCGTGAAGGACAGATCCGACACAGCCGTGTGTTCACCGTAGAGCTTTGTCAGATGCTTTACTTCTATCAAAAAAAATCAGCTCCTTTGCATGGTTTCCAACAATGAGAAATTGTAGGCCTGAAATCTTAAGCGAACCTAAAATAAAATGGAACATTCTGTTAACATTGCATCAGGGCATGAAAATCTGCTTTACCGCACCGGCAATGATACTGTATAATCAAAGTATAAACAGTCGCAAAGACATGAAAGGGGACAGATATGAATTTTACCGATGACGGCAGCTACAGCAGCGGCCCGGCGCCCAAGCCGAAAAAGCGCATACAGCTGCCCACAAAGCGTCTGCTCGTTATCCTGCTGGCGGTGCTGCTGGTGATAACGGCGCTCGATTCCTTCTACACGCTTAAGGAGGATCAGTACGCTGTTATTACGACCTTCGGCAAGCCCAGCATGGTCTCAAGCTCCGGACTCAAGCTGAAGATCCCGTATATCCAGCGCGTCACCAAGGTCGCAAAGACCATACAGGGCTTCCCCCTCGGCTACCGCACGGACGGTTCGGAGGTCGAGGACGAATCGCTCATGATCACCTACGATTATAACTTTGTGAACGTGGACTTTTATGTGGAATACAGGGTGACCGACCCGATAAAATTCCTCTATAATTCCAGCGACCCGCTCGATATCCTGCGCATGCTCTGCCAGAGCTATATCCGCGACACAATAGGGCTCTATGATGTCGACAGCGTCATCACCACCGGCAAGAGCGAGATACAGGCTGCGATAAAGCAGAAGGTCGTGACGCGGCTCGAAAGCGAGGACATCGGCCTGCAGCTTACGAACATCACCATTCAGGACGCGGAGCCGCCCACGGTCGAGGTGCAGCAGGCCTTTACCGCGGTCGAGACAGCCAAGCAGTCGGCCGACACCGCGGTGAACAACGCCCGCAAGTACGCAAACGAGGTCATCCCCGCCGCGAACGCGGACGCCGACCAGATCATCAAGAGCGCCGAAGGCTACAAGGAAAGCAAGATAAACGAGGCCAACGGTCAGGCCGCGCGCTTCAAATCGCTGTTTGACGAATATGAAAAGTACCCGCTCATAACAAAGCAGCGGCTCTATTACGAGGCGATGGAGGAGATACTGCCCGGCATAAAGCTCTATATCGTCGATGAGAACACCGGCGTGCAGACCGCGCTTCCGCTGAGCCCCTTTGCCAGTGTCGACATGGGAGGAGAAAACTGATGAAAAAGAAAATAATACTCCCGATAATCGCGGTGATCGCGGCGGTCATACTCTTCGGCGGCTGCTTCTATACGACCCAGCCGAATGAATACACCATCGTGCGCCAGTTCGGCGCGGTGGTCAAGGTCGTGGACGAGCCGGGACTGAGCATGAAGCTGCCGTTTATCCAGTCGGTCAGCACCCTGCCCAAGACCGAGATGCTCTATGACCTTGCCGTGAGCGATGTTATCACGAGCGACAAGAAATCCATGGTCGCCGACAGCTTCGTGCTCTGGCGCATTGACGATCCTCTGCTGTTTATCAAGACCCTCTCCGGCAACATCGCAAACGCCGAGTACCGTATCGACACCATTGTCTATAACAGCCTCAAGACCGTCATCAGCTCCATGAAGCAGGAGAACGTGATCTCCGGGCGCGACGGGCTGCTTGCTCAGAAGATAATGGACAACGTCGGCGACACCTTCGACGCCTACGGCATAACCGTGCTCGCCATCGAGACGAAGCGGCTCGACCTGCCGGACGAGAACAAGGCCGCCGTGTACGAGCGCATGATCTCCGAGCGCGGGAACATCGCCGCGTCCTTCTCCGCCGAGGGCGAAGCCGAGGCAAAGCAGATCCGCAACGAAGCGGACAAGACCGTGCAGATAACACTCTCTGAGGCAAACGCAATGGCTGAGAAGCTCAAGGCTGAGGGCGAAGCGGAGTATATGCGCATCCTCTCCGAGGTGTACGATACCCCGGCGGAAGCGGACTTCTATGAGTTCATGCGTGCGCTCGACATGGCGCGCAATTCCATCAAGGACGGGGAAAAGACGCTTGTCGTCTCCTCCGATTCTCCCATCGCCCGCGTGTTCTCGGCGCTGAGCTGAGCAGATATTTTTGCGCACTCCCTGTACGTTATGGGGAGTGCGTTTTCTTTTATAGAGAAATTTTCTTCCGGTATTGACAAAGGCGTATGCGGATGATAACATTCAAAGTTAGCTAAGGCTAACTTATTATACATAAAGGATATAAAGACGAGGGCTGCATATATGACTTTGGATGAGCTTAAGACCGGCGCTTCCGCCGTTATCACCGCCGTCGGCGGCGAGGGGCCGCTGCGCTGCCGCCTGCTGGACATGGGACTGATCCCGCGCACGGAGGTCACGCTTCAGAAGATCGCGCCGATGGGCGACCCGATACAGATCCGCGTGCGCGGCTATGAGCTGACGCTGCGCATCGAGGACGCGAAAAAGATAGAGGTGCGGGAGGTCGGTTCAAAATGATCTTTGCGCTTGTCGGAAACCAGAACTGCGGCAAGACCACGCTCTTCAATGCCCTGACCGGCTCGAACCAGCACGTCGGCAATTTCCCCGGCGTCACAGTCGAGCAGAAGTCCGGCGAGGTAAAGGGAGTGAAGAACTGCTCTGTGGTCGACCTGCCGGGCATATACTCCCTGCGCCCGTATACGCAGGAGGAGATAGTTTCGCGCGACTTCATCATCAACCAGAAGCCCGACTGCATCATCAATATAATCGACGCGACGAATATCGAGCGCAACCTCTACCTCACGCTCCAGCTTCTCGAACTGCGTGTGCCGACGGTCATCGCGCTCAACATGATGGACGAGGTCTACGCAAACGGCGGCACGGTCGATGTGCAGCAGCTCAGCCGTCTCATCGGCGTACCGGTCGTGCCCATCAGCGCCGTGAAGGGAGAGGGCGTGTCCGAGCTTATCGACCGCGTAGTCGACACCGCGCGGAAAAAGGCGCTGCCCGGAGTGACGGACTTCTGCGCGGACGATTCGCCCGTACACCGCTGCATCCATGCGGTCATCCATCTCATTCAGGACCATGCCGACAGGCTCGGCGTATCCTCCCGCTTCTGCACGGCGAAGCTCATCGAGGGTGACCCGGAGCTTGCCGACCGGCTGGAGCTTGACGAGAACGAGCGGGAGCTGCTGGAGCACTGCATCGTGCAGATGGAGAGCGAGTCCGGGCTTGACCGCAACGCCGCTCTTGCCGATATGCGCTACAGCTTCATTGAGGGCGTCGTTTCAAAGACCGTCGTGAAATGCCACGAGAGCCGGGAGCACGCGCGCTCGGTGCGCATGGACAGGGTGCTCACCGGAAAGTATACGGCGATCCCGACTTTTCTTGCGATAATGTTCCTGATCTTTTACCTCACCTTCAATGTCATCGGCTCGGCGCTGTCGGACTGGCTGAGCCTCGGTATCGACGCGCTGACCGGCCTTGTCGACCGCGGACTTACGGCGTATGGGATAAACCCGGTCGTCCACTCGCTGGTGATCGACGGTATCTTCGCCGGGGTCGGGAGCGTGCTGTCGTTCCTGCCGATAATCGTGACGCTGTTCTTCTTCCTCTCCATCCTTGAGGACACGGGCTATATGGCGCGCGTGGCCTTCGTTATGGACAGACCCTTGAGAAAGCTTGGCCTTTCGGGGCGCAGCTTCGTGCCGATGCTCATCGGCTTCGGCTGCTCGGTGCCCGCCATCATGGCGACGCGCACCGTCTCCTCCGACCGCGACAGGAAGATGACCATCCTCCTCACGCCGTATATGAGCTGCTCTGCAAAGATACCGATATATGCGGTGTTTGCCGCGGCCTTCTTCCCGCAAAATCGCGGCCTTGCGATGATCTGCCTGTACGCGCTCGGAATCGTCATGGGCATTATCGTCGCGCTTATTCTCAAGAGCACGGCCTTCCGCGGCCAGCCCGTGCCGTTTGTCATGGAGCTTCCGAACTACCGCATGCCGTCTCTCAAGAGCGTGGGGCTTCTGCTCTGGGAAAAGGCGAAGGATTTCCTCGAGCGTGCCTTCACCGTCATATTTATGGCGACCGTGCTCATCTGGTTCCTCCAGACCTTTGACACGCGCCTGAACGTCGTTGCTGACAGCGCAGACAGCCTGCTTGCCCTCATCGGGCAGCTTATCGCGCCGGTGTTCCGTCCCCTCGGCTTTGCTGACTGGCGCATGGTCACGGCGCTGATCTCCGGCTTCACGGCGAAGGAGGCCGTCGTCTCTACACTCGCAGTGCTCCTCGGGACGAACGTTGCGAATCTCAGCTCCGCCCTCGGCTCGGTGTTCAATCCCATAACTGCGGTGAGCTTTCTGGTGTTCACACTGCTGTACACCCCATGCGTCGCCGCCGTGGCGACCATTCGGCGCGAGCTCGGCTCGGCCGTGAAGACGATAGGCGTGGTCATAATGCAGTGCTCGGTCGCGTGGCTGACGGCGTTTGTGATCTATAATGTTATAAGGGTGATCGTGTGAAGCCGCTGGATATAATCATACTGCTGGTCGTTACCGTGCTGCTGGTGCTCGCATGGCGCACCGCGCATAAAAAGTGCGGCTGCTCCTGCGGCAGCGGCTCCGGCTGCTGCGGAGACTGCGCGCGCTGCCGTCACAGCTGCGATAATAAAGAAGAGTGAGCGAGGGAAGCTCTCGCAGAATCGCCAAATACGCGGCACCGGTTTTGTGAATTGTGACATATAATCCGAGTGAGCAGATAGGCTTTCTGTTATTTTCGGAGAGTTTGCAATTTCCTGTTGACAACGGAAAAAACCGGTTATATAATCACACCATCAAAGAAAGAAGGAGACACGGGTCATATGCGTAAGTTCACCGCCAACAGCATGATGATGGGTATGATGTGCATGTTCAGCATGTGCATGATGATGCGCGCGCAAAAATGTGACTCGCCTTGTTTCATACCCGCCTGATAAGAACGTGATTAACACCGGGCTTGGAAAACAAAGTGAGTTTTCCAAGTCCGGTTTTTTTGTTGAAAGGAAGCGGCTCAATGATAGAGATCAAGGACCTGAGCAAAACATTTTCCTCAGCCTCCGGCACGGTCGAGGCTCTGCGCGACATTAACCTTACCATTAACGACGGCGAGATATTCGGCATCATCGGTCTGTCCGGTGCAGGCAAGAGCACTCTGGTGCGCTGCATAAACCTCCTTGAGCGTCCCACCTCCGGCCACGTTATTATCGACGGCAAGGACATGACCGTCCTTCCCCGCAGGGAGCTGCTGGAAATGCGCCGCAGCATTTCGATGATCTTCCAGGGCTTCAACCTCCTTGAGCAGCGCAGCGTTCTGAGAAACGTCTGCTTCCCGCTCGAGATGTCAGGCACGAAGAGCGGCGAGGCAAAGAAGCGCGCGCTCGAGCTGCTGAAGCTCGTCGGCCTCGAGAGCAAGGCAAACGCCTATCCCGCGCAGCTCTCCGGCGGCCAGAAGCAGCGCGTCGCCATCGCGAGAGCGCTTGCGACGAACCCGCGCTACCTCCTGTGCGACGAGGCCACAAGCGCGCTCGACCCGAACACCACCCGCTCGATACTTGAGCTGCTGCGTGAGATAAACCAGTCCCTCGGCGTCACGATAATCGTCATCACGCATGAGATGAAGGTCATCGACCAGATATGCGACCGCGTCGCTGTCATCGACCAGAGCCGCATCGCCGAAGAGGGCAAGGTCAGCGACGTGTTCACCAATCCCCAGTCCGAGATCGCGCGTGAGCTTATTATCCCGCAGGACCGCGCGGCGCTCGACACCACCGGCGGCAAAAAGCTCCGCCTTATCTTCAACGGTCAGTACTCCCAGGAGCCGCTTATCTCCAAGCTCGTGCTTGAGTGTCAGGCTCCGGTGAATATAATCTTTGCCGATACCCGCGAATTTGACGGCGCGATATACGGCCACATGATAATCGAACTGCCCAGCGATGAGCGTCAGGCAGACAAGATCCTCGTCTGGCTCAAGAACAGCCCCGTCACATGGAAGGAGGAAGAGTAATGCTTTCCGAAATGTTTTATAAGCTCTGGAACAACGGCCTTATCCAGCTCGGCGTATGGGAAACCATATACATGACTCTTATCTCCTCCGCGATCGCCTATGTGATCGGCCTTCCCCTCGGCGTGATCCTCTCCGTCACGGACGCCAACGGCATCCGCCCGACCCCTTGGGTCAACCGCACCCTCGGCTTCGTCGTGAACTTCTTCCGCAGCATCCCGTTCATCATCCTCATGGTCGCAATGCTGCCGGTCGCAAAGTTCATCATCGGCACCAGCCTCGGCAACGGCGCTGTCATCGTGATGCTCGTCATCGCCGCCGCCCCCTATGTGGCGCGCATGGTCGAAAGCTCCGTCAAGGAAGTCGGCTTCGGCGTCATTGAAGCGGCGCAGTCGATGGGCTGCACGAATATGCAGATCGTCACCCATGTGCTGCTGCCCGAAGCAAAGCCCGCTCTCATTCAGGGCGCGGTCATTTCGATGGTCACGATCCTCGGCTACTCGGCCATGGCTGCCACGATAGGCGGCACCGGCCTCGGCCAGATCGCCATCATCTACGGCCACCAGAGAAGCAACGACGATATCACCTGGATATGCGTCCTGCTGACGGTCGTTATAGTTCAGATAATCCAGATAGTGGGAACATATATAGCCCGTAAAACAGATAAGCGCATCAAGTGATGCGCCCCGGTACGGAGGTAAAAAGTATGAACTTTCCTGAGTTGTATGTCCTGCGAATGCGGCCCTCCGCCGCTTGTTGAATCGCAGAAAAGGAAAAACACATCACACGAACCAACAAACCATCAATTATCTGATTAATTAAAGGAGAAATTAAAAATGAAAAAGATCATTGCACTTATCCTGACCCTCGCAGCAGTATTCAGCCTTGCCGCATGCGGCAGTTCTTCCACCCCTGCAGCAGCCACCGAAGCTCCCGCAGCAGCCGAAGCTACCGAGGCTCCCGCAGCAGCAGAGCCTGTTGAGATCACCGTAGGCGCGACTGCTGTTCCCCATGCAGAGATCCTCGAGCAGGTCAATGACGCTCTCGCAGAAGAGGGCTACACCCTGAACATTGTTATCTATGACGATTACGTCCTGCCCAACCAGGCTCTCGCCGAGGGCACTCTCGACGCAAACTACTTCCAGCACCGCCCCTACCTCAACAGCTACAATGAGTCCAACGGCACCGACCTCGTCTCCGCAGCAGTCATCCACTATGAGCCGTTCGGCATCTACGGCAACGGCGTTGCCAGCATCTCCGAAGTTCCCGAAGGCGCAACCATCATCATCCCCGCTGACGACAGCAACGGCACCCGCGCACTTCTTCTCCTCCAGCAGGAAGGCCTGATCGAGCTGCCCGAGGACGCTTCTCTTGAAAAGGGCGTCACCGTTCTCGACATCGTTGACGACCACGGCTACAATGTCCAGGCTGTCCAGGCCGACACCGTTCCCGCACAGCTCAAGAACAGCGACGAAGGCACCATCGCCGTCATAAACGGCAACTACGCTCTGCAGGCCGGCTACAGCGTTGCCAAGGACGCTCTCGCAACTGAGAACACCGACAGCGAAGCTGCCGAGACCTACGCAAACGTAGTCGCAGTCCGCGCAGGCGATGAGAACAGCGAGAAGATCCAGGCTCTCGTCAAGGCTCTCCAGTCCGACGCTGTCAAGCAGTTCATCACCGAGACCTACGACGGCTCCGTCGTTGCTCTCTTCTGATCGAGCAAAGCACAAATCTTAATAAGACTTAATCCCTTGCCCCCATTTATGAATAAATGGGGGCTTTTCTTTTGGGGAGCTTTGCTGTATAATTACGATAAACTCTTGATGTAAAGGACGGCGAAGTTTTTGAAAAAGCCCGTTAAAATAATTCTCATAGTCCTGTGCGTCGTTTTCATCGGCGTGTTTGGCTTCAGCGCGTATAAGATAGTCTCCACCATAAACGGCTATAAGCAGGCCGAGAAGTCTTATACCGACCTTACCCAGCAGTTCACGAATACGACCTCGACCTCACCGACGCCTGTGCCCTCCGCAGATGTCGGTGACGGTATCGACCCTGAGGTCTCGCCAATCGATGTGGACATTGCGGCTCTGCATGCGCAGTACCCCGATGTTGTCGGCTGGATATATTCCCCGGATACCAAGATCAATTACCCCATCGCCTATACCGATAATAATTTCTGGTACCTCGATCATCTTTATGATGAGTCCTATAACGCAAACGGCACTATCTTTATCGACACCAAGTGCGCGTCCGACTTTTCGGATAAGAACACGCTCGTCTACGGCCATAACATGAACGACGGCTCAATGTTCGCAAGCCTCAGAGACTACCGCGATGAGAGCTATTATCCCGATCACCCCTGCCTCTATATCAGCACCGAGAATTATCATTACCGTCTCGACCTGATCGCGGGCTTTGTGACTGAGCCTACGTCCTTCGCCTATGCCAACACCTTCGATGAGGATGAGCAGTTCCTGCACTATATCGAGACCATCAAGTCCATGTCCACCTTCAAGTCCGATGTCAAAGTAACGGCGGAGGACAAGGTCGTCACTCTCTCCACATGCACCTATGAGATCGACGACGGACGCTATGTCGTCGTCGGCAAGCTGGTTCAGATACACTGAGGAAAAGCTGATAAACAGTAAATGCCCCGTCGGTTTCCCGGCGGGGCATTACTGTTTATTTCACGAAGCTGTATTCCAGCGTGTCCGCGTAGCGGTCTGGATCGTGTACGCCGTATTTATCTACATATATTCATCCAGATTATATGCAGATGATTACGGTACTTGCTTGCTTTTATGCATATAATATGTTATACTTAGATGCAGAAAGGCTGGGCTTATATGAGAAAATTTGATTACTCTTTTTTGAATAATGGGCTGCTGCCTGCAAATCTTGTGAATCTGACTTCAAATATAACTGCGCTGAAAACCATGGCAGGCATGCGCAGGGAAGAATACACGAAGATTTTTACGGAACTGGAAGCTGTCGCAAAGATACAGTCGATCAAGAGCTCCAATGCTATCGAGGGCATTGTTACAAGCGATGAGCGTATTGCCGCTATTGTCAATCAGAACAGTGCCCCGCTGAACCACAACGAGGCGGAGATCGCCGGGTACAGGGACGCCCTGAATGAAATTCATTCGGGATATGAGCATATCGACTTCCGCCAGAGAGATATTCTTCGGCTTCACGAAGTGATGATGGGCTTTACTGGCTATGAATACGGCGGGAAGTATAAGACTGACGACAATGTGATTCTGGAAATTGATGCTGATGGGAACCGCCGCGTCCGCTTCCGTCCAACCCCTGCAAGTGAAACTCCGGAAGCTATGGAGCAGCTGGAGTTTGCCTATTTTGACGCTCGGTGTGACGCAAACATCAATCAGCTTCTGCTGATCCCCTGTGTGATTCTGGACTTCCTCTGCATCCATCCGTTCAGAGACGGCAACGGCAGAATGTCCCGGCTGCTTTCGCTCCTGCTGCTGTATAAAAACGGCTTTGATGCAGGTAAGTACGTGTCATTTGAAGAACAGATCAATAACTACAAGGCGTATTATTATGAGGCGCTGCGGCAGTCCTCAGCGGGGTGGGATACGAACGAAAACTCCTACTTCCCGTTCATGGAAAACTTCCTCTCCACTCTGTATATGTGCTATAAAGAGCTGGATAAGCGCTTTGCTGTTGTCAACGGGAAGAAGGTAACAAAGAAAGCCCGCATTGAAGCGACTGTTCTGAGAAGCCTGACACCGATATCGAAAGCTGAGATATGCAAAATCCTCCCAGACGTCAGCCCAACGACAGTTGAGGCAGTCCTCGGCGAAATGGTTCGTGCTGGCGCCGTAAAGCGGATAGGCGCGGGACGGGCATCGCGGTATATTAAAACATAAGCAAGCAGAGAGATCCGAATTATACGGAGCTCTCTGCTTGGTTTTATTATTGCGGTACCGCCGCTTATTTCACAAAGCTGTATTCCAGCGTGTCCGCGTAGCGGTAATATACCGTGTCGCCCTCGGATAGCCCGGAGAGGACTTCGACATTTTCTCCATCCGACAGGCCGGTCGTTATCTCAATGGGATCTGTCGCCTCATCGCTGCTCTTGTCGTAGCCGGTGCAGACGTATATCCCGTTCGCGTCCTCCTGCACCGCTGCGAGTGGGATGAGCAGCCGCCCGTCATTTTCCTTAAGCTGCACGCGGACTGCCGCGTTCATCCCGGTCAGCATATCCTCGGTGCGCGGGAGCGTCACGGTTACGGAGTATTTTGTGCTGCCGCCGCTGTTCTCGCCGTTCGGGTCGATCTCCGTGATCTCCCCGTCAAAGCTCTGCCCAGGCCTCCGCGTCTACGGCTGTTACCTTGCCGAACTTCTCCGTAGTCTTGCCGTCGCCCGGCTCCGGGGATGGCTCAACAGGATCGGGGTTCGACGGCTCTTCGGAGCCGCCGGGTTCAGTTGTTCCGCCTTCGCCCGTATCCTCGCCCTCGTCTTCACTGACAGGCTCTCCCGCCGCGGCGTATATCTTCTTCACCCTGCCGGAGACGGAGGAGCTTATATAGCTGCTGACAGAATCGCTGACGGCGCTGTTTATCTCATCGTCGAGCGTGTCGAGCTCGTCGCTCACAGCGGACATGGCTAGCATGACGGTGTTCAGATCGACGGTCGCGAGCAGATCGCCCGCCTCGACCTTGCTGCCGCGCACGGCCTTTATCTCCTCAAGCTCCACGCCGTCGGGGATGTCGAGAGTTTCAACATCATCGTCGCTGAGCTGGCCGGAGCCTGAGACGGAGGTGCTGATGCTGCCGCGCGTGACCTCGGCGGAGAGTATCTCCGCGTCGTCCTTTTTGCCGTACTTTTCCGAGACGCTTTTTCTCAGAATGACTACCGCCGCGGTTATCAGAACCACGGCCGCCGCGATGATTATGATGAGCTTTTTCTTCTGCGCCGCGCTGAGCTTGGTGCTTCGCCGATCCTGCTTCATAATGGTACCTCTTTCCTGCATGGAATTGTGATAAGCATACTCTAATTATCCAAGCTAAAGCGGAGCTAAAGGCGGCGCGCGGGAACTGTGAACATTTCCTTAATATTACAGGACAGAAGCGTAAAATGCGGCAGACGGCGCGCCGTGCCGCTTGCGCGCGTAAAGAGAAAAGGGTATAATATTTTCAGAAATGAAAAAGCTTTTATGGCGGACAAGTCCGCCTCTGGAGGAAAACAATGTATATCGACTGGACATATATAATCCTTGTGCTGCCCGCGGTGCTCTTCACGATGTGGGCAAGCGCGAATGTGAAATCTACCTATAATAAATATTCACGCCAGCAGAACTCACGCGGCATGACCGGCGCTCAGGCCGCGCGCAGTGTGCTGGACGCGAACGGGCTTCAGAACGTCGCCATACAGCAGATAGAAGGCGAGCTTACCGACCATTATGACCCCAAGGCGAACATGATCCGCCTGTCGGCGGATGTGTACAGCGGCACGTCGACGGCGGCTATCGGCGTTGCGTGCCACGAGGTCGGCCATGCGATACAGTACGCGCAGGACTATGTGCCGGTGAAGATACGCTCGGCTATCATCCCGGTCACGAACTTCGGCTCGAAGCTCTCTTGGCCGCTCGTGCTTGCGGGGCTGCTGCTGTGCTCCGTCGCGCCGGACTTCATATATCTGGCGTATATAGGGGTTGCGTGCTTCGCCCTGTGCGCAGTGTTCCAGCTCGTGACGCTGCCGGTGGAGTTTAACGCCAGCAGCCGCGCGATGCAGACGATAGAGAGCATGGGCATTCTTTACGGCGACGAGCTTACTGGTGCGCGCCGCGTGCTGCGCGCGGCGGCAATGACCTACGTTGCGGCGCTTGCCGTGACGCTCATGCAGCTGCTGCGGCTTATCATCATGGTCAGCAGCCGCGACAGGAGAAGATAAACGGATATGCAGTAAAAACCCCAGCCCTGCGCTTTTTGCGCGGGACCGGGGTTTTGCGGTAATGTGGCGGCTTAGGTTGGCTCATTTGCAGTGACCGACTGCCGGTCGCTCCGCGGGGTGACTTTCTCTGCGTGTAGAAAGTCACCAAAGACACGTTTAGGAGGCGGGGATTCCGCTTTCCCCGCCTCCTAAAAACCTCCACCCTTGAACCGGCCAAGAGAAACCATTGCGATGGTTTCCCTTGGATTCCTTCCGGGGAGACGGTGGACAGGGAGTATAGCTTGTCATGAACGGCGTTGAAGGTAGACAAAAGATTATTAGAAGTTTACTTAGGGGTGACCGATGATGCGATGTCGAGAAGATAGGGACGACGTGAAAAAGTACAGGGTCTCATACATAACCGGGGCATCAGTGACTGCCGCGTTTGTGTTTGTGCTTCTGTGCACGGCGTTTGTAGTGACTATAGTCATAGTATGGAAAGTGGAATTAAACTGGGCAGCATATGTAATTTTTACGATGTTTATTACAGCTATAATCCTTGGCATCATCTGTATGTTTACAAGCATGTCTACATATAGATTCTCTATATCGTATACAGGGATAACCATGTATGAGCCAAAGCATACATATGCATTCTCCTGGGATGATTTTGTAGATTATGGCGTGGCCATTGCCAACGTATCGTCGCCCGACACACAGAATACATTTTGGATTTATTTTGCCAAGAGATGCCTCCGGGAAAGCGAGAAATGCGTTTTCATGCGAAAGCTTGAGAAGAAGCGAGATTACATAGCATATTTCCAGTACAGTCCCAAAATATACGAGGAAGTAAAGCAGTACTTCCCGGAAGAATGGCGGGAGCAGATAGACCGGGAACTTGAGTTGTGGATAGAAAATATGACGTTCACGGAGAAAAGAATAAACCGGTAAATACAGGTGAAGCGATGGGAAAATATTTCGTGATGAGCGTGAGATTCAATAAATGCAGCGCTCTTGATTTCGGGCTGATTCCAAAAGACTCCGGCACGGCAATTGATCCGAACGATAATTCGATATGGGTAAAGACTGAGCTATACGATTTCGGCTGGGGAAAAGAAAACGGATTTTACAAGGCTCCTCTTCCGGACTTTGACACGCTGCTTGAGCTTGTGCTGCACAGTGAGGACAGAGACGATATGTACGGCGCGGCGGCCATTATCCTTGAAAAATATGCCGATGAACTGCTCTACCGATGCGAAGCAATGATGAATGACCCCTTGCGGAAGAAAGAGTTCAGAAGATCAGCGGAAGTTTTCAGACTGGAAGAACCGCTGAACAGGTGCTCTGTTGATCAGAAAACATCTGAACAGATCAAGAGCAATCATACGAGATGGAAGAAAATAGCCCAAGCCGCCGGTAAAATACGCTGAATTGACCTAAAACACCCCTGAGCTTCGTGTGAAGCTCAGGGGTGTTTTGCGTGCGGTACGTGGGGGAAAATGTAGGTATACGTAATTTTATTTACTTAATATAATTAACGTAAAATAGTTTACAGAAACAAAATTACATAACTTTTGTGGAAGCTGACTGTACAGGAAAGCCGTAATTGTTTATAATTACTGTGGAAATGCGGAACTTCCTATGATATAATACAGTCGCTATTTTTGGGGATTGGGAGAGAAAAATATATGAAATGCCCGTTTTGCGGATATACCGAGAGCAAGGTCATCGATTCACGCCCGGCAGAGGAGGGCGCGACGATACGCCGCCGCCGTGAGTGCCTTGCCTGCCAGAAGCGCTTTACTACATATGAGATCATTGAGAGACTGCCGCTGGTCGTCGTCAAGCGCGACGGGAGCCGCCAGTCCTTCGATAAGGTCAAGCTCATAAACGGCATGGTAAGAGCCTGCGAGAAGCGCCCGGTACCGCTCGCGACGCTTGAGGGTATTGCAGACGATATAGAGCAGGAGCTCCAGAGCAATCTTGAGCGCGAGGTCAAGACGGTCGATATCGGCGAGATGGTCATGTCCCGCCTCAAGAATGTGGACGAGGTGGCATATGTCCGCTTCGCGTCGGTCTACCGCAGCTTCAAGGATATCAACACCTTCATGGAGGAGCTGACAAAGCTCCTCACCGATAAGTGATCTGTATATTCACAGCACGCTCCCGATAGAGATGTGCTCCATGCTGCGGATGCTCTCCAGGTGATAGCGCAGCTTGTCATAGGCTGCGGCACAGCCGTCGCCGCCGCCGTCAAGTAGCAGCTCCTGAAGCTCATAAAATGCGTCGGTGGTCGAATCGATCTCCGGGTGGCGGAGAAAGATATGAGTATAGCCGTCGGCATTCAGCCAGAGCCTGAGACCTTTGTCGAGCTCGATTTTGGCGCTGTCAAAGTCGCCGATGTCCGCGAGCGCCTGTGACATGCGCAGGGAATCGCCGATGCCGTCGGTCAGCGCGTCGATGGAATATATGTTCCATGCCGACAGCGCGATGAGCAGCGCGAGTACCGCACCTGCTATAACTTCCTTTTTCATTGCACTGCCTCCTTTACGGAGATATAGACCTCGCGGCTCTGGTTCACGGTCATAAGGAAGATGTCCTTTTCGCTGCCCCTGCCCTGACGCTTCAGCTCCGCGCTGAGCCAGTTCCGGTCAAGGCCGAGCTTCTGCAGGTTCGTGTCTATCACGCGCCCGTTGTTTATGACGATGCTCGGATAGCCGCCGTCGGACGTGCTTATCCCAAGCTGCCCGGCTGTCGCGGGGCGCTCGGCAGGGAAGAGGATGACGTTCAGTGTGCCGTCGGTTTCGAGTATGCCGTACTCGACGGAGCTTATATCCGTGCAGCTTTTGCTGCGCAGCTCCTGCATCAGCTCTTCGGATGTGAAGCGGCTTTTGCGCATCTCCGCCTGATCGATCTTTCCGCGCACGATGAGAAAGCTCGGCTTGCCGAAGAGAAAGCCGCGCAGGCGGATGCTTTTGAGGCTCAGACCCGTGATGAGCACCTCGCAGCAGAAGAGCGTGAAGATCGGCACAAGGCCGTTTATCATCGGTATGCCGAGGTCCTGGAGCGGGTGCGAGGCGAGATCCGCGATGAGCGCGGCGACGACGAACTCCGATAGCTCCAATTCTCCAAGCTGCCGCTTGCCGAGAACACGCATCGTGACGAGCAGCGCGAGATATATTATTATTGTCCTGATGATTATTATTGCCATGGGGAACGCTCCTGACAGATAAACTTAATAATGGTAGTGTTCCCGGTGAGCGTGAAATTATAGGGGATGTCTGAATTGAAAATTATCAAGGGTGAAGCATCTGAGATAGAAGAACAGGCCGCGCGGCAGATAAAGGATATCGTCCGCGCAAAGCCTGACGCGGCGATAGCCCTCGCCGCAGGGCGCGACGTGAAAGGGCTGTATAAGCGGCTCGGCGAAATGTGCGCCGCGGGCGAGGTCAGCCTGAAAAACGCGCGCATCTTAGCGGTGACGGAGTTTTCTGAAAGGCATGACTGCGAAAATTTCCTGAGAGAGCAGCTGTGCGCGGCGGATGTAAGTGAAGAGAACTGCTTTTTCCCGGACGCTGCTGCGCCCGAGGAGTATGACCGGCTCATAGAGAGCCTCGGCGGGCTCGACCTTGCCGTGCTCGGCATCGGTCAGGATGCGCACATCGGCTATAACGAGCCCGCAACGCCTTTTGATTCGTATACCCACGTCCAGAAGCTGACGGACAGAACAAAGCGCCAGCTCTCCGAGCGCGGTTATACGAAGGAGAATATGCCCGAGTACGCCGTGACGATGGGCATCAAGACGCTGACCGAGGCGAGGAACATCATCCTGCTTGCCGGGGGCGAGGATAAGGCTGCGGCCGTTTTTGAGATGGTTTATGGTAAGACCATTACATATATACCTGCATCATTTCTGCAAATTCCTACGGAAGTCACCGTGTATCTTGATACCGCGGCGGCATCCAGACTCTAATTCAGGAGGAAACAATGGGTAAATATTTCGGAACTGACGGCTTCCGCGGGGAAGCAAACGTAAATCTGACGGTCGACCACGCCTTCCGTATAGGCCGCTATCTCGGCTGGTACTACAGCAGCAAGGCGCACAGAGCGAAGGTCGTTATCGGCAAGGACACCCGCCGCTCGAGCTATATGTTTGAAGCGGCGCTCTGCGCGGGGCTCACCGCCTCCGGCGCGGACGCGTACCTGCTGCACGTCACCTCCACGCCGAGCGTGTCCTACATCGCGCGCGCGGACGATTTCGACTGCGGCATTATGATCTCCGCAAGCCACAACCCGTATTACGACAACGGCATAAAGCTCCTCAACGGCGACGGCGAGAAGATGGAAGAGTCTCTGCTCGATAAGATCGAGGAATACCTCGACTCCGATGAGCAGCTGCCCTACGCCCAGCGTGAGCAGATCGGCTGCACGGTGGACTACGCCGCCGGACGCAACCGCTACATAGGCTACCTTATCTCCCTCGCGACGCGCTCCTACAAGGGACGCAGGATCGGCCTTGACTGCGCCAACGGCAGCACATGGCAGATGGCAAAGAGCGTGTTCGACGCCCTCGGCGCGGACACCTACGTGCTTGCGAATAAGCCCGACGGTCTGAACATCAACGTCGACTGCGGCTCGACGCATATACATAATCTCCAGAAGTTCGTTGTCGACAACGGCCTTGACGTCGGCTTCGCCTTTGACGGCGACGCTGACCGCTGCCTTGCCGTCGACGAAAAGGGCAACGAGATAAACGGCGACCATATCATGTACGTCTGCGCAAAGTACATGAAGGAGCGCGGCACTTTCGGCAATTCCAAGGTCGTCACGACCGTCATGTCCAACATGGGTCTGTACAAGGCGCTCGATGAGCTGGGCATCGGCTATGAAAAGACCGCAGTCGGCGACAAGTACGTTGCCGAGAACATGCGTCAGAACGGCCACCTGATCGGCGGCGAGCAGTCCGGCCACATCATCTTCGGCCGCCTCGCAAACACCGGCGACGGCCTGCTGACCGCCATCAAGGTCATGGAAGCCATAACCGAGACGAAGGAGCCGCTCTCCGTGCTCGCCTCCGGCATGACCATGTACCCGCAGGTGCTTAAGAATGTCATCGTCACCGATAAGGACGAGACGCTCAACGACGAAAAGGTCAAGGCGGCGGTCGCAAAGGCCGAGGCCGAGCTTGGCGACAACGGCCGCGTCCTGCTGCGCAAGAGCGGCACCGAGCCGCTGCTGCGCGTCATGTCGGAAGCGTCCACGCACGAGCTGTGCGAGGAGAAGGTAGACGCCATCATCGCCGCAATGGCCGATGCGGGCAAGCTCGTCAGAGTCAAGTGAGGTAAGGAAAATGGTTGAAATAAAAGAGCTTCTCGATCTGGATAAGACCATCGCAAAGGAACTGTTTGACGGCAAGACCTACCCCTGGGAGGTGCTTGACGGGATAAAGGACTTCATCCTCAAGCTCGGCCCCACGCTCGATGCGAACGAGTTCGATAACCCCAGCGAGGGCGTATGGGTGGCGAAGGACGCAAAGGTGTTCCCCTCGGCTTACCTCGGCGCACCCTGCATCATCGACCACGGCGCGGAGATCCGCCACTGCGCGTTCATCCGCGGCAGCGCCATCGTCGGCAAGAACGCAGTCGTCGGCAACTCCGTTGAGCTCAAGAACGTCGTCCTGTTCGATAACGTCCAGACTCCGCACTATAACTACGTGGGCGACTCCGTCCTCGGCTACAAGGCGCACATGGGTGCAGGCTCGATAACCAGCAACGTCAAGAGCGACAAGACCCTTGTCACCGTCAAGGTTCCCGGCGCGCCTATCGAGACCGGACGCAAGAAGTTCGGCGCGATGCTCGGCGATAACGTCGAGGTCGGCTGCAACAGCGTCCTCAATCCCGGCACGGTCGTCGGCCGCTGCTCGAACATTTATCCGACCTCCTGCGTGCGCGGCGTTATCCCAGCGAACAGCATCTACAAGGATAAGGATCATATCGTTACGAAGAAGTGAATAAAACAAGGCTGCACGGCGTTCGCCGTGCAGCTTTTTAGATATACAGCTTATTGATTTAATGCTGCGGCAGGCCGCTGCCGCCGTGGGTGTGCAGCTGGGAGAACAGCTTCTTATGGAAGCTGCGCAGCTGCTTTTTGTGGTGGCACAGCTTCTCCTTGCAGTTGGCGCAGGAGAGGGCGCAGTTTGTGTGCTCGTAGAAGCGTTCGGGGTGTATGAAATAGTTCAGCTCCCAGCGGATGAGCAGCAGCAGACTCAGTGCAACAAGGCACTTGGCGTAGGGATTATCCACCACGAGCAGCGGCGTGAACATCATTATATAGTCCCAGTTGTATATCCGGCAGGTGTTGCAGCACTTGTTCTTCATCAGCCATGTCTGGAACGGGCAGAAGAACAGGATGCAGATCATGTCGCACACAGAGTAGAAGATCGACAGCAGCACCATGATGCCCCAATCGAAGATGCCCTGCCTATACAGCCAGATGAACAGCAGGTTCGGCAGCGTCCAGAAGATGATGACCGGGACGGTGCTCTTATAGGAGTCCTGCCGCAGCGCCTTTTTATCGAAAGGCTTGTTCGGCTTGAAGTTCTTTTTGAACTGCTTCTGGCAGCCCATGCTCTCATAATCCGACGGGAAGCAGCGCAGCACCATTTCGACGGCGTATATCGCGAGCGCCGCGATCCATATCCACACACTGTCATAGCCGCCGAACATTGAGCCGCTGCCGTTGAGATGGCTGACGATATATGCCGCGAGCGCCGCGATGAGCAGCAGGGAGCGCAGGATGAGCTTGCAATAGTGTATCTGGGAGATAACGGAGATTTTCAGCTTTTTCTTTTGCATATTATATAAAGACCTTCATTTTTTCTTATCTTAAAATATATTAACACAGCTTTCCGCTTAGTCAACGTTAATTTGTAAATTCTCAATCTTGAAATATGCCGCATATACTTATATAATTATCGCAAAGTCTTACGAAAAGCAGGATGAACCTATGCCGAATGTTATTGAGATAAACGATTTCTCCGCACCGGAGCTGGATATATACGCGCGCCTGACCGAGAACCAGCTGGTAAATCGCGCCGATCCGGAAAACGCACTGTTCATCGCTGAAAGCCCCGTCGTCATAGAACGCGCGCTGGACGCAGGCTGCATGCCGGTCTCCATGCTGATGGAGACAAAGCATGTCGATGGAAAGGGACGGGAGCTTATCGCGCGCTGCGGGGACATTCCGGTTTTTGCAGCTCCCCTTGAGGTGCTGACTGAGCTCACCGGCTTTCACCTCACGCGCGGCATGCTCTGCGCCATGCGCCGGCCGACGCTGCCCGAGGCGGCGGAGCTTTGCCGCAATGCCTCGCGCATCGCCGTGCTTGAAAACGTGATGAACCCGACGAACATCGGCGCGATTTTCCGCTCCGCCGCGGCGCTCGGGATGGACGCCGTCCTCCTCACCAGTGCCGGGAGCGACCCGCTTTACCGCCGCGCCATAAGGGTCAGCATGGGCACGGTCTTTCAGGTGCCGTGGACGTATCTGCCCGACGGCTGGCACAATTTCCTGCACGGGCTGGGCTTCAGAACCGCCGCGATGGCGCTGCGTGAGGACTCGCTGAGCATCGCCGATCCGCGCCTTGCGGCGGAGGAAAAGCTTGCGGTAGTCCTCGGCACCGAGGGCGACGGGCTTGCCAATGACACCATCGAGCACTGCGATTATACCGTGCGCATCCCAATGTCCCACGGCGTGGATTCCCTGAACGTCGCTGCTGCCAGCGCCGTCGCGTTCTATCAGCTTGGGAAGAATAATAAATAACAGATAAAGGCCGCTCAAAAAGAGCGGCCTTATCCTATATATCTCATTCCTTGCGGGCGATCTTCCGGTACTCTATCGGCAGGATGCCCGTGCTTTTTTTTGAACAGCTCGGCAAAGCGGCTGGAGGTCGTGTAGCCGATCATCTGCGCGATCTGCCCCATGGTGAAGTCGGTGTTTATAAGCAGGTGCTCCGCCTGACTCATTCGCCGCCCCTGAATGTACTGCGTGATGCTGCATCCGAACTGCCGCTTGAAGCAGCCCTTGAGCTTCGTCTCGCTCATGCAGGCGATGCTCGCAAGGCGCTCGAGCGGGATATCAAAGGCGTAGTGGTCGGCAATGTAGCTGACCACGTTCTGCAGCCCCTCCGCGTCTGCCGCCGACAGGGGGCGATCTCCCAGCACTGCCCCGCCTGACTGAATTTGTCCGGGCACGGGATAGAACTGAAATGATTCTGCTCCAAAAGCGGGCGGTAATAATCCTTCAAAACATCACTTTTCATATTTCTCCTTGCAACGAACAGGCAAACCTTTGCAACGATCAGACAGAAAACGCCGTCGGCTGTTGCCGGGAATGCCGCGGTATGATACCTTTAAATGCGGTTAATTGACTCTAACCAATGACAACTATAACAGAGGGCGGCTCAAAAGTCAAACCGTCCGTCATCGCAAAGGAGACTTTATTATGCAGACGATCAATAAAAAAGGCCTGACTGTAAAGGACCTCGTCACAGTCGGTATTTTTTCGGCGCTCTTTCTGGTGTTCGCTCTTGTGGGCGGCATCTTCTTCGCACCGAACCCGGTGCTGACTTTCTATATGCCCGTCGGCAGCGCGCTGCTGTGCGGACCGGTGTACCTGCTTATGCTTGCCAAGGTGCAGAAGCGCTGGGCGGCGAGCATCCTCGGCGCGCTCCTGTGCATCGTCTGGTTTGTGACCGGCATGCACTGGGCAATGGCGCTCGGATATCTCGTCATGGGCATCATTGCCGACCTCATCGCGGGCACCGGCGGATATAAGAGCAAGAAGATCAATTCGCTTTCCTATATTCTGCTCTCCCTCGGCGGCACCGCTTCATATCTGGTGTTCTTCGCTGACCCTGACGGCTGGGCGTAGACCATGCTCGGCAACGGCACGGAGCAGTCCTATATCGACACGATGCGCTCTACCGGGACTGCATGGATCCTGGTCATCATGCTGGCAGGGCTCGTCATTGCCGCCGCGGTCAGTGCCTTTGCCGGCTGCAAAATGCTCAGGAAGCAGTTCGAAAAAGCCGGTATCACCAAATGAAGCCCCTGCACCTCGACCCGCGGACAAAGCTGCTTCTCATCCTGCTCTGCGTCCTGAGAGCCATGGCCGCACCGAGCCTGTATTTTCAGTTCACGCTGGTCGCGCTCATCGGATTGCTCTCCGCGCTCAGCGGGAGATGGCAGTACGCGCTGCGCGGCATCATCGCCTATGCGCTTATCTGCGCATGATAGAATTTCAGAACCTGTCCTTTGCCTATCCAGACAGTGCGGACGGAGGCTTAAAGAATATCGACCTCACCATCCCGGACGGGCAGTGCGTACTGCTCGCAGAGCTGACCCATAACAAGACCGTCATTATGATCGCGCACCGGCTCAAGACCGTGCGCTATGCTGACCGTATCTTCGTCGTCGATCACGGCGAAATCGTCCAGCATGGTACGCACGATGAACTCGTTGCCGTAGACGGACTCTACCGCCGCTTCGTGGTCGTCGGTGAAAACCGGATACGCGGCACGGTCGAAAGCATTTACCGACTGAATAAAAGCGCCATGTCAGCCGGGGAAGAGAGCGGCAATGCTGTGCTGATGTCGCTGCTGAGCATCTGCGCGGCGTTCGCAAAATATTTTTCCGGCGGCGATGCCGACCCCGAAAGGGATATGCTGCTGTTCACCAACTGCACACTGCTGCTGACGGACGGGGAATTTTCAGATTTCCTTTCGGAGATCAACGAGGTCGCCCTCAAGTATATGAAAGTCGAAGCGAAAGCGGACAGCAAGACACGGCAGATCACGCTCATCTCCGCCCCGGTGAATGAGCAGGAGACGTAAAATGAAAAAGCTGTATGATAAGAACGAGCTGAGCTTTGGACTTGTGTGGATCGCGATTTACTGTGCCTTACAGTCTTTTGCTAATCCGATCAATGAAATGATCGGCGTCGGATACTCCGCAAGCGCCGTTTTCTGCATCCTGCAGACTGTTGTTCTTTTTGCCTTTGTCCGAAAGAACAACTTGCAGAAACGGTACGGGCTTTGCAGAACGTCCGTTCCCGCCCGGCGTTTTCTTTACTATGTGCCGCTTTTTGTTTTGGCATCGGGAAATCTCTGGAACGGTGTCGCCCTCAACTATTCACCGGCGGAAACTGTATGCCGTATCGCGTGCATGCTCTGTGTAGGGTTCCTGGAGGAATTGATCTTCCGTGGCTTCCTGTTCACGGCTATCGCAAAGAATAATATCAGGTCTGCGATCATCATCTCCAGCGTGACTTTCGGCATTGGACATATCATCAACATCTTTAACGGCAGCGGAATGGACTTGGTCAGCAATCTGTGCCAGATCGTCTTTGCCATCGCGGTCGGCTTCCTGCTGGTCACGATCTTTTATCGCGGCGGGAGCCTGATACCATGCATCATCGTCCATTCCGCGATAAATACGCTCGGAACGTTTGCAGACGATAGGAACCTTACCGCGGAAATGCACCTGCTCCATCTCACTGCTCTGATCGTAATTACGGTGGCCTATACGCTGGTTCTGACAAGGACGCTTCCGGAAAGTCAACCGCGTGCAAAGCAAGCGTGAAATATAGGGGAGGAATATATATGAACCAACTGATCGGCTGCTGCGGGCTGGACTGCGAAAAGTGCGATGCCCGGATCGCGACTGTCACGGACGACAACACCCTGCGTGAGAAAACCGCTGCCCTGTGGACGAAGCTCAACGGGGTAACGATAAGCCCGGAAATGATAAACTGCACCGGCATTATCCTGATAGATTCGGGACTCCTCTGGGGCTTGGGCACCGTTTTAGCGGCGCTTGATGTGCTGCTGATGAGGGGCACTGCCGGGAAATTTACCTATGAAAAGCTGCTGAAATGAGCGGCATAGAAAAACCGCGCTGACTTGCAATGCGTCAGCGCGGTTATGCTGTATATGGTTTTTACTTGGTGCCGAAGATGCGGTCGCCGGCGTCGCCGAGGCCGGGGACAATGTAGCCATGGTCGTTGAGGTGATCGTCCAGAGCGGCGACAAAGATGTCAACGTCCGGGTGATCCTCCTGCATACGCTTGACGCCTTCGGGTGCGCCTATGATGCACATGAGCTTGATATGCTTGACGCCGTCCTGCTTGAGGAAAGTGATCGCAGCGGAGGCGGAGCCGCCGGTCGCGAGCATCGGGTCGACAACGATAACGTCGCGCTCCTCAATGTCGGCGGGCATCTTGAAGTAGTACTTCACGGGCTCTAAAGTCTGAGGATCGCGGAACAGCCCTATATGACCAACCTTGACGTTGGGCATCATGCTGACCATGCCGTCAACCATGCCGAGACCTGCTCTGAGGATGGGGACGATGGCAAGCTTCTTGCCGGAAATACGCTTGCACTTTGCAACGGCGACGGGCGTCTTAACGTCGACCTCTTCAAGCGGGAGGTCTCTGGTGGCTTCATAGCACATCAGCATTGCGATCTCCGAAACAAGCTCTCTGAACTCCTTGACGCTGGTGTTTTCATCGCGGAGGATGGACAGCTTGTGCTGAATAAGGGGATGGTCGAACACGCATACTTTGCTCATTTAAGTCGTTCTCCTTTATATTCAATTTAAGAATTGACTGATTGTGAAAGCCGCTCCTGCCGCTCACGCTCCGCCTGCGAGAGACGCAGGTAGACAGGCAGCAGCTCATCGGCATTGCCGGGGGTCTTGTCCGCCGCGGCCATCGCGACGCCCCAGGCGTCCTGCCAGCGCAGGTTATCCGGAGCCATGACGCAGGGAACACCGTGCGCGGTGAAATATTCGAAGCAGAGCGCCGCGCCGTCCCCGACGAGGAACACCTGAGCATTCAGCGCCGTGACCTCTTTTGAAAGCTCGTCGAGCGCAATGGGTCTGTCCTCGGTCATGCGGACGGGACGGCCGTTTTCTATTTTGAAAAGGGCGTTATAGACCTGGCTGCGGCGCGCATCCATGACCGGGCATATATAGCCGTCGGCGGCAAGACCGTGCCACGCCATCGCTTCGAGTGTCGAGACGCCGACGCAGGGCTTTTCGGCCGCCCACGCAAGCCCCTTGACGGTCGCCACTCCTATGCGTATGCCTGTAAAGGAACCGGGGCCGTGGGCGACAGCGATAAGGTCAACGTCGCTGAGCCTGAGCTCAGCGTTCTTGAGCATGTCCTCTGCCATGGGCAGGAGTGTGCGGCTGTGGGTCAGCGCGCTGCACTGCGTATACTGGCTGAGCAGCTGCCCATCCTTCACAAGTGCCGCGGATGCGGGCTTTGCTGAGGATTCAAAAGCGAGTATCAGCATTCTGCGTCCCCCTCGATAACGATTTTGCGCTCGGTGTCCGAAAGCTTCGTGATGGTTACCTTTATCTCGTCGCCGAAGAATGCGTCCTGTACATTCTCGCTCCACTCGACGGCGCACACCGCACCGCGGTTGAGATAGTCCTCCCAGCCGATGTCGAACAGCTCGTCCGCACTGGAGAGGCGGTACATATCAAAATGGATAAGCTCGCGCTCGCCGAGGTACTCGTTGACTATTGTGAAGGTCGGGCTGGAGACGCGGCAGTCAAGCCCCATGCCGCGCGCCATGCCGCGCACAAAAGCCGTCTTGCCCGCGCCGAGGTCGCCGTACATCGCAACGACCGTGCCGCCCTTGAGCGTGCGCGCGAAGGAGGCGCCGATATCCTCGGTATCATGCTCGCTGTGTGAAATGTATTCCGACATACGCTCCTCCTTTAATTAACGTGCAATTAACAATTACCGTGTTTTAACACTGTGATAACAATCCCGGCGGGGGACTGTGATAAAATCATTCCCGATAAAATCCCGGCAGATATTATAACATCGTCGGGGCGTTGCGTAAAGAGCAATTATGTGATAAAATACGTCTTACGGCGCGGCAGGCGCTGTGTCAATTTGCTGAAAGGCGGTGACAGGTATCACAAAGACAAAGAAATATATAAAACAGTTCTTTCAGAGGGCGGATATATTTCTGCTTATAATGTGCATCATATGCTCGATATACGGGATATACTCGATCGATATCGCGGTCACGGGTATGTCGGAGGGCGGCTGGGACATGTCCGCTCCGTCAAAGTACATCGCGGTCCAGACCTTTTCGCTGTTCCTCGGTATTGCCGGTTTTGTGCTCTTTACGGTAATTGACGCGGATATCCTCGGCCAGCAGTGGAAGATACTGTGCGCGATAAATGTGCTGCTGCTCGTCGCGCTCGTCATCTTCGGGCAGGACGACGGCACCGGCAACAAGAGCTGGATACGTTTCGCCGGTATCGGCATACAGCCCTCGGAGGTCATCAAGGTCCTGTACATAGTCGTCGCCGCAAAGCAGATGACTTATCTTAAAGAGTACCGGGATATCAATTCGTTCCTGTCGGTGGTGCAGATGGCGGCGCATTTCGGCATCGTGTTCCTGATGATCGTCGGCGTCTCCTCTGACCTTGGAAGCGCGGGCATTCTGCTCGGCGTCTTTCTCGTAATGTTCTATGCGCTGGGCGTGAAGCTCTACTGGTTCGCGATAGGCGGGGCACTTGTTGCCTCGGCGATACCGCTGCTGTGGAACTACTTCCTGAAGGACTATCAGAAGCAGAGACTTGTCGCTCCCTACGATGCAAGCGTCGACCCTGACGGCTGGGGCATCAGATGGCAGACCACGCAGAGCAAGATGAGCCTTGCATCCGGACGTCTCACCGGAGTTGACGATGAGCACAGCACCACGGTCTTTACCGGCAAGCATACCGACTTCATCTTCTCCTGTATCGGCGAGCATTTCGGCATGATCGGCTGCCTTATCGTCGTCGCGCTGCTGCTGATAATCATAATCCATATCCTCAGGATCGGCCTGCATTCGAGCCGCACCTATGATATGCTGATCTGCTTCGGCGTTGCCGGGGCAATGCTGTTCCAGATGTTCATAAACATCGGTATGTGCATCGGCATTACGCCGGTCATCGGCATAACGCTGCCGTTCTTCAGCTACGGAGGCTCGTCGATGGTGACGATGTTCTGCGCGATGGGGCTTGTGTCGGGGGTCAAATACAAGCCCAAACCAGAGCATTTCGCGCTCGTGTTCTGACCTGAAAAAGCTCGGTTTCCATCTTGGAAACCGAGCTTTTTGCTTTATATATCAACATTGAAAGTATCGCGGGTATAGGCCGCGCCGCTGCGGAGAGCTTCAAAGTAGAGCGTTTTGGTCATGCCGATATAAGGCACGGTCCAGACGCGCACGGCATAGCCGAACATGGGGATGAGTGAGAGAAGGTACCAGCCGAGGAAGCTGAGGTCGAGCGCGAAAAGCTCGCCCTTGTGCCCGGCCATCATGGCCTTGGATTCACGGATGCACTGCATGGGCGACTTCGTGGGATCATCGACGAGAATATAGATAGCCTGACTGTAGCTATAGTAGGCGATGACGCCCGGAAACAGAAGCAGCATGGACCACAGCCCTATAAAGACCGCTTCGAGGATGTTCAGGATAACGACCTTGAGCCCGAAGCCGAAGCCATCAAGGAGGTTGCCGAAGCAGGGCTCATTGCCGCGGGCGGTGTTGAGCAGGAAAAGAATAAAGCCCGCGCCGACGATGCTCATCACGACGGTGAGCAGCGTGTCGAGGAAATAGGAGGTCGCGGGAGGGGCGATAATGTCAAGGTATCTCAGCGCGTACTCATAGTTGCCCTCGGCGTAATACTGGAGATAACGCGCGGCGTCGGCATCGGTCATGTTGACGGAGAGCAGCCTTGACGACAGCAGGTTCACAAGCAGGCTCAGCAGCAGATAGACCAGCGCGACGGTGATGACTCTGGGATTTGATGTGCGTATTTTTTCAGTGGCATTGCGTTTCAGCGCGGAACGATCAGGCATGGTGCGGCAGCTCCTGTTCAGTAGTACTTTGTTTACTACAATATATCATTCCGGAGCGGGCATGTAAAGAAAAAATTGGAATCGGGAAGAAAAATGACTTGACAAGCGGTGCTGCGGATGCTATTATAATCGAGCGTTCACGATATGCGCGAGTGGTGGAATTGGCAGACTCGCTAGATTCAGGTTCTAGTGTCCACTC
>ERZ827108.597-NODE-597-length-60103-cov-13.559136_pt1 | contig 60103 bp, 57 predicted proteins | sample MGYA00519921_ERZ827108 | MGnify/ENA primary metagenome ERZ827108 (study PRJEB31778, sample SAMEA3449258) | human gut metagenome | biome: human gut; feature: human-associated habitat; material: faeces | place: United Kingdom | collected 2010/2012 ...
GCGGGCCGCTCGCCGACTCGGTGCCGCCCCTTCGGGGGCGCCCCCTCGTCAGAAGGCTTAGCTATAATACCCCGCTTCGGGGTGATTGCAAGGGGAAAATTGTAACTTTTTTCAACTTTGCTTTACTATTTTGCAAAACCCCAGGTCAGCAAAGTGCCGTTCGCCTTAAGTTGTGTGCATTTACACATACATGACACTTCGTAGGTTTATCATTGTTGCAAAGTTGTTTTAGAAAGAAGGCGACTGTATGCCTTATGAAGTCGGCGAATACGTCATCTACTCATCTCTGGGAATCTGCCAAGTAATTCAAAACGATGCTCACGTTTCTCTCGCCGGAGACGAAAACGAGCTCTATTACATACTTGCCCCAATAGAAAAACGGCTCGGAAAGGCCTATGTGCCCCACTCACGCAGTGCTGAATTACGACACACCCTTAATAAAGAAGAGGCATTACGTTCGCTTGACATGGTTTTCGACCTTGAGCCGGATACCTTTCAGGATACCAACTCCCATTTGGTTCAAGAACACTTCCGCGAGCTGATTCGTTCAAACGACTTTCTTTCACTTTTATTAGTCTGCAAATCGATGCACGTACGCATACAGGAGCAAGAAAGCAAGAAACATGGAGCATCCTTAACCTATAAGAAGTTGCTCGATGACGCTCAAAGACGTATTTACGGCGAACTATCCGTTGTGCTCAATATGGAGATAGAAGAAGTTCCCTCTTTTATAAGAGACTATTCTTTACAGCACGAAAAGAATCAGGACTAGGATTCCTATCTTTGTTCTTTGCCGCATATGCACCGGAACAACACCAATAGTTTCTGGTGCTATTACGAAAAAGAGTCCCTTGGATATACCGAGGGACTCTTTTTAATCATTACCACCCTTGAGGACGGAAGCAGAATTCTTGCATTGGCTGTGCGAGGATGCCATGTTTGGTCACCTTCGATAAGGCGACACAACTTCTACCATCATTCGGTGCAGCGCCTTTCCTAGCACTATAGTTCCAATCGGGACTCGATTGCCCTACCAAGCGTAACCTCATCCGCAAATTCGAGGTCACCGCCTACAGGCAAACCACTTGCCAGGCGCGATACCGTTACACCCAGGGGCTTGATAAGCCGTGCGAGATAACTGGCCGTTGTTTCGCCTTCAATATTTGGGTTTGTTGCCAAGATAACTTCTTTAATAGAGGCATCCGTAAGGCGGGCCATCAGCTCGGCGATGTGAAGGCGCTCTGGACCGATGCCCTCAAGCGGCGAAAGGGCACCCCCAAGCACATGGTATACGCCCGAAAACGTACCCGTTCGCTCTATTGGCGGGATATCTCGCGGTTCCGATACCACGCAGACTATGGAATGGTCGCGCTTTTCAGAAGAGCAGATATCGCAAAGATCACCTTGAGCGTAATTAAAGCATCGTGAGCAAAAATGGACGGTGTCCTTCACTTCGATGATGGAATTGGCCAAACGAAGAGCATCCGCTTTTTCTTCGTTCAGAATCCAATACGCAATTCGTTGGGCTGATTTGGGGCCTACCCCAGGAAGGCGCTCCAGTTCATCAAGTAGCTTCTGTATTGCCGATGAAGCGTTCACTGGATCGCAATTACCTCATACCTGGGATGTTGAGACCGCCGGTAACGGAGCTCATGCGGGCACTGCCCATTTGGTCAACGCCGCGAAGCGCCTCATTGACTGCCGCGCAAACCATATCCTGAAGCATTTCAACATCTTCGGGATCAACCACATCAGGGTTGATGGTAAGGGACTCGATGGATTTGTCTCCACGCGCAACGGCGGTTACCATGCCGCCACCAGCGGTGCCCTCGAACGTCATTTCAGCGATTTCCTGCTGAGCCTTCTGCAATTCTTTCTGCATCTTCTGCGCCTGACGCATCATCTGCTGCATATTCATTCCCATGTTTCTCCTTTGTTAGGGGTTGGGCGCTTCGTTCCAATTAGCCAAAATGGCCACATATCTTTGCATTGTACCGAAAGGCTGACGCTATTCGGGAAGCTCCTCAAACTTTATCCCCTCACCAAAGCTCTGAGTGAGGATGCTCTTGATCTGCTCCGCCTCGTCTTGCCCATAAGCAGATGGAGCTGCGGCTTGCGCCGAAGCAGGAGCGGCAACATCAGGAACGCCACCAGCTTGGGTGGGTGCCGCCGCAACTGGCGCTACCGCCTGGGCAGAACCCGCAGACGCTGGAACCGAGCCACTGGAAGGCTGCGCAGAAGAAGCCGATACCGAAGACTGCTGGCTTGGCGAAGATCCATACTGCTGAGCGTATGGATCTTCATCGTATTCAGCAGAAACACTTGCCCCATACACATCGAGAGGGACTTGATCGTCGTATGGTTCAGGCACGGCGGATACTGAAGGCGTTGCCGCAGGAGCCTGTTGTACCGCCGCAGAACGCCTTGGCATAGATGACGCCTGGGATCTGGGCGATGAAGAAGAGGCTACACCGCCCCCCATCTGCTGAGGAGCAGATGGGGCCACATAAGAAGTGGCGTTTTGGGGTGCAGATTGAAAGCCCTGCGCCTGGTTCACCTTTGCTGCCGCCTGCGTCGCCGGTGCCTGGTTTGCCTTTGCCGCCGCCTGCGCCGCGCGCACTGCGGCGACCGCCTTGGCGGCATAAGGATTCTTGGCAGCCGGCGGCGCGGCATTTGGCTGGGACGCCATTCCAGATTGAGCACTCGCAGGCTGCGCGGCAACAGGCGCAGCCGATGAGCTGTTACCGGCCAACGCCAAACGGTACGGCACAGTTCCACCTGCAACCGTCTGGATGGTTTTTGCGAGCAACTCTTGGACTTCAGCCTTTTGGGCTGCGTTGAATGCAAAAGCGCTATCTTTTCCGAATTCAACCACTATACCCTGGCCATCCGCCTCGGCGGAAACCTTAGCATTCATGAACAGGACACCGCGCGCAGGATTAACTTTCCTGAGCGAAGCGGTGACCGAATGCCACAAGCGCTGCACGGCAGCAGGATTGGACAGGTCAACCTGAGCGGTAAGCGCTGCCGCCTGGCGCGGCTGAACTGTTTCGGGCGCCTGGGAAAACGATCCAGCTGGCTGAACAGCGGGAGTAGGCGCCGATGCTTGCGGTACCGATGAAGCAACGGCCGGTGGCGTTTGCGGTGCCGACGGGGCAACAGGTGCCGAAACAGAACCCTGGGGCCAGGCGGCATTGCGACCCGAAACGTCCTGCGCTGCAAGGGCTGCAGGCACTTGGGCAGAGGGGGCAGGCTGGCCGGAAGAACCAGCTGACGCGGCCACCGGAGCGGAAGGCGCATGCGATGTGGACTGAGCGGGAACAGCTGCATATTGAGGAGCGCCGCCGCCAACACGGGCTGATGTCGCCAGAGCGACTTCAGCAGGAGAAGAGGCGTTCCCCAGCATCGACAAACGTCGCTCCAGCTCTTCAACCCGTTCCGCCAAGGCTTCGAGCGTTAGGTCTGATTCGGGACGAACCATGCGAGTAAGGGCAATCTCAAACGTTAGGCGAGGATTGCTCGAAACGCGCAGTTCTTTCGACACATCACCCAAAAGGACAAGCATGCGACTAAGTCGATCTTGGCCAAAGAGCTTCAGTTCCCCGGTCATTACCGTGCGCATCGATTCGCTGATCTGCAGTTCCACATCAAGGCCCGCCATAGACATCAGGTACAACGTACGCACATGCTCCGCCAAATCATGGACAAACTGGGCAAGGTCGGCACCGGTTTCCACATACTGGGCAACCCAATTGAAACATGCTGCTGCATCTCTGCGGCCAATAGCCTCTACGATTTCAGAGAGATCGGCATTATCGAGCGAACCAAGAAGGCTTTGCGCTCCTTCGAGAGTTGCCTTACCTCCGCAGTACGCGATGAGCTGCTCAAGCGAAGTAAGTGCATTGCGCATTCCGCCCTCGGCACGGTGCGCAATAAGATCGAGCGCTTCGGCCTCGAACTCAACGCCCTCTTCGGCACATACGGCGCCCAAACGAGCCACGATAGATTCGATTGATATGCGATGAAAATCAAAACGCTGGCATCGCGAGAGAATGGTTTCTGGAACCTTCTGCGGATCGGTGGTACAGAGAATGAAGACAACATGGCTCGGCGGTTCTTCGATGGTTTTGAGAAGCGCATTGAAGGCCGCCGTCGAGAGCATATGCACCTCGTCGATGATGTAGACCTTCCAGGCACCGCGAGTTGGCGCGTAACTTACACGGCTGATGATTTCCTCACGTACATTTTCAACGCCCGTACGGCTTGCGGCGTCCAACTCGTACACATCGGGGTGAGTGCCTTGGGCGATAGCCTGGCATTCCTCGCAGGTTCCGTCAGGTTCGATAGTGGGACCCTTTTCGCACATTAAGGCCTTGGCAAGAATGCGCGCAGTGGTTGTTTTGCCAGTACCACGCGGACCGCAGAACAAATAGGCGTGGGAGACCTTATCCTGCTCGATTGCGTTTTTCAGTGTACGCTCGATATGTTCCTGACCCACGACATCAGCAAACGTGGACGGACGATATTTGCGATACAGCGCCTCCATGTAGAGCCTCCTTCGCGGACAGCCAAGCTTCCGCTTCACATCCGCATAAGCGGATCCCGCCCATACGCCCTTATGCATATGGGATGTTACTGTGCCTTACCGATTTTAGCGGGCTTCCTCTTCGGAGCGAGCGTGCTTTGCGCGAGCTATACGCTCTGCATCAACCGCCGCTTCAACCTCAAAATCGCGTTTTCCACTTTTGCGAGAGGAAATAGCCGCTTTAACAGCACCAATGAAAGCCGGCGCAACAGAAACAGCCACGATTCCCAATACGATGATTTCGAAATGCTCCTGCACGAAAGGCACGCCGCCAAAGAAGAAACCCACCAACACGAACAGCGAAACCCAGGAAATACCGCCAATACAATTGAACAGCGTGAATTTACCGAAATTCATATGACCCGTACCAGCGATAAAGGGGGCAAAGGTGCGGAAGAACGGCATGAAGCGCGTAATGACGATAGTAAGCCCACCGTACTTTTCGAAGAAGTGATCGAGCTTCGCCATACGCTCGGGCGTAAGAGCCTTGATCTTGCCCGAGTCGATAATACGGGCACCGAAGAAACGGGCAATCCAATAGTTGGAGGTGTTACCCAGGATAGCCGCAGCATAGAACACCAAGAGCGTTGCCCCAAGGTTCAGACCACCGCCATCGGCAGAGAACACACCCGCCGCGAACAAAAGGGAGTCGCCGGGCAGGAAGGGGAAGAACACCAAACCCGTTTCAATGAACACGATGAGAAACAGAGGAGTGTACACCCAAACCGCACCCAGCGTTACGATCCAGCCAGCAATTGCGCCACGTGGATCGTGAAGTAAGCCCAGAATAAAATTGATGATTTCCATGCGATCCTTCGTCTTGATTGTTGCAAATGTGCCCATATACACGTTTCGCCGATCAAATTGACCGGCGAAACCAAGTATCCCGAAAAGGCCCGGGCGCTCGTCAGAGGCCCCTTATGGCTGCTTCCTCCCGGACCTGACCAGGTTCAGAACTTGGCGCCGCCCAAGCCCTTTCGGGATACTTCAACAGTGGTTAGTATAACCCACGCAATACCGTTGCCATCCAGCAGGGGCTTTGATCATCAAATGCGCACAGGTTCGCTACCTGGCGTTCTCGAAGTGGTGCCAGGCCTTTTTGATAGAGGCGATTCCGTAGAGGCTGCCACAGAAGCAAATGGGCAAACTGCCCTCGGAAAACTCGAGGGCATGCTCTACTGCGCTATGAGGCGTAGAGGCCGCCACCACTTCTACAGGATGGCTTCCTACGGCAATTTGAACCGCGTCCGCCAAATCGGATTCCGAAAGCGCGCGAGGATTATCGGGGCGGTAACATACAAACGCCTTGGCCAATGGAACCAGCAGCTTCAGCATTTCCGCATAGTCTTTGTCGGCCATTACGCCTATGCAAAACACCACGCTCCCCCGATCGTAGCGAGATGCCAGCTCGGAGCTAAGAGCGCGCACGGCATGGATATTGTGAGCACCATCTATAAGAACATCGGGGCTGCGACGAAGAAACTCAAAGCGACCTGCCCATGAAGCCCGAGACAGACCGCTCCGCATCGCTTGTTCGTCGATGCTCCAACCGCGCTGAACAAGAACCCTGCACGCTTCCAAAGCTACCGCCGCATTGGTGCGTTGGAACGATCCTTGCAGCTGAACGCACAAGTGGCTGAACCCGCCGTACGAGAAATCGGAAGTATCGCCAACAATAGATGCGGCATCAACGTAGCGAATGGATGTCTCACAACGATCTGCTTCTTCATTCAAGCGGCGTTGGGTTTCTTGTTCTTGAGGCGCGCTCACTGCAGGTATTCCCGTTTTCAGGATGCCCGCTTTCTCGCCCGCAATCTGATAGAGCGTGTTTCCCAGAAGCGCGCAATGATCGTACGAAATGGGAGCAAATACGCAAACCTCGACCGTGCGGATAACGTTGGTTGAATCAAGCCTTCCACCCAAACCGACCTCCGCAACGACAATGTCGCACTTCTCTTCGGCAAAATAGGTGAAAGCCACAGCCGTCATAAGCTCGAATTCGGTCGGGTGGCTAGCCATAGCCTCTGCCGCATCCCTCACCTTCAGCGTTACCTCTGAAAGACGCTGCAAGGAGATGTTTTCCCCATTGATCCGAATGCGCTCTTCAAAAAGCTCAATATAGGGGCTGGTGAACAAGCCGACCTTATAGCCCGACTCTTCCAGAATGCTTGAGATGAACGAACAGGTTGAGCCTTTGCCGTTAGTGCCCGCAACATGCACAAACCGAAGGGCATCCTGTGGATTGCCCAGCTTGGCCAACAGTTCTTCGATACGTTCGAGGCCTAAGCTCATGCTTCGCCAACGCGGTTCGTTGATATAGGCAACTGGATCAAACATGGCTTGTCCAGTCTTTGCCAACTACCACCTGGATATTGGTCGAGAGGTTGTAATACACACCTGCAGCAACTGCGCGTCCCGTTCCAAGGTCCTGGACGATAGCCTCGGCGGCCAGCTTGTCATCGTCAGAGCGGTAGATTACCAAGGTTTCATCGTATACGAACGATTCCGCATTGCCCGTATCTTTGATGGTATAGCCAGCATTGGTAAGAACCTGAGCTGCCTGCGCACTGTAACCATCGGCGCCTGCGCCATTCAGAACCACAATGGAAACCGATCCCTTGTTAACCCCGCTGGTGTCTACGGAGGTATCCATGTTCTGGCCGTTCTTGAACTGATCGCAAATCTGGGAGAACGAAGAAGATGCTACCGACCAGGAAACCTTGTCACCTGAAACGGACTGACTTCCCGGCACCGTATTCGAATAGAACGTCGCATTCGGGAACAACGAAGCAATCTTACCGATTTCGTCGTAGCTCATATCCGTTTTGATCTTGCCAGCGATATCGTCGGCGCTCATGGCGAAATCAAGGCCGCCCTTGTCTTCAAGAGCCTGCACAAATGCAGTAAACACCTGATTCTGAACATTGGCGCGCTGACCGTATCCATCAGTGTAGTTTTTGGCACTTACATAAACGAGGGTCTGCTCCCCGTTTAAGGTTTGCTGACCAGGGTCGAGTACTGCAGTTCCCACCGTTGGATCATCAACGTATTGCTCTACGTTGACATTCAACCCACCAAGAGAGTCAACGAGCGAGGCAAAGTCTTCGCCCGTAATCCTTACATAGTGGTTGATGTCCTGACCGACAAGCGAAGAGACCTGCTTTACCAGCTCGCCCTCATCCTTAATATGGAGAGCATCTCGCAGCATGGTCCCCTTAGAGTCGCTATCGGAATAGGTGGCAGTAATATTGCTGGGTATATTCAACAATGAAACCGTATTGTTCTGGTAATCCACGCGTAAGACAGCCAAGTAGCTGGCACACTCGTTTTCGCCGCTCCCATTGAGGCCCACAAGCAGCGTATAAGTGGGCTCATCATTCTTTGCCGAAACAAGCGCGCTGGATACACTGCTGTCGTCAAGCGCCATCGAGGAAGAAAGCGAGTTACGATAGGCGCATGTACCGAGGTTCAGCGCAATAACCACAATCAGAATGATGCCGACAATCAACGTAATGCGGCTCACATTGTCGCGGTGGCGCATAAAGCTTTCGGTTCGCGACTGCCCCACTTTTCGGCGTGACGTGCGTTCGTCAACCGAACGAGATTGAATATGGATCTGACGTACTTCGCCGGTTCGGCGATTCGGCACCGCTGCGGCACGAGTACGGCGCGAATGAGCAGAGGCTCGGCGCTGAGACTGAGGCCCGCGAGAACCAGACGCATGGGACCCAATTACCGAGGAAGACCAATCGGCTTTATTTCGAGACGAGGGACGGCGACGACCCGAGCCGCCACCATGCATTCCCCTATTGTTCCTTGCTGCCATCGCGCCTACCTAGAGCGTTTTGCGTTCGACGTTCGCACCGATGGCATGCAATTTGCCAACGTAGTCTTCGTAACCGCGATCGATATGATGAATGTCATGCACAACCGTTTCGCCCTCTGCAGCGAGGCCGGCAATTACCAGAGCGGCACCGCCACGCAAGTCGGGCGAGGAAACAGGAGCGCCCTCGAGTTTGCTAACGCCTTGAACCAGTGCGTGATGCCCCTCGACAGCAATACGGGATCCCATGCGGTTGAGCTCGCTGGCAAACATAAAGCGATTTTCGAAGATGTTTTCAGAAATGACGGAATTGCCTTCCGCGAAAGATGCCAAAAGCATGAACTGGGCTTGAAGATCGGTGGGGAATCCAGGATGAGGAAGCGTCTGAATGTCAGTGGCGCGCAAAGGCTGGGTGCGCGAAACGGTAATGGAATCCTCCGTAGTGGAGATATCGCACCCCATATGCTCGAGCTTCATGAGTGCCATGCGCAAATAAGACGGATCTATCCCCTGAACGGTAACAGGACCGCCGAGCAACGCACCCGCAGTCAGGAATGTGCCCGCTTCAATACGGTCGCCCACCGTAGTGTGCTCACAAGGGTGCATCTCGGAGAGAGCGACACCCTTTACCGTGATGGTAGGCGTACCCGCACCCTCCACATGAGCGCCCATGGCATTCAGCATATTGGCAAGGTCGACGATTTCAGGTTCACGCGCAGCATTATCGATAACTGAGGTACCAGGAGCAACCACAGAAGCCATAAGCATATTTTCAGTAGCACCAACGCTCGGGAACTCAAGCAGTACATCGGCCGAATGCAGCCCATTTGGGGTGGAGGCGTAAAGGTAGCCGTGGCTGTTTTCAAATTCAACACCCATAGCTTCAAGCACTTTGAGGTGCATATCGATTTTACGGGCACCGATTTTACAGCCACCAGGCATCGCAACGCGTGCGCAACCAAAACGACCCACGAGCGGACCCAGCACAGAAATGCTAGCGCGCATCTTCGAAACAAGCTCGTAGGGCGTATCGTGGCCTTCGGCATGCTCAGTATCGATAATGAGCGAATGGCCATCCCATTCAACCGTTGCGCCCAAGCTGCGAATTACGTCGTTCATGATCTCAATATCGGAGATATGGGGAATGTTGTGGAGCGTGCTCTTACCTTGGCCCAACATTGTTGCTGCAATGAGCTTCAACGCGGAATTCTTGGCACCGCTGATCTGTACCGTACCTGAAACGTTTTCGGTTTCACGCGCAATAATTACTTCTTCGGACATATCTCATGCACCCAATCTACTTGATGCGGATTCTTCATAGCCATGCCAAATCGAAACAAGGCATGCTTATTCTATTTATAGCCCTATTATGCAGACAAGCCCTCCCAGAGAAGGGTTTTACCCCAAATCTCTGGAAGGGCTTGCAGAAAAAGCGTTGTTAAGTTCGCTTACTCGCCCAGCATGAAGCGGGTGAAGGAAACGATCTCGATGGTGGTGCCAAGAGCCTTGGCAACCTCAGCCGTGTACTCGTTTACAGACTGATCGGGGTTCTTAACGAAAGCCTGCTCGGTGAGGCAGTTTTCCTTATAGAACTTCTCCATACGACCGGTAGCGATCTTTTCCTGGATGTTCTCAGGCTTGCCGGACTCTGCGGCCTGTGCCTTGTAGATGCTCATCTCGTGCTCAACAACTGCGGGATCTACCGATTCGCGAGTTGCGGATACGGGGCTTGCAGCGGCAACCTGCATAGCAACGTCGCGGCCATACTTCTTGAAGTCGTCGTTGGCTGCGAAGGAAGCGTCGCCCAGCTTGAACTCAACCAGAACGCCGATCTTGCCACCGCCATGAATGTAGGAAGCAACAGCGCCTTCAGGCTGCTCAGCAAAAGCGAAGCGGGAGAGCTGGATGTTTTCGCCCAGGGTGTGGATAGCGTCGGTTACGACAGCCTCTACGGTTTCGCCTTCGATCTCGGAAGCCTTGAGAGCCTCGAGGTCGGCAGGCTTGTTAGCGAGAACGGCCTTAGCGATCTTCTCTGCGTATGCACGGAACTTTTCGTTCATGCCTACGAAGTCGGTTTCGCAGTTGAGCTCTACGAGAGCGCCATCATGGCCGCACTCGGAAACGAGAGCCAGAACGGTACCCTCGTCGGTTGCGCGGCCAGCCTTCTTAGCAACAGCAGCAAGACCACGGGTGCGGAGCACGTCTACGGCCTTTTCGAGTTCGCCTTCAGCCTCAACCAGAGCCTTCTTGCATTCCATCATGCCAGCGCCGGTCATCTCGCGGAGTTCCTTAACGAGTGCTGCGGTGATTTCTGCCATGGTAATTCCTTTCAGATAGAGCCCTCGCCCACTAGACGGGCGAGGGAGAAATTGCAATGGATTCGTTTAGTGCTTATTCAGCAGGGGTTGCCTCTGCAGCAGCTTCAGCTGCGGGCTCTGCGGTCATGTCCTCAACGGTGACAGGAGCGCCAGTGCCAGCGATAACAGCATCAGCAACGAACTCTGCGAGCAGACGGACGGAGCGGATTGCATCGTCGTTTGCGGGGATGCCGAAATCAACGTCGTCGGGATCGCAGTTGGTGTCGAGCGTGCCAACAACGGGGATGTTGAGGCGGTGGGACTCGTGGATAGCGATCTGCTCACGGTTGGTGTCGATGATGAAGATCATGTCAGGGGTCTTCTTCATGTTGCGGATACCGTTGAGGTTGGTCTGCAGCTTAGCGAGTTCCTTCTTCAGAAGGATCTGTTCCTTCTTGGGCAGAAGCTCCATACGGCCGTCAGCTTCCATAGCCTCGAGCTCTTCCATGCGCTGAACGCGAGAGCGGATGGTGGTGAAGTTGGTGAGCATACCACCGAGCCAACGAGCGTTTACGTAAGGCATACCGCAGCGGTTAGCAGCTTCAGCAACAGATTCCTGAGCCTGCTTCTTGGTGCCCACGAACAGGACCGTGCCGCCCTTTTCAGCGCAACGGGAAACTGCGGTGTAAGCAGCGTCGAGACCGTACATGGTCTCCTTGAGGTCGATGATGTAGATGTCGCCACGGTTGCCGAAGATGAAAGGCTTCATCTTGGGGTTCCAGCGACGGGTCTGATGACCGAAGTGGGTGCCTGCGTCGAGCAGGGTCTGTACAGTAATCTTGGACATTCTTTCTCCATTCGTTGTGCCTCTGCATGAGATCATTCCTTTGTTCGCAACCGCCATGGCGGCCACTAGCGAACGCAGGTCCTTCACGCATGTGTATTAAAACAGCCTTTGCAGTATAGCAGCCTTATTGATACGCGCAACAAAATGGAGAAAGAAGACACATTCCTTACCAAGCATTTGCAATGGACGGTACAAATAGAGCAATCTTGCCGGCCACTGGTTCCACTTACGTACTTGCCGATGCTCAATCAAGACATCCTAACCAAGACCTATTATTACAGCTGATGCAGCAGCAGAAGAACATCTCCCGAAAAACATCTGCCCGCTTATTAAAGGCACCTACGGATTTGCCGTAAGCGAACACTGCCCCTTTACGTACTTTGCCGACCTGATCATCGGCGAAACCACATGCGACGGCAAAAAGAAGATGTACGAGCTCCTCAACGACATCAAAGACGTCCACGTCATGAACCTTCCGCACACCCGCAATGCTAAATGGGCTCCTCGCGTATGGCGCGAGGAATGCATTGCGCTCAAGGAAGAGCTCGAGCGACGTTACGATATCGAAATCACCGACGAAATGCTGTAGGCAAGTCGAGATATCTTCCCCTCTTTACAGGATGATACGTCTCAATCACCAGCCCCGTCCGCGCGAAAAAAAAAATGCCGAGCCGCTTTTGCGGACTCGGCATTTTTTGATGGCGAATTGGCTACACAGCGTTATTTGCCCGCCAAAACATCAAGATCGATAGGACCGGAAACGGAACCGTCGGCCTCTGCAGCCTTGATCTGCTCGTCGGTATAGCCCAAACCACGCATGATTTCCTCGGTTGCGCTGCCCAGCTTATCGGAAGGCGTGTAGTTGGGAGCTTCCTCGGACTCGAACTGAATGGGGGGAGTGGGAACCCAACGCTCTGCCTCGGGATACTTGATCTTAACCAGATAATCGTTCACCAGAGCGTTCTGGTCTTCATAGACATCGAGCGGGGTCTGACACAGCTCGCAAGGAATGCCTGCATCCTTGAAGATCTTCAGGGCTTCGGCGGCAGTCATCTTTGCCAGAGCCTCATCCAGAATGCCAACCACTTCGGCGTTCAAGCCATCTGCGTTCATCTTGTTGCAGTTGTTCAAGCGCTCAGAGCCGATAAGGTCTTCGCGGCCGATAAGACCCATGATCTTGTCGTAGTCGCGATCGTATTCAGGGTCGCACATGGCGATAGACTTGCCGTCGCCTGCAGTGTAGACGTTGTTGAAGGGGCAGATAACCTCAAGACGGCTCTTGGGATACGGATTGCCGTACTGAGCAGAAATCATGCCCGTCATCAATGCGTAGATAGCAGCATGCTGCAGTGCGCACGTTACGTACTCACCTTCGCCAGTCTGGTTACGCCCGATAATCGCAGCGCAAACGCCAGCAGCAAGGAACATGGAAGCCTGAAGATCGCCATAACCGTTGGTGGGAATCATCGGGGAATCGCCACGGTTTACCGTGGTGCCAAATACGCCGCCACGAGCCATGTAGCAGGTTACGTCAAAGCCAGGATCGTCCTTTTCGGGGCCCTTCTTGCCGTAGCCCAAGCCGTGAGCCATGATGAGCTTCGGATATTTTGCATGCAGGGTTTCCCAGTCGAGACCCATTTTCTTCAGGGATTTCGTACGGGTGTTGGTCAGGAATACGTCGGCATCGGCAAGGAGCTTGTCCATAACCTCAGCGCCCGTTTCGCTCTTCAGGTTCAATGAGATGAATCGCTTATTCAAGTTGCACATATCGAAAGCGAGGTTCTCTTCGTCCGACATGGGCATGTTGAATACCGCCGCTTGGGTTACGCGCAGCGGATCACCCTTGGCTGCCTCGACTTTAATGACGTCGGCGCCCCATTCGCCCAATACACGACCAGTCGCAGGCGTTGCCATGTACGTAGTAAGATCGACAACCTTGATTCCCTTAAGTGGTTTCATTGGATCTCCTTTCCCCCTCCCCGGGCGGCTTTTTCGCGTAAGCATTGCACGCATAGCGCCCCTGGTGCGCATACAGCACCCGGAGAATCACAAACCAATGAATCCATTATAGGTTAGCAACGGCAAAGCTATAGATCCAAGTCATTGCATTCAGTAATAATTCCAGTTGAAACTTATAAAAAACCAATCGGGCAGGAAACAGATCCATCAAGGCTGTTGCGGTAATAATTAATAAGAACGAGCTGAATGCAAAAAACGAGCTCCGATTGCCTAAACAGCAACTGGAGCTCGCTTTGGTGAACATAGGTCCCTTTTGGCACCCTAACGGAAACTCGTTTGAATTAACACGAGGGCCCTTAGCCCCCCCCCCTGGAATCCTGAACAAATGCAATTAGTTTTTACCCGATTACTTCCCATCGCGCAAAGCCTTGAGCTTCGCCAAGGTATCGGGGTTGATCCGCTCTGCAACCGTGGAACGACGATGCACTTCAAGGGTGCGGTCGCGTTTGGCCTCGTCGCCTAAATCTTCCATTTCAAGGCTAAAGCCATTGGCGCTCATGCGGTCGACGCCGCCGCCAAACACCGTATCCTGGATAGTGGCATCAGAGGTTACCACCATCACCTCCAAACGATTTTCGCGCGCATCATATGCGATTTTCTCGATGACCTTATCGGCAGAAGAGCCATAGGGTGAAAAGACCACCTTCACGCCACCGATACGCTCGGTTTTGCCTGCCGATTCAGGGTTGTCAGCACCATCAAAAACGATAATCGCCTTGTACTCCGTCCCCGCAAAAGCCGCAACGTCGCTGATCAGCGCCTCGCGAACTTTGTTAAATGTTTCGTGGGTATAGTCCTCTTCGCGCCTCATGTGCACATAGCGCTGACCGCTTCGCAGCACGTTGTACCCGTCGACGATAAGAAGTTTGTTACGTTTTTTAGCCATGAAAACCGCTCGATTCAAACTGAGGTCCGAATAACACGTTTATGGGGATAATTGATGCCCACCCTGTACGCAAAATGGAGCTCCGTGCTGAAGTCAAAACAAACAAAGCCCCGACGCGAGCATGGAGCAAACGGGGAAAGGAGCAAGATGCCGTTTTCTTACTATCCCCTACATTGCCTCATCCACTCGTACATGCAGGCAGTAGAAGCCTGAGCCACATTCAGAGAGCCAACTTCTCCTGCTTGGGGCAAGGAAACCAAAAAATCGCAGCGTTCTTGGGTGAGGCGAGCAAGGCCTTCGCCTTCGTTGCCCATTACCAGTACCAAGCGGCCCGCCAAGGGCGAATCCCAAATGCACTGCTGTGCCTTTTCGGAAGCGCCGGCAACCCAGAAGTTTTCCTTTTTCAGGTTTTCGATGGTTTGCGCAATGTTGCTAACCTGGGCGATTTTGATATGAGAAACCGCACCGGCAGAGCTTTTGTACGTTGCCGCAGTTACATGAGCCGAACGCTTGTTGGGAATAATGATGCCTGATGCGCCCACCACTTCTGCCGAACGAGCGATAGCGCCCAGGTTGCCCGCATCGGTGATATGGTCAAGCACCACAATAAGTGCCTTGCCGTCATTTGCTTCAGCGCGCTTGTTGGCAGCAATGACAATTTCATTCACATTGGAATACTGATATGAGCCAGTTTCCAGCATAAGGCCCTGGTGAGAACCGCGCTCGGAGCGTTCATCCATTTCATGGCGCTTGATCTGCTTCACCGAAATCTTCATTTTGTGAGCACGGCGAACCACTTCATCAACCGCTTTGTCACCCTTCAAGCCTTCAGCGACATACAGGCGCTTAACCGGAACGCCCACCTTCAAAGCTTCCAGAACCGGACGCTTGCCTTCAATATATTCAGCCATGAACAAGCCTTTCAAACGAAATAATGTGTCCAGCTATGATAGCGCACCAGAATATGAGAACCCGCATTCCGCACCAAAGAGCAGTGCGAATTCGCGAATCGGCGCACACGCCAAAATTAGAACGCAAATAAAGCAACACCAGGCTGAAAATCAGCAAGTCGAATTCCAGATTGGGCGCATACGCCAAATCAAACAGGGCTTGCGCCAGCCAAGGGACGACCCGAATTCTAAACCAGAGCATACGCCTGTAATCTAGCGAGCGGTCGGGTACCCCACCCCCCAGCACCGTCCTGAGGCCGGCCCATGAGCCCAAAAACAAAAAATCGCTCCTAATTGCAACTTTTTTGCGATTAGGGATCGTCGCGAGTTCCCCCGATCGCAGATTAAGGCCCAAAAACGCAGCAAAATGGCTATATTGCGGCTCTTTTCCGCTTTGCGGGAGCGAGGGGGAGCCCCCAATCGGAAAAAAGTTGCAAAAAGCTCGTTATTTTTGTTTTTGCGATTGGCAGATCGTCGCGATGGAACGAATCCCGCCAAGGATGAATCGCATACGCACCGAAATCAGGGCATGCACTTGCAGAGCGACAAAAAACCGCCCGAAGGCGGTTTCGTTCTCAAATATATGGCTGGGCCAGCAGGATTCCCGCGCTCTGCGAGCGCTCTCCCCCTTGGCGCAAGCGCCTGCAGGCAAATCCCTAAAAACGTGCCACAGGCACGTTTTCTTTACGGGATTTCACCTCATCGGTTCGAACCCTTTGCATCCGGCAAGGCAACAAAAAACCGCCCGAAGGCGGTTTCGTTCTCAAATATATGGCTGGGCCAGCAGGATTCGAACCTACATAACTGGTACCAAAAACCAGGGTCCTGCCATTGGACGATGGCCCAGCGTATGCCATAAGGCGTTTTGTGATTATAACGTATTTGGCATGGTCAAGCCAAATAAACAGCCGATTCGCCAAAACGCCACAACCCAATATGAGCGCCGTCATGCCACGTACAGGACGAGGAGAACCTATCGCGCTCTTAGCTCCCAAAACGCCACGGCACTCGCAGCAGCAACATTGAGAGAATCAACTCCATGCGCCATAGGGATCTTCACCGTATAGTCGCATGCGGCTATGGTGTGCTGCGACAGACCATCACCCTCCGTGCCCATGATGATGGCAAGTTTTTCACATTCTTTGAGCTCAGGGCAGTCGAGGCTTACCGAATTGTCATCAAGAGCCATGGCCGCAGTCTTGAATCCTAGGCTCCGCAACTTGGCAATACCACCCTGGGGCCATTCCTCCCCCGGCTGATCTCCGATGCGCGTCCAAGGCACCTGAAACACCGTGCCCATAGAAACACGAACCGCGCGACGGTACAAAGGATCACAGCATGCGGGCGTGCACAAAACCGCATCCACCCCCAACGCCGCAGCACTGCGGAAAGCGGCGCCCACGTTGGTATGGTTGGTAATGTCTTCCAAGATGGCAATGCGGCGTGCATTGGCAACCACTTTTTCCACCGAAGGCAAAGGTTTGCGGCGCATTGCGCATAGCACGCCACGGGTCAGTTCGTAACCCGCCAACTTTTCAACCTCTTCAGCAGGCATAACGAAAACAGTAAGGCCGCCTTCTTCAACAGGCTTATTGCCGCCCATGCGATTTACAAGACCAGCCATGCGCTCAAAACGATGCTCGGGCACCAAAAGGGAAATCGGCTGATAGCCCGCCGCCAACGCACGGTCGATAACCTTGTCCGATTCGGCGATGAAAATTCCCTTTTCCGGCTCAAGCTTATTGCGCAACTGAAGCTCCGTCAGGCGCGCGTACACATCAAGTCGCGGATCCTCCAAAGAAGTTGGGTACTCAATCATTGAAAGCCTTTCAATAGCTGTCTTTTCCCTATGTGCAACGCACCCGCCGACCGCCACGAAACGGGAGCTACACCACCAGCAACGCCAACAGCGGCAAAGTGACAATCGAGAGGATGGTGGTTACGAAAGTTCCACGCGACATAGTCATGGTATCGCCGCCATAGGCCAAGCACATCATAATGCCCGACGAAGCGGCCGGCATTGCCGACTCAATCACGATAACCGCAAGAATATACGGATCATGGATAAAGATACCGCCTATGAAAAAGATGAGCAGCGGCACACCTGCCAAGCGCATGAACGAAGTGAGGTAGCTCCAGCCATCGTTCACCATCTGCTTCAAGGGCTGCTTGGCGAGCGTCGATCCGATTACCAACATAGCTGCCGGCACCGTCATCTGTCCCAGCAGATTGCACGTCTGACCGATATAGCCCGAGTCGGTAACGCCGAATAGGGCAAGAAACATAGCAATGAAGCAGCTGATGAGGCAGGGGCTCACAAGTTGCTTGCCGATAGCCTTCACCTGTTCTTTGAGCGGCTTTTTGGCCGCCACGCCTTCTGTTCCTGTACTCGCGATAAACAACATTCCAACCGAGAACATAAAGACGTTGTAGGGAATGTTGTATACGGCGCCGTAGAGCACGGCATCATTCCCCATGATGGCGCCCAACACCGCAAAGCCGATAAAGCCCGTATTTCCGAACGATATGAGATAAGCATGCGCACCCTGCGCCGGCTTCGGCACGCCCCGATACACCACACGCACGAAAACCCACGCAAACAAACAGATGAAACAGTAGAGCACGGTCGAACACACCAGCAACATCAGGATGGTGTTGGAATCGGGCAAATTCGTGTTGCCCAACACCGAATTTAGGATCATACCGGGAAGCGCCACCGTCATGACGAGCTTAGAAAGCAGGGCGTCGAAGGCGTCGTTCATTAAGTGAAGTTTGCGCGCCAACGCGCCAAGCAGCACCACGGTGAACAGAATGAGCATCTGCAATCCAGCGTGTGTGAGAACTTCCACAAACAACCCCTTATGTAGCTACCGATTGCGCCTTTGAGGCGCAAAGCAATTATAGGGTAAGGGAAGTATGCGAATGGATAAGCAGGGCAAAGGTGGCAGCAACGCGGTCGATGAAGAGGAAAAGCGGCAAGTGCGCGCAATGGACGGCAGAGTGCGCCTTCGACGCACCTGCCGCTCGGAGAATGTGCACGCGTCCGGCAAAAGGCACAAAGCGCAAGCACGAACGTGAAAGCAAATGCCCCAACAACGCCGCTCAGCCCGCTACACCACAATAAGCGCAATAACAGGCAGGGTAATCAGGGAGAATACCGTGGTTAAGAAGGTTCCGCGTGACATGGTTCGCGTGTCGCCATCATAGGCCAAGCACAACATGGTACCATTCGAAGCGGCGGGCATGGCAGCCAGAAGCACCAGAATGGCAAGGAGGTACGGGTCGCTCACGAACAGACCGAAAACAAAGTACACGCCTACCGGAACCACGATAAGGCGAATAAGCGTAGTGAGATAGCTCCAGCCGTCGAACAGCATTTCGCGCACAGGCATCTTCGCCAAGGTTGAGCCGATGATAAGCATTGCGGCAGGAACCGTCATTCCGCCCAAGATGCTGCAGGTTTGCCCAATGGGGCCGTTGTCGGTTATATGCAGCAACGCCAAGGCCATCGCAGCATACGAGGCCAGCATCACCGGTTTGGTTAGAGTGTGGCCCAGTGCTTTCAGTTGCATTTTCACACTGCGCTTTTCCCTCGTTTGTTCATCGTCGCCCGCGACAAAGAACACGCCGAGCGAAAACAGCACCACGTTGAAAACGATGTTGAATACCGCCGCATACAGCACAGCGTTGTCATCGAATATGGCGGCAAGTACCGCGAAGCCCAAAAATCCCACGTTTCCGAACATCATCATGAAGGCATGTGCTCCACGTGCTGGACGGTTGAGCTTGCGATACACCAGGTGGGCAACGGCGTATGAAAATACTGCAGCAAACAAGAAATACAAAGCCGCATAGCCAAACATGGTAAGGATAACCTCATCGGGTGGCAGCTGGCTGTCGGAGAGCACCGAGTTTAAAATGGTTGCGGGAAGGGTGATAGACATTACCAGCTTGGAAAGATTCCCATCGAAAAGATCGTCTGTCATGCGCTTTTTCCTTGCGATGAAACCGCACAACATGATCGCGAACAACATCAGCATCTGGGTGAACGTGTGCTGAAAAACCTCCATAGGAGTAATTCCTTCTTCCTGCGCATGCCTGATTGATATGCAAAATAACTAACGAATATGCTCAATAGGCCAAAGGCCCGCACGCGAGGGTACTCCTGTCCGCTAGACGAGAATGTCGCAAGGTCGATTCTCCACAAAACCATAGCAATAGAATCAAAAATGATTCACCAAAGCTATCAAACGGCCCAGAATGAAGTCCGCCAGGGGTTCAGAGAGCAAAGCGAATCCGAGCCAACACCCCAAGGGCGTTGACCAAGCTCAAAGAGCGAAGCGAATTTGCCCCCCAACCCAGCCGCAGCCCCAAGGGTTCAGACAGCGAAGCTAATCCGAGCCCAACGCCCAAGGGGCGTTGACGAAGCCCGGGGCATGCGCCAGCAAATCAGCGAGCGACGCCCTGGCGAGTGCAGCTGACTTGAAAGCACAAAGAATAGTCTCATGACTATGCTGAGCGCTTGAAAGACAGCTGTGCCGCCAGGGCACCGCGCAGCGTCATCCCATATGGGGCGAGTGCACAAAAAAAGCACCCCGAAGGGTGCTTTTTTCAGTGCACGAGCGGACGTACCGAACTTACATCATACCCATGCCGCCGCCCTGGCCCGCACCAGCGAGTGCAGACAGGTCGGGACCTTCCTTGGGGATTTCGTTGATGGTTGCCTCGGTGATGAGGATCAGGCCAGCAACGGATGCTGCAGACTGCAGAGCGGTGCGCGTAACCTTTACGGGATCGGAAACGCCCATCTCAATCATGCTGCCCTCTTCGCCGTTTGCGAAGTTGTAGCCTTCGCCCTTAGCGAATGCCTTGGCCTTTTCGACAACAACGGAGCCTTCATAGCCAGCGTTGGTCGCGATAGCGCGCATAGGAGCCTCGAGCGCCTTGCGGATGATGTCGACGCCAACCTGCTCGTCTGCGTTTGCAACCTCAACTGCGTCAAGTGCGCTGATTGCGTTGATGAGAGCTACGCCGCCACCAGCAACGATACCTTCTTCAACTGCTGCGCGGGTTGCCTGCAGAGCGTCTTCGATGCGGCTCTTCTTTTCCTTAAGCTCAGACTCGGTAGCAGCGCCAACCTTAAGAACAGCAACGCCACCGGAAAGCTTGGACAGGCGCTCCTGCAGCTTTTCCTTGTCGAAGTCGGAGGTGAGGTGCTCCAGCTCGTTGCGCATCTGAGCAACACGAGCATCGATTGCAGCCTTGTCGCCTGCGCCGTCAACGATAACGGTTGCATCCTTGGAAACCTTAACAGTCTTAGCGGTACCAAGAGCGTCAACGGTAACGTCTGCAAGCGTCATGCCAAAGTCCTTGGAAACTACCTTGCCGCCCGTAACAACTGCGATGTCCTCGAGGATGCGAGCACGACGATCGCCGAAGCCGGGAGCCTTGATGGCAACTACGTTCAAGGTGCCACGCAGCTTGTTCAGCAGCAGGGTGCCCAGTGCTTCGCCCTCAACGTCTTCTGCAACGATGAGCAGCGGACGGCCTGCCTTCATGATGCCTTCCAGCAGGGGAACCATATCCTGGATGGAAGTAACCTTAAGGTCGGTGAGCAGGATGTAAGGATCGTTCAGAACGGCTTCCATGCGCTCGGAGTCGGTTGCCATGTAAGGAGAAATGTAACCGCGATCGTACTGCATGCCTTGAACAACATCGATGTCGATGCCGAAAGTCTGGCTGTCCTCAACGGAAATAGCGCCGTCTTTGCCAACTTCGTCCATTGCCTCAGCGATCTTTTCGCCGATTACTGCATCGCCGGCAGAAATGGTACCAACGTTTGCGATCTGCTCCTTGGTGGAGATTTCGGTTGCATCGTTCTTGATAGCAGCAACAACGGCTTCAGTTGCCTTATCGATACCGCGGCGAATGCCAAGAGCATCAGCACCAGCGGTTACGTTGCGCAGGCCTTCGCTTACGATTACGTCGGCAAGGAGGGTTGCGGTAGTGGTGCCGTCACCAGCAACGTCGTTGGTCTTAACAGCGGCTTCCTTTACCAGTTGAGCGCCCATGTTTTCCACGGGATCTTCGAGCTCAACTTCGCGAGCAACGGTAACGCCGTCGTTGGTTACCAGCGGTGCGCCGAAAGAGCGCTCGAGGGCAACGTAGCGACCCTTAGGTCCAAGGGTTACCTTTACGGCGTCTGCGAGCTTCTTTACACCCTGAGCCATGCCTGCGCGGGCATCGGCCTCAAACTTAATTTCCTTAGCCATATTGAAATTCCTTTCAAATGAAGTAGTACCGAATGAAGCGCAAAAAGCGCTTGCCGCTCCAAGTTATGCGGCAAACCAGAACCTACTTACTCTGCGTAAACAGCGTAAATGTCGTCTGCGCGAAGGATCAGAACCTTTTCGCCTTCAACGTCAACTTCGGTTCCGCCGTACTTGCCGTACAGAACATGGTCGCCAGCCTTAACAGGCATGGGAAGGTGCTCGCCTTCGTTGTTGACCTTGCCTTCGCCTACAGCCAGAACAACACCAGACTGGGGCTTTTCCTTGGACTCTGCAGCGATGTACAGGCCACCTGCGGTGGTTTCCTGAGCCTCGTCCTGCTTGACGATGATGCGATCACCGAGCGGCTTAAGATTCATAGCGTGCTTCCTTTCGCCATTTAATTCGCGCTTAGTTGCAAGCGCGGTTGTTACCATGGTTTAGCACTCAGCATTTAGGAGTGCTAACGGGTATATATACTAGCAAGTTGACCTAAGAATGCAACCATCCGTGAAGAAAACTTGAGTGTATGGCACTTAGATATTCAAAAAGCTCTTTCAATCGATATATGAGCCTTTGACCTGGTGTTTCGAGAATCCTATGGGTAAATTTCAGGTAGTTTTTCACACGAAATTACAAAGGTTGCACCGTTTCGTTACCGCCTTGTTGCCAAATTTCTTGGCACTCAAAGGACTTGAGTGCTTGCATCTACATCGCTCAGACAGCCTGCGACATTTTGCGCAGTTAACAAAAGATTGAGCAATCTCTAAAAGCCATTCACCTATCGAACAAGCTGATAGCATGTTGCGCGAGCAGCACCGATTTTCAGCACTGCACCTTCCTTCACCATCTTCTGCAGGGTTCGCTCGATAGTGCGCGTGCTAAGCGTAGGGCATGATCTTTCTATTTCTCGTTTCGAAATGGGCACGATAGCCTTTGTCAAGCAATCCCGAATTAGACCTTCATTGCCGATCGAAGCATTGATGGTGCTGAGCTTTTCATCAAGCTCCCGATAGCAGGAAAGCACAATGCCTAAGAAATAGGTGACGAACGGCAGGTAGTCGTTTTCGCGTGTAGCCCAACCGGCGGAGCTGTTCTGCAAAACCTCATAATAGGTTTGCTTGGTTCGTTCGATTTTCCCCTCAAGTGAAATATATTTTCCAACCAAATAACCGTTTTGGTACAGCAGCAAAAGCATAAGGAGCCTGCTCATCCGGCCGTTTCCATCTACGAACGGGTGAATGCTCACAAAGTCAAACACAAATTGGGCAACACAAAGCAGCGGACTGAACACCCCCTGCTCAATTGATTCGTTATATGTTCGGCAAAGAGACTCTACGGCGTCAGGCGTGGCGGCAGCGCTGGTAGGTTCAAAACGCGTTCGGAGCCGACCACCGGGCAAGCGCTCAACGATAGCGTTGTCGGAGTCTTTCCACCTGCCAGCAAACGAAGCTCGCTCCATATCGAACAAATCGCGATGCAACTGAAGAATAACGTTCGGCGTTACCGCGATATGGGCATACCGTTCATGGATAAGATCGAGTACGTAGCGATATCCCGCAATTTCGCGCTCATCGCGATTCCGAGGTGCAACTTTCCCTGCCGCCAACGCTTCCAAACGAGCATCGGTGGTTTCGATGCCTTCAATTTTGTTTGAAGAACCAATGCTTTGCACGCGAGCCACAGCAGCAAGCTTTTCGAATGATTCAGGCTTCAAGGCCTGGTACAGCTCTTGCTTGCCTTTATATTCATGGATGGCGGCAACCGCACCCATGGTTACGGGCGTACATATGCTTGGCAGCGAAATGCTGTAGTCGAAATCCATGCGAGTATCCTAGCCAATGAGATAAGTATCTTAGCCACTTTATCATATTTGGCTAAGATACTTATCGAAATGGCGAGATACTACAGCAGCGCTATCTCCTTCGGGAGGGGCGTACGCAGATGCTCCCCCTCCCAAATATGGCGATCTATGAAATCGAGAATAAGGTCGACCTCTTCATCCGTTTTCATTTCCGCGGCACCATGATCGGCATTCGGGAAGAGCTTGAGTTCAGCATGCCCTTCTCCGCATTTTTCGTTGATCATGCGCACCATAGAAACCGATTGCGTATAGGGGATGATGCGATCCTGCACCCCTTGAAGGAAATACGCTGGCGGGAAATCCTCATTCACGAACTTAATAGGGCTGGCAGTTGCTGCAATTTCCGGGTTGTCCATGCAGCTTACGCCCATAAGCTGGTTGTGCATCTTGCCCATGCCCTTTTCACCCGTATCGCCGCGCACAGTGTTGCCGTCAGTTGCGGCAGCCTGGTCTTCGGCGGTAGTACGGTCGCACAGATCCATCTGGTACATATCAGTAGGCGGATATACCGCTACCAAGCACTGCACGGCATCGGATTGATCGAGATTACCGTAACGGCGCCCATTCATCACAGGGCGACCGGCAAGCGCCGCTACCATGCAGGCAAGGTGCCCACCTGCGGAATTGCCCATAATGGCGATGTTTTCAGCATCCAGATTGTATTCGGCCGCATGCGCACGCAAATAGCGAATTGCCGCGCGAACATCCTCAAGTGGTTCAGGCCAGTGAACATCGGGCACCAGGCGATATTCAACGCAGGCAACGGCATATCCCTGCGAAGGGAATTTGAATACTCCCGGCATGGTGTTTTCGCGCTTGTTGCCCGAAACCCATCCGCCGCCGTGCACGAACACGATAAGCGGAAACGGCCCCTCCCCTTCATTCGGAAGCCAGACATCCATCACCTGACGAGGATCCTCGTCGGCATACGGAACATCCAAAAAATAGCGCGCGAACTGCGTTGGATCAATTTCCCTAAAACTCCCCATACCAAGTCCCCTTGCATACATGAAAAAAGCGAGCACCAACATGCTCGCTTTTTAGTTTATAGCAGCCCTCTTGCAATTCAGGCATCTTACTGCCGCCAAAAGCCAGAGCCGCAAATAGGCAGCTAGGCCATATAGTAGCGATCCAAAAACTTCAGAAGGTCTTCGCCCTCTTCTCTTGACTCCACCATGAAAAGCCATTCCTTTTCGTCGTAGTCGAGGATATCCAATGCCCAAAGATCCTTGTTGCCCTGAGCCGTTATTGCAGCCAAAAAGCCAATCGCCAAAGGATGGAACGAAAACAGCGTTGCAACAGAGCCAAAAAACGCGCCTTTCTTCAAAGCATCTTCACCCGCGGCTTCACCGTTCTTGAATAGAGTGCAGTTGCGCACACGAATACGTTCCATGGGCTTAGCGAACAGGTCCGCTGTTTGGACGCGTTCGACGCCATGACGCGACAAGCGAAGGTAATGCCGGTAGCCCTCCAGGGGTTCCCCGTTGGCGCCAACCGTTATTTGCCTTACAGCGACTTAGCGCTTTTCAACGTAGAATGCGTCGATTTCGCAATCTCGGTACTGCGGCTCGGGAATGGGGCGAGGCTCTTCATGGTGATCTTCGAGGGACTTTTGCTCTCCCTCGTTGCCTTCGGAAGCCATTGCTTTTATGGCTCCATCAACGGCTCCAGCGGCAATCTTTGCAGCATTGTTCGCGATGTCGCCAACACCTTTGGCAACATCGCCAACGCCTTTAGCGACGTCGCCGACAAAAGCGAACGGATCAAAACCTGGCATGGTTATTTCTTTCCGATAGAACCGAAGAAGCCACCGATTCCCTTTGCGGCATCACCGAGTCCTTTACCAGCCACGCGCAAACCGCCTTCAAGCGCTCCGCCTGCAACCTTGGCGCCTTCTTCGAGGACACCCCCAGCCGCTTGGGCGCCCTTTCCAACAACGCCGCCAACAGCTGCCACGCCGTCAGCCAAAGCTTTACCAGCCTGCTCGCCCGCAGAAACTGCCGCAGCCCCTGCCGAACAAACCGCCTTCGAAGCGTTTTCGACCGCCTCATCAACAACATTTTTTGTTGCCCCGTCGACCTCAGACTTGTCAATTCCCGAAACAGGGAGGGACCTGAGGTGCTTGCGCAGGCGCTCGGCACCTGGCTTGAATGAAGCGTACGTGAGACCGCCTGAAATAAATGCCCCAGCCACAGGAACCGCCTTCTTTGCCACTGCATTAGCAAAAACTTCTTTGGTCATGGTCTTTTGCGTGAGCACTTTAATAACCTGTTTAGCAGGCTTCCACCAAGGAAGCTTGGTTAATGTCTGTTTTTTGATTGCCGCTGCAACACCATCCACCGCAACACCTGCAGTAATTTTCGTTATCGTTCCAGCAACGCCCGTCACATTAAGAACTACGCCTAGAAAAGCAATCAGCAACCCCACGGTTTCATCGTCAACCTCGTTTTCTTTATCCAGGAAAGACTGCCACCCATAGAGATATGCAAGTTTTTGCTCTATCCTCATAACATGCGCAAAATACTGAGCGGCATCAGCGGTTATAGAACCCGCAATGGCAACACCACCAGGCAAGCCTGCAAGGAAAGACAATGCAGAGCATTTCTTCGTCTCAAAATCGATAACCTCTGCCGCAATTCTGTCTAGTTCCTGAGGGGAAATCCCTGCCTCGATAGGGGTCTTTTCAATCGCAAGCTCCGCATTAATCTCAGGACAACGACGTTTTAGCTCAGAACGAAGAAAATGAGCTCTGTCAATTTTTACCGATTTCAGCGATGCAACGCACCTTAAAACCTTGGTAACGAATTCTTCCAGTTCTTCATTTGTAGCGCTCCCGATATCAGGGGGTTCGATTGCACCTACTGCCCCTTCGGCCTCTTTTCGCAATTCATCATCTTCACATTCGCCTTCGACACCATTTTTCTCACTCATCTCAATCCCCCTCTTAGTCAGGCATGATCCTTTCGGCACAAAATACAAGCCTACCGCCTCCCATTAAGGAGACGATAGACCCTGATAGCAATGCTTTTTTTGCTGTAGCTATTTGTTGCCCAGCGTCTTATCTACGTCATATTCCTTGTTGTAGAACGCAGACAGCACATCAGAATAGTCGCGATACAAATCAGATTGAGCATCGGAGTAGCTTCGGTACAGGTCAGACTGCGCATCAGAATAGGCGCGATAGAACTCTGTGCATTCATCAGAGAGCGTCTTATAAGCGACCTTTCCCGATGAAGACTGCAGCACGCCAGCATAGTAAGTGTCATACATGTCGGACATTGCGTCCTGATAAATACCACGATAGAAGTCCGTCATCTCGTCTTCGTAAACGGCTCGATAGAACTTTGTCATTTCATTTTTAAGCTCGCTGTAGTCTTTGCTCTTTCCCTGTGAGGCAACGAGCTTGTAGTAGTTCACAGCGTTCTGATTAGTCCGTTCGAACAACTTTTCTGAAGCATCCTGCGTCGAAGCGTACCAATCAGTTATCGCTGCCTTTCCAGCAACATAGCTATCAAATGAGTCGCCCGCAGCCTCTTTAGCCTTCGACTCTTCACTCAGGATGCCTTCCTTAGTTGTCTTAAAATCGTTTTGAATGTCCTCAATGATTCCGTCCGTTGTTTTTGCTGCCGACAAACCGTTGTCCTTGGCTTCTTGCTGTTGGGCGTCTTGACTAGATCCGCTGCACCCTACCAGGCATAATGCCAGAGCACACGCTGCAACAATAATCGCCAACCACTTTATTTTCTTCATCTTCTTTCTCCTTCTTTTCGTTGCCGCAGGCACATTCCGCCTGCGGCCTTTCCTCGCGGCCCAGACTAGGCTTTCGCTGCCAATGCCACGTTTAACGCTTCATCTATGAATTCGTAGGATCCCGGACCAAGCCACAGTTCAAGGGTTGGTTCCATACTGGGCGAATTGAGCACTTCGCCTAGTGCCCTCGCCACTCCAGCCTGCGTTGACTCTCCAACAAGCCGGGCAGTGCGTTCTAATTCTTTGCGAAGAAAGCCCTGCACACATTCCGCATCGGGCCTTTCTCCTTTGTCTAGCCATTTCCTAATGCTCTTTTCAAGCTCGTCAACTTCACCTGCGCTTATCAGTACGCATCGCTGCAGCAGAGCAAAATACACGTTGGCGCCAGATTGCTCCTGGACACTTGCAGCATCAACAACAGCTTTCATCACATACGAGCGAACCAGCTTGCGCAGCGGCGTCCTGCCTTTCGTCGCAGCCACCAGTAACCTTCCGCAGGCAATTTGCCGCTCCAACTCATCGCGCCGATCGAGCATGAGAGATACCTGGTCTTCGAGCATCGCGCAACCGCCTTCGCTCGCTTCGGAGCGTTCAAACACCCTCTTGATTTCAACTAGGCTCAGGCCACGCTCTTTATGACACTTCACCACAAACAAAGTCGCAATATCTTCAAGGCTGTAGTTACGCCTTCCCCACGAGCTATCCTTTGGCTGCAAGATGGCAACGCCACCGCGCCCTTTGTAGCACGCTCTTTGGATATCGCGTCTCGATAGTCCAATAAGCTTTTCAACCTGGGAAATCTTCCATTCTGCTTTTGACATTTCAGGTTCTCTCACCTCCCCGTCTCTACAAAAGCTGTTCAACTGTTGAACAGCAAGCACAAACCATTCTTCTGCGCGACAAGCGGAAGCTGCAGCTTGGCGAGGAGAGATGTCCCCAGTTGGGTACTTCATTTTTGCCTCCATAACAACGGGAATACGTGCGACAGGGGCAGGCCCCGTCGTTATAGGGCGTGTAAAAATTGCGAGGGAGACAGCGAAATGGACGCCGAGGTCAACACTTCGGGGCAATTGCAAAAAAAGAAGTGATGCAAAGAAGGACAACAACCAGAGCCGATTCCGGCATTTAGCCTGAAAAGCAAAATGGCAGCGCATAATAGACAAGCAAGAAATAGAAGCAAAACCAGGAAGGCTGCAAGCGAAGCATGGACCAACCAAAAGCCCAAACGCCGGAACAGCGCAAAGCCGCACCCTTGTTAGCAAGCTGCGTAATTTTCTTGGTTGCGTTGAATCTGCGTCCCGCCATCGTTGCAGTGGGTCCCTTGCTCTCCAGCATCGGAACCACATTCGGCTGGGGCGAATCGCTACAGGGGCTGCTTGGCTCCCTGCCCCTTCTTGCCTTTGCGCTGTTCAGCATGATTGTCGGTGCACTGACCGCAAAACTCGACAGCAACAAGGTGCTGCTTTGGGCACTTATCGCCCTTGCCGGTGGATGCATAGTGCGCTCGCTCTCAAGCGAAAGCATGGTATGGCTAGGCACCCTGGTGATTGGCGCATCCATTGCCGTAGGCAACGTGCTGGCACCCGCCATCGTTAAGCGCGACTTCATCGCTAACGTATCTTTTGCAACTGGAGCCTATTCCGCCTGCGTTACTGCAGGCTCAGCACTTGCCGGCCTAACCGCCTCGGCAGCCGCCGATGCCCTCGGAGGCTGGCAACCTGCATTAGCGTTCTGGGCAATTCCCGCACTTCTTGCAGCATTCCTGTGGCTGCTGCGCGCAAAACTCGCTCGGGACATTGAAAGCAATCAGGCTGGCGAAAAGGACAGCGCTGGCAAAACGCACCTAGAGCGAATGCCCAAAAGCACGAAGACCATTCGCCCCATCAGAGAAAACGCACAGGCAAAATCTCCGCTTCGCGCGTTGCTGAAAAGACCATCAACCTGGCTTGTCACGCTCTTCATGGGGCTTCAATCTGCAGCGTTCTACACCTTCTGCAATTGGCTTCCTAGCATCGCTGGAGCTGCCGGCTTTTCTTCCGGCGAAGCAGGCGTGCATCTCTTTATATTTCAGGCACTCGGCATCGTATCCGGTCTTCTAATCCCGCGCTTCATGTACCTTCGCGGCAATCAAGTACGCGCAGGGCTGCTGGCAAGTGCGCCGCTGTTAGTCGCCGCATTGGGATGGCTCCTGAACCCGCACCTTTCCCTTCTCTGGAGTATTTTTGGAGGAATAGGGCAAGGGGCTTCGCTGGTGGTGGCGCTCACCCTTATCTCTCTGCGCGGAAGAACCCACGCCGAAACAGTAGCCCTTTCGGGTTTTGCTCAATCGCTTGGCTATCTTCTTGCCGCATGCGGACCCTTTGTATTTGGCGCACTTACGGAAACAACGCAGGGGTTCGAAGCACCCTTGGTATTTATGGCAGCCCTCGCCACAGCTCAATGTGCGCTGTCGTTTTTTGCGGGACGAATCCCCAAAGATCAGTAACATCCACGCGGTTTTTTGCCGCGAAACACCGAATATGTCGAACCGCATGAGACCGGCCCATTTCGTATAGGACAAATCAGAACAGGCGTCACCGTCGACCCCCGTCGACCGTAGAGCAGAAGACAATTACAAGCATCAACCAGTTGGCAGCTCTCTTAAAAAAGGCAAAAGAAAAGCCGCCCCCACGTTGCAGCAAATCGCGCCCTCATATAGGAGGAAACGATTCGATGCAACATAGAGGGCGGCTTGCGCTGTTCGGATGCGTCGGCTTAGGCCCAGCAAAAGAAAACTGAGCATGCAAGGTTTACAGAGCGCGGATCTTTTCAGCCAGCCAGTTGGCCCACTCTTCCACGCCATCGCCACTCGTGGCGGAAATGGGGAAAATGGGCGCCTGGGGGTTCAGGTTGGCAATATGGCTGTAGAACAGGTCCTTGTCGAACGTGAACACGGGCAAGGTATCGACCTTGTTCAGTACGATGGCGGAAGCAGCCTGGAAAACGCCTGGATACTTCAGCGGCTTGTCGTCACCTTCGGGCACCGAAAGGATCATCGCCTTCATGTTTTCGCCCAAATCAAAATCGGTTGGGCACACCAAATTGCCCACGTTCTCGATGATGATAAGGTCGAGTTTGTCCAGGTCGAGTACGTCAACCGCACGACGGATCATGTCGCTTTCCAAGTGGCATGCCCCACCCGTGTTGATCTGCACAGCGGCAATGCCCTGGGCTTTGATCTTCTCGGAGTCAACCGAAGAAGCAATGTCCCCTTCGATAACCGCAATGTTGAATTCATCGCGCAATGCCTCGATAGTGGCAAGGATGGTTGAGGTTTTGCCGGAGCCAGGCGATGCCAAAAGATCGAGCACGAACACCTTCTTTTCGGCGAACAGCTCACGATTGCTCTTTGCGAGCTTGTCGTTCTTATCTAGGATGGGTTGTTTCATATCGATCTGCATTGGTTGCCTCCATGTTCTTTGGGGAGTTACCTACTGAATGGTAAAGCATCGCACCGACGCCAGTTTGCTAGTGCTCGTTTGATTGAAGCTACGACTCCTCGACGGAATCATTTTCATCGGGTATATCAACCTCGATTGAGTCGATCTGCATTTCTTTGCCAGCAATAAGCTGCGTGAATCCACTTTCGCACTGGGGGCACGTTACGTGGTAGCGGTCGTGTTCGAATTCGTTTCCACACTCCAAGCAAACGCTTACCGGCTGAATCATATTGATTTTGAAGTCGGCACCTTCGCACATGGTGCCTTCCGAAAGCGCCTCGAAGGCGAAACGAAGGGCATCTTCCACGGCTTCGGTCATAACACCCACGGAAAGATCAATTTCCAAAACCTTGGTGGCGCCAGCGTTGCGAGCCGCTTCCTCGACCGACTCCATAACGCCCGTCATAATGCCTAGCTCATGCATGGCTACTTGCCTTCGCTTTCTTCTTCGCCCCACAGATGCTCGCGATAGCGCTGCTTCAGATCCTTAAGTTCAGCACGAGCCTCCTGAGCTTCAAGCTCTTCAGCCTTTTCCGCTTCTTCCTTGCGTTTGATGCGGTGGCTGAGGCCAACGCGTGCGGCAAGCAGACTGATCTCGTACAGAACCACCATCGCGGCGAACATGAGGCCCATGGTTACAGGAGACGCATCAGGCGTTACCGCTGCAGAGAACACCAGCAGGCCGATGTACACAGCGCGCCAGCTTGCGCGCAATTTCTTATAGGGCACTACACCGAACATTACTAGGTAGAACACCACAAGAGGCATCTCAAAGCCAATGCCGAAGCCCAACTCGAACTTGATAATGATGTCTACCCACTGGCCAGCTTCGGGAAGAATGGTCGCAAAACCTGAAGCCTGGTCGGTAAGCCATTGGAAGGCGGGGTTCAGGATAATGCAGTAACAAAATACCGTGCCGATGATGAACAGGGCCAGAGCAGCGATAAACGTAGGCAGAAACCACTTACGCTCACGTGGTTTCAACGCTGGCAGGAAAAATGCCAGAATCTGCCACAGCGTGATGGGGGCAGTTGCAACTACGGCGGTCCACAATGCCACGGTAATGCGCACCGAAAAGGCATCGAATGCGCCCAAGACATTGAGCATCACGTCGCCATTGCCATCGGTGGGCATGAACTCAGCCACGGGAGCCAGCAAGAATTGAACTACGGTACCCGTGGAAAGATAGAAAACGCAGGTTGCCGCAATGAGGCAAACAATTACACGCACAAGACGCATGCGCAATTCGCCCAAATGCTCCATGAGCGACATGCGCGCCGGTCCGATTGCCATACGCTATTCGCCCCCTTCCGTCGCCGCTGCTTCCTTTTGCGCAGCACGAGGAGCGGGCTTCACCGGCTTGGTGCCGAATAACTCGTCGGGGGTAAGCGCTGGTGCGGACTTTGCCGAGGGCGTGGGTTTGGATGCAGGTTCCGTATGATCGGACGACTTCGCCGCGGTCTTTTCGGACTTGCCTTCCGCAGCTTTTTCGAGCTCTTCGGCTTTTTTCGCCGCCTCCGCCTTCATGGCGGCGCGGTTGGCGTCAATCTGCTGGCGCTTCAATCGCTCGGCACGCTCTTTGTCGTAGCGAGCCTTGCGCTCAGCAAACGATTCCTTGGTTGCATGCGGTGCCGGCTTCGAGCCAGAACCAGACGCGGCCTTTTTGCCTGCATCGGGATCCAAAACCTCGTCGTTGATAACCGCCTTCATTTCTTCCTGCGCCTGCTTGAATTTGTTGAGCGCAACACCCAACGTTTTTGCCATTTCGGGCAACTTGTCGGGGCCAAAAATCAAGAACGCGAACAGCAGGATTATGAATAGCTCAAATCCGCCAATGCCGAACAACTGGTACTTCCTTATCTCTTCAGCGCTACCAAGCCGCACAACGGCGGGCAGCGCTTAGTGGTTTTGCCGCTTGGAACCTTTATTGGTTTCCGCCAAGGAACATAAGGCCCATGGTGGGAAGAGAGAGAGCCAAGATCAAAATCACGCACACCGCAATAACGAATATGCGCTTGAGAAGCTCTTCGCGCTTCTTTTTTTCTTCGGCAAGACGCTGGCGCTCGAGGGCACGCTCCTCGCGCTCCTTCAGCTGCTTTGCCGTCATCTTCTGCTTTTTACCGTTAGCCATTGAATCTCTTTCCGTATGCGTGTGGTCACCTTAACGCACGGTACGCAAAACAAGCCCCTCTTTTCGACAAGAGGGGCTTACTGGTGCCAATAGGCATTAAGAGCGGAGGCGACCGCGAATCTCAAGAACGTGCGCGATGTTCTTCGCCACTTCACCAGCAACGTGCAAGCGTCCACGTTCGTAGAGGACCTTGCCGTCAACCATGGTCATGGATACATCGCCGTTGCCCACTGAGCCCAAAAGGGCAGAAACAGGGTCTGACGTGGGGGTAGAGTGTGAACCGGACAGATCGACCGCAACGATGTCGGCACGTTTGCCAACCTCAAGAGAACCAACCTTGTCGTCAATGCGCAGTGCCTGGGCGGCACGCAAAGTGCCCATTTCCATAAGCGTGCGGGAATCAAGGAATTCGCCGGTAACAGCACGCTGAATGAGCAATTCCATGCGCATTTCGCTAAAGATATCCATCGTGTCGATAGAAGCCGGAGCGCCAGTGCCCAGGCCCACACGCATACCAGAGCGCAGGTACTCACTCACAGGAGCAACGCCCATGCCCAGCTGAGCATTCAAGCTGGGGCATGCGCATACGGCAACGTCGTATTCCTTCAAATGCCTGATGTCTTCGTCATTTACGCGTACGCCATAGACGATCATCACGTTCTTTGCATCAAACAAGCCCCAGTTCAACACATAGTTGACGGGAGTTGCAGAAGTGGGAAGCCATGGCGGAATTTCCATGAAACCCTGCATTCCCAGATCTTCGTCCAGGCCAGAGGGAGCGCCGTACTTCACGAAGCGGTACTCTTCGCTGCTGCCCGCCAAATCCATTGCGATAGGCAGATCGCCGTTATCGGAGGCGTACTTCACCACACTGCGATACAGCTCGGGATGGCATTCGTACACCGGATCTGGCGCAACGCCCAGGGTGATGCGGTCGGGGTCGATGGCCTGCGACCACTTTTCCAAGTCGCTATCAGCCTTCTTGATGGCGTAGTTAACCAAGCGCTTGTCGATTGCTCCTGCCTCGCGATAGAACATACCGCGCAAACCAAGCTTCTGAGCAGCTGAAACGCAAGCACCCGTAGATGTGATGTCCGCCACGGTGGTAACGCCCGAAGAAAGCGCCTCAAGGCCGCCCAGGAACGCAGAGTCAAATGCCTCTGCATAGGAAATGCGCTTACGCAACGCAGCGATTTCCTTGCGCCACTGAACAAAGGGCAGGTCGTGCACCAAACCGCGGAACACAGCGTCTTCCATGCGTGCATGCAGGTCGATAAAACCCGGGGTAAGCGCAGCCATGCCGAAGTCTTTTACCTCTTCGTTGGGGTAACGCAAGCGCATCATTTCTGCATCGCCGATGTCGGCGATAGCACCGTCTTTAATGAAAACCGCACCGTGCTCGATGGGCTCGGATGAAACCGGAACAACGTATTCAGCGATCAGTAGCATGCGCATCCTCCCGATAGAGTAATTCTTTGCAATGATAGCATTGCGGCGTTTATATCTTGCCGTTTTTCACAGACCCCTAACGAGCCAGATACGCAAGCGTGCCGTTCTTGTCTATAATCAGCTAACGCAGACGGCAATACTCGTACTTAAGGACGCGATAGCGCATGAGCAACACCTCTCAAACGCCCGAAAAGAAAGCAGACCACTCCATCGACACCGCCACGGGTCAGGAGGCCCCTGCTGAGATTTCTTCTGCTCGCGTGAAGAAAATCTTCACTGATATTGCTTGGAAGTACGAGCGTTTCAACAAGCTCTCCAGTTTCGGCCAATACCGCAGCTGGCTGCGCACACTTATCGATAAATCGCCCATTACCAGCGAAACGCTGATGCTGGATATTGCCGGCGGCACGGGCGATGTGACGTTTACGGCCTGCGAACGGAAGCAGCCCAAGCACATCATCCTCTCCGATTACACGCCCGCCATGCTCGAAGTAGCCCAGAGCCGACTCGATGCAGGCGAGGCAAACGGCGTTCCCGTTGAGCTTGCCGTGGTTGACGGGCAAGACATTCCCTACGAAGACGGGTCTTTCGACATAATCACCATGTCGTACGGCATTCGCAACATGCCCGAACGCGAACGTGCGCTTTCTGAGATGTATCGCGTGCTGAAGCCAGGCGGCGCGCTGTGCGTGTTGGAATTCTCAACCCCGCCCAATCCCCTTATGCGCTTGGGCTGCAACCTGTATTTGCGTTGGGGTATTCCCACCTGGGGAAAGATCGTCACAGGCGATGCTTCGGGCTTTGTGTACCTGGCGAAGTCGATCAAGGCGTTTCCCGATCAAAAGGGTTTCACGCGCATGCTGAAGAATGCGGGCTTTTCCCGTGTCGAATACACCAATGTAACGTTTGGCGTTGCCGCTGTTCATATCGCGTACAAGGAATAGCGGGCAAGCGCCCCTGGCATGGTGCGCCGTACATACACGTCATACATGGTGACGGGACGGTTAAGGCACTAAAAAATGGACGCGGGCCTCAGTTCTTAACCAGGGTGCGCGTCCATACTCCTATTTTAGTACATCGGGGCGTGGCGAAATAGGCTGGCAGGTGCCCCTGCGCATAGTGCACTGTAGCCAGAACTACTCGATAACGTAGGCCGCCACGATTTCGGCGTAATAGGCCGTGTGTTTGTTGGGGCCACCCAGCGTTTCATCAACGGGATACCACTTTTCCGCGTCCGCGGCATCAAGATTGGCAAGATCCTGTTCCTGCTTGAACAGGACGCGGCACTCCAACGTAAGGGGAAGCTCGCGAATGCCCGGCACATTAACCTCTTCGGGATCTTCCAGCGTGAGCCCCAGCTCGGCAACCTTGTCCATATCGCGACCCGACTTTGCGCCGCATACCGCAGTGATCTTCTTGTCGAACTCGCCCATTGGCAGGTTCACCGTGAACTCACCCGTGGCATCCAAGAATTCCTTGGTGAAACGGCTTTCGCGCACATAGGTAATGAACAGGGGCTTTCCCCACTCAATGGCCATACCGCCCCAGCTGATGGTCATGGCGTTAACCTGACCGTCTTTCTTGGTGGTGAGCAAGACGGCATCGTTGACCTTCTTCATGATTTCGCCAGCATGTTCAATTACATCGATAGAGCGCTTCATACCAATCTCCTTTACGCGTGTTTTCGCGATCGATTATACCGAAGAGGACGCCGAGGCTGCGAACGCGCTGCGTTCCCCGTATGCGACGGGCAACCCTCTCCAGGGCGCCTATGCCATGAGCGATTCCTAGCACTATGCGATAAGCGATCCCAAACTCCGACTAACATGTCCCGCCAACCAGGACCCGAGAAGCAAGGCCTAATACGCCTCGTCGAGCGGGGCATGGGCTTTCACGTCGCAATCCAAGCCAAAAAACTTGCCCTGCTTATAACGATCGAGCGCCACCAGGGCGATCATGGCAGCATTGTCCGTGCAGGCGGAAAGCGGAGGCATGGTAAGGCGAACGCCTATTTGATGGCACATGGCCTCATAGGCGTGACGCAGCTCAGGGTTTGCCGCAACGCCGCCACCCAGACAGAACTCTTTTGCACCCGTCTGGCGAAGCGCCGTGCGAGCCTTGGCCACCTGGACATCGATAACTGCAGCCTGAAAGCTTGCCGCCACATCAGCCTGATTGATTTCACGGCCTGCCTGCTGTTCTTTCTGCAAGTAGGTCATAACCGAGGTCTTCAAGCCTGAAAGCGAGAACTGCAAATCGCCCGAATGCATCAGCGCACGGGGGAAACGAACAGCCTTAGGGTTGCCCTTCTCAGCTAAAGCAGAAATGAGCGGGCCGCCAGGATACCCCAGCCCCATTGCCTTTGCCACCTTGTCGAAGGCCTCTCCTACCGCATCGTCGAGCGTTGAACCCATAGTTTCATAGCTGCCCCAGTCTTTTACATGCACCAACATGGTGTGACCACCCGAAACGAGCGAAACCACCATAGGCGGCTTGATATCGGGGCAGGCGATCTTGTTCGCGTACAAGTGGCCCTCCAGATGGTTCACGCCGATAAGCGGCACATCGCAAGCCCAGGCCAAACCCTTTGCGAATGCCGCGCCCACAACCAGGGCGCCAACCAAACCAGGCGCGTAGGTCACCGAAACAGCGGCCAAATCGCTCCAAGAAAGATCGGCCTTGCCTGTGCGCTCGCGCGCTTGGGCCAAGCACTCGATCACCACCCCACCGATAGCCTCAATATGCTTACGGCTTGCAATTTCGGGCACTACCCCACCGAAACGGGAGTGAAAATCGATCTGAGAAGCAACCACATCAGCGACAATGGTTCCCGCTTCATCGATAAGCGCTGCGGCGGTTTCGTCACACGAAGACTCGATAGCCAAGATGAGCTTGCCCTCAAGCGGCACACAGTCTCCTGCAGCTTCGCCCGCATGTGAGGCTGCAGCATTCAAGCGCAACTCCATACCGGCAACGTCGTGCTCGGAAAGAGGAAGCGGGCCTTCATAGATGCAAGCGTTTTCGCCATCGGAATAATAACGCGGGCGAATACCGATATCCTTCAAACCCAAACGCTCATAGAAGGCATGCGCGCCCGTATTCGACGCGCGGACTTCAAGGGTCATTTCCTTTGCACCCAAATCACGCGCATCAAGGGCAATGCGTGCCAAAAGCTCTTGCGCAATGCCCTGACGCCTATAAGCCGGATCGGACGCCACCTTCAGCAACTGCACCTGACCATCGTTTATCCAGCCACCGGCATAACCCACCAGCTTCGCTTCGCCAACGTTCACCGTGCGCTTACGCGTATCAGCAACCTCAAACGCCGCCCACCACGTGCGGTCGGGACGAGGCAGCTCGTCGAGCACCTGTGCCTCGCCCCAGGCATCCGTACCCATAACCTGCGACTCCATGGCGGCAACCGCAGGCACCCATGCCGCTTCGAGCGGCTGATAGCGAATCACCGATCCGCCCTGCACACCCGACTCAAGGTCCTTCGCCTCAACGGCGTTGGCTTCGGCATCCTGCTTGGCAAATTTAATGCGCTCATGCTCTTCAGCGTCGGAAAGGCGCGTGTACACGGGAAGAAGCGTGCAAGGGTCGCCCAACACACCACCGTCGGGATCGAACGTCCCCTCCGCCCAAGCCTCCTGCGCCGCAAGAAGAAGGCCGGCGCCTGTTGGGTAGCGCTCTTCTTCGCCCGCAATGTTGCCGTGGCCTTCGCACAGAGCGGAGTATTTCTTCAGCGCATCACCCACGATGCGCTGATTGCTTCCGTTTCCAAGCCACTCGGGCAAGGCAGCTGCCTTCATGACAGTGTCGGAGTTCAGACGCTCGATACCGCTATCGGTTACGTGATAGCGAACAGGATAGACTTCTTTGCGCATCGCATCGCCCAATACCACCACCGAGCCGCGCGCCCCATTGGCCCACTGCTGCCATGCCTGAGCGTCTGAGGTGGAAACGCCGAACAGCGGCACGCCAAGACCGATGGCAACGCCCTTGGCGCTGGCAAGGCAGATGCGCACGCCGGTAAACGAACCGGGACCACGGCCGCACACTACGCACGCAACCTCATCGCGCGAAACGCCCGTATCCGCCAACAAGGCATCGATTTCAGGCAAAAGCTTAACGTTCGATGTGCGAAACGCACCGACCTCGCGCGAAGCGATGCAGTCAATGGTTTTCTTGGCACGATCGAGAAGACCTATTCCCAAGGAAATCATTTCATTTGCCGTGTCGAAAGCAACTACGTAGTTGTTCATGCGAATCCTGTTCTTATTGCATTGCGGCCGCCGATGCCATCTCCGTAAAAGCAACGGGGGCAGCACGGGATGGGCAAGCGACGTTAAATACCTGTTTTCTTTCGCTAGCTATCCTAGCGCATGCCCCTGAAAACAGAATAACCAGGCGCAATCCTTCCGAAAAGAACGCGCCTGGCAAAAAGCTAAGCCAACGCAGCCCGCCAACTCTGAAGCATTGATTCTGCCGATCCGTGGGCACATGCCCGAATTGCCCGAACGCCTTCGCCCTCGACGGCAAGATACACCTCGAGCCTATCTTCTGGCATTTCTTCGGGAAATTTCGAAGCCCACTCGATGCAGGAAACGCCATCGCCTTCGACGTATTCGTAAAATGCCAAGTCTTCCAATTGGTAAGGGGAATCAAGGCGATACAGATCAAAATGGTACAGGGGAAGGCGCCCATCGGTGTATTCAACCACCAAGTTGAAGGTGGGGCTCGTTACCGCCTGCGCAACGCCCAAGGCAGCTGCCAGCCCCTGGGTAAAGTGCGTTTTTCCCGCCCCCAGATCTCCGTCAAGCGTCACAACAGCACCTGCATCAAGCACGCCAGCCAGTGCCGCTGCGCAAGCTTGCGTTTCCTCTACCGAAGAGGTACGTGCTATTTCAACCCATTTGCCGGACATAAAGATTCCCTTCGGAAAAGCAGGATCCAACAAGAGCGCTCAATGAGGAACAACCCCATTGAGCGCTTTGGCGCCTTGGCGCCCATTCATTCATTTAATGACAAGCAGAATTACCTGATAGTCTTTTCTGCAGCCGAAACCGTATGCTCCATGGTGATAGAAGTGGTAACAGAACCGAGACCGCCTGGGACCGGGGTGATGGCATCGACAACGGGCTCGACCGATTCATAGTCGACATCGCCGCACAGGTTGCCGTCCTTGTCAAAGTTGATACCAACGTCCAAAACCGTCTGGCCTTCGCGGAAGCACGATGCATCAAAGGCACGCGCGCGGCCCGTTGCGCAAATAACGATGTCTGCCGTGCGCATGATCTTGGGCAGGTCCTCCGTGCGGGAATGGCAGATGGTCACGCTGGCATTACGGCGAAGCAGCAGCATGGCAACAGGTTTGCCCACCACAAGACTGCGACCAACAACAACTACGTGCTTGCCCTCTACAGGGATATCGTAAAAATCGAGCGCCCTTACGCAGGCTTCTGCGGTGCTAGGAGCAAAGCCTTCCTTGGCATCGGTAAACACCGCACCAAGCGATGCAGTGGAAACGCCGTCGATGTCCTTCGCCATAGCAAGCTCATCGCAAACAAGCTTGTCTTCCATCTCAGAGGGAAGAGGGCGGAACACCAAGCAACCATGAATGCTTGAATCGGCGTTGATGCGGCGAATTTGCAGGAGCAGTTTTTCCTGGGAAACCTTTTCATCGAGCTCGAACACACGTGTGGTCAGACCCAAAGCCTTTGCGCGCTTGCAAGCAGTGCGCTCGTAGCTCAGGTCGTCGGGGCGGGACCCTACGCGAACGATAGCAAGCGTAGGTTCGATGCCCAAGATCTTCAGACGCTCGACACGATGAGCAAGATCGGCGGCAATCGCATCAGTAACTGGTTTCGATTTCAAAATGCGGGTCATACTTATCTGAGTCCCTCCAACACAAATACGTAAATATCATCGGCACGCTTGCCCCATTCAATAATGAGACATTCTGTTTCGTCAGTGTAACGCTTCGCAAGCTTGCGATCCTCGAGCATTTTGGCATTGACGAAGATGTTCAGGGCAGCGCCCTTTAGTGCCCCTTTCGCAAAGGAAACACCCGTGGCAACATCGGAAAGCGCCATCTTTGAGCCATTATGAGCCATAAAATCGGAAAGATCGATAACGCGAGCACATGCTTTCATGATCGACAGGGGCACTTCGATGGCATCGATGAGCGCCTTCTGCATTGCTTTGGTGCGCTGCGCCTTTTCTTCTTCGGTAGCGCGGGGCATTTTATAGCATGCCGCCAAAGGGGCAAATGCCTCAGAGTCCTTCTTCGACAAGGCAAGGAGCTCTTCGCGCACCCGCTGAAGCTGCGATAGGCATTCCTTCACCTGGTCTTCCACGTCGACATAGCTTTTCTTGCCAACCGTCAGGTTTCCCACCATGGAATTCAACGCCGACCCCAAAGCTCCCACGTATGCGGCAGCAGCACCGCCACCAGGGGTTGGAGTACCAGCGGCAACCTCGTCAATTAATGTCCACTCGCTCAAGATGTTTCCTAATCGTTTATTACCTATGACAACGATACGGGCCAGCGCACCTGCGCCAGCCCGATAATACCTTGCTAGTATTTCCAGCTATTCTCTAGCAGCCTAGAACAAGCCAGAGATCTTGCCCGTTTCATCAACGTCGATCTTGAAGGCAGCAGGAGCCTTGCCCAAGCCTGGCATGGTCATGACATTACCGGTAAGGGCAACAACGAAACCAGCGCCTGCAGATACCTTAACCTGACGAACCGTGATGCGGAAATTGCGCGGAGCACCAAGCAGCGCAGCATCGTCGGAGAAGCTGTACTGGGTTTTCGCCATGCAAACCGGCATAGATCCAAAGCCCAATTCTTCAAGCTGCTTGATTTCCTTCTTTGCAGCAGGAGCAAAGTCTACCCCATCTGCATGGTAAATGCGCTTGGCAACTGCCTCGATCTTTTCCGCGAGACCCATATCATCTTCGTAGGTGAAGGTCAGAGAGCTTTCCTGCTCGCACAGACGCATAACTTCCTCAGCCAACTCTACGCCGCCTTCGCCGCCTTTTGCCCAAACCTGGGAAAGGGCAACGTTGACACCGAGCTCCTGGCACTTGGCGCGAACCAGATCGATTTCTGCCTGAGTATCAGTGGGGAATTCGTTGATGGCGACAACGCATGGGAGGCCAAACACCTGAGTGATGTTTTCCACGTGCTGAAGCAGGTTGGGAAGACCCTTTTCCAGCGCTTCGAGGTTTTCCTCGTTCAGGTCTGCCTTGGCAACGCCGCCATGGTTCTTCAACGCACGAACCGTGGCAACCACTACAACAGCATCAGGCTTCAAGCCCGCAAGACGGCACTTGATGTCCAAGAACTTCTCGGCTCCCAGGTCGGCACCGAAACCGGCTTCAGTTACCGCGTAGTCGCCCAGAGCAAGAGCCATGTTGGTTGCCATGATGGAATTGCAGCCATGTGCAATGTTGGCGAAAGGACCGCCGTGCACGAATGCGGGGGTTCCTTCGAGTGTCTGAACCAAATTGGGCTTCAGCGCATCCTTCAAAAGCGCAGCCATAGCGCCTTCAGCATGAAGGTCATGGGCGGTAACGGGCTTATCGTCGCGGGTGTAGCCAACAACGATACGGCCCAAGCGCGCCTTCAGGTCGGTGATGGAGGTTGCCAAGCAGAAGATGGCCATGACCTCGGAAGCAACCGTAATATCGAAGCCGTCTTCACGGGGAACGCCGTTGGCTTTGCCGCCCAAGCCGCACACGATGTTGCGCAGCTGACGGTCGTTCATGTCAACAACACGCTTCCACGTAATGCGGCGAACATCGATGCCAAGCTCGTTGCCGTTGTGGATATGGGCGTCGAGCAATGCAGCAAGCAGATTGTTTGCCGCGCCAATGGCATGGAAGTCGCCCGTGAAATGCAGGTTGATATCTTCCATAGGGATTACCTGGGAATAGCCACCGCCTGCGGCACCGCCCTTGATGCCGAACACCGGTCCCAGGCTGGGCTCGCGCAAAGCGATTACCGTCTTCTTTCCCAAGCGGGAAAGGGCATCGCCCAAACCTACCGTCGTGGTGGTTTTACCTTCGCCGGCAGCGGTGGGGTTGATTGCCGTGACCAGCACCAACTTACCGGGCTTATGGTCTTCGTTGCGGAGCAGGTTGTAGTCAACCTTTGCCTTGGTCTTGCCGTAGCACTCGAGGTACTCTTCCGAGATACCTGCCTTTTCAGCGATTTCGGTAATGGGGCAAGGCATTGCCGCCTGCGCAATTTCGATATCCGTCAGCATAAACAGTTCGCTTCCTCTTCTTGGCTTATTGCTCTGTCCTACTGGGTTTTACTGGGCGATCTCATCGTAGATCATACGCAAACCCTGCAAAGTGAGTTCAAGGTTGATTTCGGCCATGTGCTTCGATGCGGGGGCGATGCGGTGCGCCAAGCCACCAGTTGCCACCACCCTGGCCTCGTAGCCCAACTGATCGAAAACGCGCTCGACCAAGCCGTCGACACGAGCAGCCTCGCCGTACACCACGCCAACCTTGAGCGCATCGGCGGTGTTGGTTCCGATTGCCGTGCCCGGATCTTCCAATTCTACGGATCGCAACAACGCTGCGCGGGAAAGCAGACTACGCATGGACGAATCGACACCGGGGGCAATGATGCCGCCCACAAACGTGCCTGTCTTATCGATGATCTCGATATTGGTAGCAGTGCCGAAGTCGACCACAATGACGGGCGAACCGTACAGGCATTTCGCAGCAGCAGCATCTGCCACGCGGTCGGCGCCCAATTCGGCGAACTTCTCCTGGTCCATGTTGATAAGGTGCCCCACGGTTTGGGCGGAAATGACAAGCAGCTGAACGCAGAACGAGCGATAGCATGCCTTTTCCCAATTATGAGTAAGAGCGGGAACCACCGAGGCCAAAATAGCACCGTCGATGCACTTGGGATCAACGCCTTCTGCAGCCATCAGAACATGAAGTTTAATTCGGAGCTCATCACTGGTGTGATCTACGTTGGTAGCCACGCGCCACATATGGACCAAGTGCTCACCATCGTATACACCGAGCACGGTCTGGGTATTTCCCACGTCAATCGCAAGTAACATGTTTCTGACAATCCCTTCAGGTTTAAGCGATACGAGCGAATGCTACCATACTATCGATTTTGGACGGCAATCCCTTAGCCGTAACCGTAATTAACGCATCCGCAGAAGGTGGCGCAATGGAAAATCCCGCTCGCATACTCATCGTAGACGATGAGCCTTCAATCACTGAATTTGTAAGCTATGCCATGCAGAAGGAAGGCTACCTCACCGAGGTGGCTTCCAACGGCGAAGAAGCGCTCGAGAAAATCGAAAGCGACCACTTCGATCTGTTCATTTTAGACATCATGCTGCCCGGTATCGACGGATACGAACTGTGCCGCCGCATCCGCGCGAAGATGACAACGCCCATCTTGTTCCTTTCTGCGCGTGACAGCGAACTGAACAAAGTCGTAGGACTCGAGCTTGGAGCCGACGACTATCTCGCAAAGCCCTTCGGCGTGCGCGAGCTCCTTGCACGCACCCGCGCCCTTCTGCGTCGCAGCCAAGGCCTGGAAAACGCGCAGCCCTCGAATGAGGTAACGGCAAGCGGCATCACCTTGAACGAAGACACGCACGTTGCCCAAGGCGAAAAGGGTCCCATCGACCTCACCCCGCGCGAATTCGAGCTGCTAAGCTGCCTTATGCACAATGCGGGTAAGGTGGTTTCCCGCGAAGATCTTCTCCACGATGCATGGGGATGGGAATTCATCACAGAAACGAAAACAGTCGACACACACATCAAGCGTCTTCGCGATAAGATTGAGGCAGCCGGGTACGACCCAAAGCTCGTTGAAACGGTGCGCGGATACGGCTATCGCTTCAAGAAATAAGGGGCCGCAGACCGGCGCATGCGCTATCTGCCGCTTCGAGGGGATTCAATGAGGCTGTTTACCAATATTTCTTTTCTCACCGCTTTGCTGGCTATTTTCGGCAGCTCTGTTACGGCTGCCATTGCCGTGCTGGCGTTCGGCTGTTCGTGCTTCATCTTGGCATTTATCATCCCCGTTTCCTGCCTCTGCTATTTCTTGAGCTTGCTTATTGCGCATTTCATCGCCCAACCGCTCACTGAATTGGCACAGAAAACGCGCGCCTACCGCGAAGGCGACAAGAGCATCGTGTTCGAACCTACAGGTGCGCTGTACGAAGTTGACCAGCTGTCTGAAGATTTCCGCGAGTTGAACCACGCCTACGAGGCAAAGCTCGACGAGCTTTCCAAAGTGCAGGATCGTCAAGATTCTTTCGTGAGCGATGTTGCCCATGAGTTCCGCACGCCCCTCACCGCCATCAGCGGCAATGCCGAATTGATGCTTGACCCCGATATGCCCCAGTCAACACGCGAGCATTTCTGCGAGATCATCCTGAGCGAGTCGGAACGCCTGAAAAAGCTCACCAATTCGCTCTTGGCGCTGCAGCACGCAAAAGAAGGCGTTCCCGCAGCGGCCTTGAAGCGTTTGGATATCGCACCCGTTGCCCAAGAAGTTATCGAAATGCTTGAGCCCATCGCCCAAGACAAGAACGTCACCTTAAGCGTAGAGGGCGCTGCCCCCGATATCCTAGGCAACAACGATCGCCTCAAACAGGCGATCATCAATTTGGTTGATAACGCCATTCGACATGTTGAAGAGGGTGGCCATGTCCGCGTCTTACTTTCCGGCGTAAACAACCAGGCAATAGTTGCCGTAAAAGACGATGGTTGCGGCATCGAAGACGACCCTTCCCTCCTGTTCAAGCGCTTCTATCGCAGTGATGCCTCGCGTGCACGCAACAGCGGAGGCGCGGGCCTCGGACTGGCCATTGTGAAGGAAATTGTAGAGAGTTTCGATGGCACGGTAACCGCGTTCAACGCCCCCGAAGGCGGCGCCGTATTTGTGATGGCGTTCCCCGCCCTGTAGCGCCCCTTCGGGGATGCATCGCGACGAAATATTGCCACAACTTGCCACTTAGGAATGCATTGCGGCTAGACCTCGCCCAGGAAGGCACTTTCGGCTGCACGCGTTTTTTCGTTGCCGTACTGGCATCCCCGCGGAAAGGACAAATCACAGCGCTGACACCTCCACGTAGAGGACGGACGGCGACGCTGGCGCCTCCACATAAAGGACGAGCCACAGCGCTTGCACCTTCACGCAGGGAGCACGCTAATACCGCAGTGAAGGACGAACCTCAACGCTGGTCGTGCACCAAGCTCCCACGCAGACAGGAATCGCAAAGCTCCCACACGAAAGGCGAGTCGAAAAAGCGTGGCAATATTTGCCCATTGTGCATGATTTGAGGGATTCGGACGGGAAAAGGGCGCCTTGATGGCAAGATACCCGCGAGATGTATTCCCAAACGGCGCTTTGCAGGGCATTTTGAATACATGGGGAGCATATCTTGCCAAAGCCAGCTCATTTCGCATGCATGGCGGTGATATCTTGCCGTGAAAGGGCGTTTTTCCTGTCCAGGACCCCTTCGGGGATGCACCGCGACGAAATATTGCCACAACTTGCCACTTAGGAATGCATTGCAGCTAGATCTCGCCCAAGAAGGCGCCTTTCGGTGCACGCGAATACACAATGGCCGTTTCTTGCCAGGCTTCACCCAGTATTTACGCATATAAAAGGAGGGCCGCATGATGCGGTCCTCCTTACCTGACAGCCAATCAGAGCCAGTCTGATATCCGAATTAATCGAAACCGGTTCGATATCTGGGTTCCTCAAATTCAGTCCAATATTCGCAATGCAACATCGATAGCTACGCCCGAGTACTCAGGCGAAACGACCAGCCTCACGGGCCGCAAAACAGCTTCGCAGCTGCGTCTGCAAACCTAGCGAGCGACTACAGCGCTTACTGCCTGGGCAATCAGCACAGCGGCAATCATCTTCATTGCGTCAATCAGAACGAAGGGCGCCACCGCAGCGGCAAATGCAGCCTCAGCGCTAAGATGGCCCGCCACCATGAGCCACGCCCAACCAAACACATAGAGAACCGCCAGGAACACCACACCCATAACCACATTACGAGCAAGAACGCCTGCGGCAATGTGAGTTCCAAAGAAGGATTTCTGCTCCTCGGAAGCAAACAAGGGAGTGCGCTTCAGAAGAGAAGCAGCGGCGATAGCAACCACAGCAGCAACGAAAAAGCCGACGATGAAACCACCCGTGGGGCCCATCAGTGCAGCCAAACCACCCTTGAAGGAAGAGAACACCGGAAGACCCAAACCACCGAGAACGATATAGCCGCCGATTGCGACCAGCGCCTGCTTGGCGGGCAATGCGAACAGCACAAACATTACTGCCAGCGTCTGCAAGGTGAAGGGAACCGGTCCAAAGGGAACCGTAACCCATGCCGCAACCGCCATAAGAGCGATGGACAGGCCGCAGAACGCGACGGAACGAGCACGTGCGGTGGAATGCTGCGTCATTGCTTCGGACATAATTTATTCCTTCCTCGATTTGAACAAACGCATACTACGTCATGATCGGGCAGTATAACGCACTTTTTCAAATTACGTTAATATACAAATAGGCATGATATGTTGCCTTTTGTGAATAACCAGGCATTTTCCAAATCAATCCGATTCGGCGTAGTTTCGCGTTAGACGCCATGCGGCACAAAATTGTGGTAGGTATGCAACTGGATTCTTCGATGCAGTTTGGCTATAGCGGCCACTTGGCACAAGGGGCTAAAGCTCAGCGTTAACGGGCATTTAATACAAGCACCCACGAATGCTTTGCGAGCTACAACCGCCGTTCGTCTACAGGCAGCCATGCCCTACATCGTGCTCTTCGGCGCTACGCATGACAACCATCACCAGCCCGCAAGCTGCTAGCCAAGCCCATAAGCGTGACCACATGGAATTTAAACGACGCCTACGAATGCTTTGCGCCCTTACCAAAGCGAGACATTTCCTCTCCCGCCTCAACGCGCTTCAAACGGCGCATCTCGAACGCGAGGAACGCCGCCGCGGTAACAACGGAAAGACCATCGGCGATCGGAACCGCAAAATACAGAGCGTCCAAACCGGAAAGCGCAGGCACCAGCATAGGCAGCACAATGGGGAGCACGATATACAAAGGAATGAGGAACAGAACCTGACGGGTAAGGGAAAGGATGATAGATTTCATCGGCTGCCCCGTTGCCTGGAAGTAGTTGCCCACCACGATCTGGAAGCCGACAACCGGAAGTACAAGCAGCTGGACTTTCAGCGCAAAGGCGGTAAAGTCGCGCAGACCGTCAGCACGAATGCCAAAGAAGCTTACGATATCGCCCGAGAATAGCATGATCATGACCCACATGCAGGTGCCGATAACCGTAGCCATCAAGATGCCGAAGCGCACAGTTTCGCGCACACGCGGGATAAGCCCTGCTCCGTAGTTGAATCCCAGCAGCGGCTGAATCGCCACTGCGGTACCGATAAGGGGCAGCACGGTAAACATGGCACAACGCTGCACAACGCCGATAGACGCCAGCGCAGCTTCGGCGCCCAAGGGGCTCTGCGCACCGTAGAACACCAACAGGTAGTTAACAAGGAAGTTGATAACTGACATGGCCATCTGCATGATGAAGCTGGCAGCGCCCAAAGAGAAAATGAACCCTACTACTTCAGCATCAAGCTTCAAGTTGCGTGCGCGCAGCTTAAATGCAACGTTCTTGGTGAACAGGAAGTACCACAATACACAAACGCAGGAAACACCCTGACCGAGCACGGTTGCCAGCGCGCTGCCCACAACCCCCCATCCGAAAACCAACACAAACAGGTAGTTCAGAATGATGCAGGAAAACGTGCCGATAACCATGGTGAGCAAGGCGCGGTTTGGCGCGCCTGCCGTACGGATGAAGTTATTCACACCCATGCCGATGATCTGGAAGATAACGCCAAAAGCGACGATCTGGATAAACGAGTAGGTGTAATCGTGGATTTCAGGCGTAGCGCTGGAAAGCGAGAGGAGCGCCTCCATACAGGGCGGGATACAGGCGATTATCGCCACCACAACCGCAATGATAATTCCAAGGCACACCGTATTGCCAAGGCTCTTTTCGGCAGCCTGCTTGTTGCCTTCACCCAAGCGCAGTGCGGCAAGCGCATTGCCACCGTTGCCGATAAGCATGCCCAACGCCATGAAAATGGTCATTAGCGGCATGGCGGCAGTTGCCACCGAAAGGCCAATCTCGCCCATGGCCTGACCAAGGAAGATGGAGTCGATTACGTTGTAGGCACCGTTAACCAACATACCCACGATAGAGGGAATGGCGAATTCCAGCACCAATTTCGGAATGGGGCCCGTTCCCATACGCGCAGTACGGTCGTTGCCTTTAGCGGCTGCTCCCCCAGCAGCATGTTTGCGCATAGTGCCCTCTTCGAAATGTGCCCCTTGATGTTCTTTCCGTTCTCCCTGAATCTGCTCTTCGGCCATGCGGGCTCGGTACCTTTCGCTCATGTTTCATTATTGTGCCGGGCCACCCGCATCAACGCGTGCAGCCAATCAATTGCTCTGCCTATTCTGATAACGCAGCTTAAATACCGCCATATCCCCTAGGCAAAATGCATGTATTTATCAAATGTGTGTCATGTTGACCGCCTAGACAACAAGCGGCTTGCCTTGGGGGAAAATACAAGTTTGCACTGAAGAAAGGGCGGCCGTGAGCGTTTTTGAAATCGTCATACTTGGTCTAGCACTCGCTATGGATGCGTTTGCCGTTACTATCTCCAACAGCTTTGCCTATCCTAAAATCTCACGCACCCGCAGCCTTTCCATGCCCCTTGCTTTCGGCTTTTTCCAGTTCCTCATGCCCGTTGTAGGGTTCGTTCTGGGTCAGTTGGTGAGCGATTTCATCACCCAATATGCTGGCATCATTACCTTTGCGATCTTGGGATTCATCGGCGGAAAGATGATCTGGGACGCCTTCCACGAAGAAGAGGGCGAAGAGGCATCCGAACAGACACTCACTATGCCCGTACTGCTGTTCCAGGCAGTTGCCACCAGCATTGATGCCCTGGCCGTTGGCGTAAGCTTTGCCGCCCTGGAAGTAAACGTACTCACCTCTTCGGGCATCATCGGCATCACTACGGCACTTACCTGCATCGTTGCCCTAAGTATCGGCAAGCGCTTCGGTAACGCGCTCGGCGAAAAGGCAACCATCATTGGCGGCGCCGTGCTCATTCTTATCGGCTTGAAATCCTTGCTGCTTTAAACCAGCAGCTACGGACTATCTTTGAAGCGAAGTCACGTGCACTTCGCCAGAACTCATGGGCACAATAATCCCAACGTCGTTTTCAACAAGCAAACGCCCCAAGCCATCAACGCCACGAATAATTCCCTCGATGGTTTCATCTCCATTGATAAGCGCGAGGGATGCCCGCTTATCGCGATAAGCAAAGCGCTGGCTGTACTCATCGATAAAAGCCGAGAAGCCCTCCTGAAGCCAGCGTCCGTAGCGGCATTCCATTGCTTCAAGCATGCTTTCAACCACCTGGGTCATGACGGTACGCTGTTCTGCAGAAAGGCCAGCTTCCACAACACCATCTTGCAAATACGCCAAGGAGTACTTCCCCTCAACTTCGCGCTTGGCGAAAGGCTCATACACATTGACCCCCACGCCAACACACACACCGCCAGCTAAAGCCTCAAGCGAAATGCCCGCGAGTTTTCCCTCTGAGCAAAGCACATCATTGGGCCATTTGATAAGTGGGTTACAGCTTGAACGCACCCGCTCAAGTGCATCAGCTACTGCCAATGAGGCGACCAAGCTCAAAGTGGGGAGAATTTGCGGCGGCACGCTGGGTCGCAATGCGAAGGAAGTGTATACACCGCCCAAAGGGCTGGCCCAAACCCTTCCTTGACGTCCATAGCCGCCTTCTTGCTCCAAGGCCGTTGCACAATACCCCTCAGGCACACCCTGGCGAAGAGCTTCTTTTACGAGTTCATTCGTCGAGCGGACGCACGCATAGGCGTGCAAGTCCCAAAAAGAAGAAACGGCCGGGCGCAAAGGCGCCGCCACCGAGGGGGCGCCTTTCGCAACACGACCGTTGTTTTGATGCTCAGACCGGCTTAGCACTTCCATGCCTTGCCCACTGTTACGGTATCGAGCGTGACTTTCGTACCATCGGAGAGCTCATGGTTGGGAGCAATCTCAAGCAGCGGTTTCACCACGAAATCACGTTCGGTAAGAAGAGGATGAGGCAAAGTCAGTACTTCCAAGTCGGACACATAGCCCTGGTAATCAAGGATATCCAAATCGCACGTGCGCGGACCGTTCTTCTTTTCGCGGATGCGACCCAGCCTGTCTTCAATGATATTCAGATAGCGCAAAAGCTCTTGCGGGGGCAGGCCCGTACGCAAGATAAGCACCGCATTAACGAACGAGTCCTGGTCTTCCACATAAGCAGGCTCGCTTTCGTAGAAGCTGGAAACATCGATGATCTGAGAATCAGGCAATAGGCACATATCGGTGATAGCCTGGCTGAGCATTGCCTTCTTGCCCTCAAGCTCCTCGCCCTCGTCGGCAACCAAAGCAACGTTGCAGCCAAGGCCGATAAACGCATAGGGTCGCAGGTTTTCCTTCAGCGACTCTTCGGTTAACGCCACGTTATGGGTGCGGATTACCGAAGCGCCCAATTCGCATGCCATCAGCGCCTCTGCGGCAGACGCGGCATCGCGCTCCTTGGGGTCATCGATGTCGTAGGCATAGCCGATGTAGCTCTTTCGGGAAACGGCAACCATTGTGGGATACCCCAGATGCACTAACTCCTGGAAGTTGCGCATAAGCTCGATGGTCTGCTTGGCGGTTTTGCCAAAGCCAGGGCCAGGATCAAGGCAGATTCGATCGTGGGCAATGCCGGCCGCCTCAAGCCCGGCAGCACGCTTGGAGAGGTACTCGCATACTTCCGCCACCACATCATCGTATTGGGGTTCATCCTGCATGGTGCGAGGGTCGTCGCCCAGCATATGCATTACCACCAAACCAGCATCGCACCCCTTGGCAACCTCAACCATAGCAGGATCGCGGAAGCCCGTTACATCGTTGATGATGCTTGCACCCGCTTCAACCGCCGCCTTTGCCACCTCGGCATGGCGGGTATCGATGCTTACGCATATATCCTTTTCGGCCAGCTGCCTCACTACCCGTATAGTGCGAGAAAGCTCTTCTTCGACAGGCACAGGATTTGCACCAGGGCGCGTTGATTCACCGCCCACATCGATGATAAGAGCGCCCTCTTCAACCATTTTCTGAGCGGCAGCCACCGCTTCCTCAACGTTGGCGTACGAGCCACCATCGGAAAATGAATCGGGGGTCACGTTCAAAATGCCCATGATAACGGGAGTGCGGGAATCGAAGGGAAAGTGTCCACAGCGCCAAATCATAGTTTTGCTCCTTATAAACCACGCCCCAGGCCGTATGGCCCGGGGCGTTGCTAACCATTATTGTTGGTTGCCCGATTCAGGGCCCGACGCTCCCCCGTCAGGGGCTTCAGGCTTTGCGGGTGTTGCCTCGCTTACCGCGGAGGCCTGCTGATCCTGTTGTGCAGCCGCATCGGCGGGGGCATCTTCAGCAGTTTCAAGCTCTGGCTTTTTGCCTTCAGCTTCCTTGGCCTGCTCTTCCTGCAGGTACTCTGCCCAACGGTTGTTGAGCAATGCCTGGCAAGCATCGCCGTCAATCGTTTCGCGCTCAAGCAAAACGGTAGCCATAAGGTCCATCTGGTCGCGCTTGGAGGAAAGAATTTGCACCGCACGATCGTGGGCTTCCTTCATGATGCGAGCAACCTCGTCGTCGATACGGCGAGCCGTATCGTCGGAGTAATCCTGCGTGTTGCCGTAATCGCGGCCCAAGAACACTTCGTGATTAGGCTGACCGAACACCTGCACGCCCAAGTCGGAGCTCATGCCGTAATTGGTAACCATGGCGCGAGCCATTTTCGTTGCACGCTCAAGGTCGTTGGAAGCACCCGTGGTAATGTCGTCGCAGAACAGCTCTTCGGCAACACGACCGCCAAGGAACACAGCCAACTCGTCGCGCATTTCGTTGCGGCTGTTGAGCACCTTGTCTTCGTCGGGAATGGAAAGCGTGTAACCCAAGGCACGACCACGAGAAATGATCGAGATCTTATGAACGGGATCGGCGCCTTCAAGCATGTGGCCAACCAAAGCATGGCCCGACTCATGGTATGCAATGGTCTTGCGCGTACGTTCATCGAGAACGCGGCCTTTGCGCTCAGGACCGGCGATAACACGCTCCATAGAGTCCTGAACTTCCTTGTTGGTGATGATGTGCTTGTTGCGACGAGCCGTAAGAATTGCCGACTCGTTGAGCAAGTTGGACAGATCAGCACCCGTAAAGCCAGGGGTGAGCTTAGCGATGCTGGCAAGGTCAACGTCATCGGCCAGGGGCTTGTTGGCGGCATGAACGTTCAGGATCTTTTCGCGACCCTTCACGTCAGGAGCGTCAACGACGATCTGGCGGTCGAAGCGGCCCGGGCGAAGCAGGGCCGGGTCAAGAACGTCAGCACGGTTGGTTGCCGCAATAAGGACAACGGAGTCGTTGGCCTCAAAGCCATCCATTTCAACGAGCAACTGGTTCAAAGTCTGCTCGCGTTCGTCGTGGCCACCGCCCAAGCCAGCGCCACGCTGACGGCCGACGGCGTCGATTTCGTCGATGAAGATGATCGAAGGAGAAGCTTCCTTTGCCTGCTTGAACAGGTCACGTACGCGGGAAGCGCCTACACCTACGAACATTTCCACGAAGTCGGAGCCAGAGATACTAAAGAATGGAACGCCCGCTTCGCCGGCAACGGCACGCGCAAGCAGGGTTTTACCAGTACCCGGAGGGCCCACCAAAAGACAACCACGAGGAATTTTTGCGCCAAGGGACTGATACTTTGCAGGGTTTTCCAGGAAGTCCTTGATTTCCTGCATTTCCTCAACCGCTTCATCGACGCCAGCGACATCGGAAAAGTGAACGTCGGGATGTTCCTCAACGCTCTTTTTCGCCTTTGCCTTACCGAATGACATCTGCGAGTTGTTTGCCTTGTTCATCTGAGAGAAGAAGAACAGCAGCAGGCCAGCAATGATCAAAATGGGCAAGATCGATACCAGGATGGAACCCCAAGGCGATGCCAGGCGTACGCTGTACTGAATGGTAGGATGCGCTGCCATAAGCTGACCCAGCGAATCGGAGCCAACCCATGTGCAGGTGTAGTTATGCTCGGAGCCAAGCTTAGAGGCTGCAAGCTCCTGCGTCTGCACGATGGTGGGACGAGCGCCCGTGGTGTTTGCCATGCCGGAGTTCAGCGCATTGAATGCGGTGTTGAACGCGTCCGTCGTGGCCTCGCCCGCCGTAGCGGCAGGATAATAGGTGCCCGTAATGGTATAGGAGCCGGTGTCGTAAACAGCAGTGTTCACGCGGCCCTGCTCGACAGCCTGGGTAAACTCAGACGTCACCAATTCGTCGGTCTGAGTAACGCCATTCGTTGCCGTCATGGTGCGGATCATCATCACGGCAAAGAAAATGCCAACAGCCAAGAATACAACCAGCGTAACGATATTGGAGCGATTGGGCTGCTTGGGCAATGGGGGCTTGCTGTGATTAGGCTTCTTTTGATTGGGTGTTTGTGCCATAGATTATTAGTTCCTTATGTTCTTCGATCGAACCAACGGACGTTATTCCTGAGCTGCTTCGGGCTTCAGCACGCCGATACACGAAAGGTTGCGATAACGCTCGGCGTAGTCGAGGCCATAGCCAACGATAAATTCATCGGGGCATTCAAAGCCAATGTACTTGCACTTGATATCTGCCTGATTAGGAGTGTCCTTGCGAAGAAGCGTTGCCACTTCAATGGAAGCAGGATTGCGCGATTCGAGGTTCTTAATGAGGTAGCGCAGGGTAAGGCCGCTGTCCAAGATATCTTCAGCGATAAGCACGTGACGGCCTTCAATCTGGCTGGAGAGGTCTTTGATGATACGAACCACACCGGAGCTCTTCATGCCGTTGCCGTACGAAGAAATGGCCATGTAGTCCATTTCAACTGGCAGGTGGATTTCGCGAACCAAGTCAGCCATGAAGATAGCTGCTCCTCGCAGCACCGAAATCACCACGATGCTCTTACCTGCATAATCTTCGGTAATCTGTGCGCCCATTTCCTTTACGCGCGTACGAATCTCATCCTCAGAAAAAAGGATGCGCTCAAGATTGGGATGCTGCTCCACGAAAGCCTCTTTTCCCACCTCTAGGTGGAGTAAATACGGGTATAGACAGTACTTCAGTGTAACAAAAGCTTTCCTTAGCGCATTTGCGGAAAGGTGCCTGTGACTGTTTTGCAATAAATCTTCACTGTACAAAAGCGCCGCCACCCCTTTTTGAGAGGTGGCGGCGCTTAAGCAATGCATAAGCCGCGATTATTCTTTTGGCTTAACCTCGGCTTCGATGGTTTCCTGCATGATTTCAGGGAAGTTCTTTAGAAGCGTATCAACAGGCAAACCGACAATGTTGTTGAAGTCGCCGTCGTAGCTTTCTACCAACCTGCGACCCTTGCCCTGGATGGCGTAGGCGCCTGCCTTGTCGATGGTTTCACCCGTAGCAACATAAGCGTTGATGTCTTCGGTCGAAAGCTCTTTGAAGGTTACTGTGCTGGTCTCGGAGAACGAGCGGAAGGCCAACGAAACATTGCCGTCGCCTCCCTTTTCCTCCGATTCGTTGAGCATAACGAGCCACACGGAAACTCCCGTGATTACCTCATGCGTTCGACCTGAAAGACGGCTCAGCATCTCGCGCGCATGATCTGCACTGTAGGGCTTGCCCAGCATTTCTCCATCGAGCACCACCGTGGTATCAGCGCCGATAACAATGCCCAAGCCTACAGGGTTTTCAGCCAAAATATCTTGAATTACCGAACCAGCCTTGCGCTCTGCAAGCTTCTTTACTGCTTCAGAGGGCTGCGAGCGCTGGTCCGCATCAAGCGATTCGTCCACTTCGGTGGAACCGGTATACACCGTAAACTTAACGCCAGCTTCTTCAAGCAGCTGCTTTCGGCGTGGGCTGTTCGAAGCCAAGATAACGTTTACGGGAATAGTGGTTGTATCGGGCATGTAATTCTCCTTTTAGGCCAATCGGGCACATAAGCTTGGCAGGTACGTTTAATTGCAGTTGGCACAGTTTCGGACAACTTCAGGCAGGCGTCACGCTTCAACGCCTAAACGCTCATTTCGCGCGGTTGGGTTTCCGGCGTGCGCGGAATACGGCCATCGGCTCCACCAAAACGCCTTGCTTGTTAGCACTCACCGCTAAATTTCCCTGCACATTGGTAACGAAACCGCTGATGGGAGCACCTTCTTCATCGAAGGCAGATAGGATCGCCTCAATCGATGCCGATTCAATGCGCCCCTCGTTCCCAATAAAGGCCTCGAGCACGGCCATCACCACGCGACGCTGCAGCGGACGTGCAACCGCACCGAAAGAGGGAAGCAAGCGACAGCCATCGAACGAGTCTCCCCCGTCACCGCCGATCCACTCCAAATTGCTCTCAGCTGACTCGCTCGCCAAAGAGTCAAGAAAATCGTCTTCGTCGGCAATAAGGTTCATGGTTCGGCAAAGGGTATCGAGCAGCTGCCCATTGCGCTCTTTCGCCTTTGGGATTATCTCATGGCGCACAAACGCACGGAATCTATCAGTGTGGGCGTTGGTAGCGTCTTCGCGCCAACGGTTCCCCTCTTCGTCGAGCACTACCTCGCCGACAGGAATATCGTTCACGAAATCGCGTAGCGCCTGACGAGATACATCCAACAGAGGGCGCACCACCGGCCCGTTGGAGTACAGCATGGAGCGGAACCCACCAGGGCCCGTGCCTACGATGGATCGCATGTAGAAGTTTTCCACCCTGTCGTCTTGGGTGTGCGCGGTAACAATACGCCCTTCCGAAATGGGGATCATCACATGACGGCACAGGCTTTCGAGGGCTTCATGTGCTGCCAGGTAACGCTCATTTCGGCCGACAGCTTCTTCATTGCCACCGGTCGCTTTAGCCAAAGCCGCCACGTCGATCTCGCACGAGAAGAACGGGATTTCCAAATGGGCGGCAAGCTTTTCCACGAACCTCTGATCGGCATAAGCGTCTTCGCCACGAAGAAGGTGGTTGACGTGAAGGATGGCGGGCTGCCCCACAAGGCCGCGTTTGTAAAGGTCGCTGATAAGGTATGCCAGTGCGGTTGAATCCGATCCGCCCGAAACCATGGCAACCACGGGAGTTGCAGCACTGAACAGGCCCTGGGTACGAATGGTCTTTTCTATTGCGTCTATCATCAAGGGTTTCCTTCCAATTCCTACCCGAGGGAAACAAAGAGGCAGTGCGCCTTGCGCTGCCGTAAGATGCTTTGCTAGCGTGTTTATTGTAAATGATGCCCACAAGGGAAACGGAGCTTTGCCATGCAGTTCATCTTGCGCACAATTGCGATTTTCGTTGCAGTCGGCGTTGCCGTCTGGCTTGTTCCGGGTATCGACATCGTTGGAGCGGGAAGCTCATGGGGCTCCATTGCCGTGATGGCTCTCATCATTGCTCTTTTGAACATGACCATAAAACCCTTCCTCCAGCTTATCGGCCTTCCCATAACCGTGCTTTCGCTGGGCGTGTTCTACCTGGTAATCAATACCATTCTTCTGTATGTTGCCGCTTCTATGGGCAATGCGTTGTTCGGCGCCGGATTCGTTATCGATTCGTTTGGATCGGGATTTGTTGCCTCTATCGTCATTTCCATCGTCTCAGGCTTCATGAACTCCATCCTGGGAACCGACCAACACCAGTAATGGAACCTTTTCTGTTCCATTTAGACCAAAATCAATTCCTTGCCCCAAAACGTTAGATAGGACTTCGGCAATTTGGCATAATAAAAGCTTGCCAGAGACACAATTGAGGAAGGGGGATCATGGCAAACTCACGCACTAAAACCCGCGCGAAAAGCCAGGAGACCCGCAACAAGATTATTACCGTTGCCATTGGACTTTTCCGCGCCAAAGGTTATGCACGCACCTCCATGAGCGAAATCGCTCGCCAAGCTGGAGTTGATCCTTCGTCTTTCTACTACTATTTCGCTTCGAAAGAAGCGCTTATTGAAAGCATTCTTAATCCCAACGAGCGCATCCCCACCGCCGAAGACCTTGAAGCGCATAGCTCAAATCGCGCAGCGCAGCTTTATGCCCTTATCGCTTTCGATGTTGTGCACAAATGCGAGCTTCCCTTTGATTTTTGGGAGCTTGAAACCATCGCAAACGAAAACCCTTCTGGATTTGAGGCCTTCTTCGACCGTTACCGCAAACTCTACCGAACGCTGATCACCATCATCGAGCGCGGCATCGAGGAAGGTGTTTTTCATGAACGTCCCGCAGACGAACAGACCGTCGTTATCCTGTCCACCAACGAAGGCCTGCAGCACCATTACCACGCAAAGCACCGCAAAGAGCTGATCTTGGAAGCATCAGGATATTCGGTTCGTGATTACACGCCGGAAGACATCGCTTCCATGACGGGAGAGTCTATTCTGCCCTCCCTGATGAAAAGCCCTTCCGAACTCGAAGACGCCATCATCGAAGGCCGGCGTCTCTACTACATGTTGGAAAACGAGCTGGGCAAGCAATAACGCATTACCCTGCACCGTTTCCCAGGGCAAAAGCTAGCCTACAATAAGATTTCCCTCACGGACAGCAACGTTCTCAAGCGTCGGCGCCACCAGACGAGCGCGCTTCTCCACTTCCACTTGAGGCACGCCATGCGCCTCATCGTAAAGGCCAAATACGGGGTAACCCGCTTTTACAAGGGTGTCCATAGCATACAGGGCGTCCTCAAACCCCCAGGTAAGGGCCTTTTCTGTTCCCATTGCTTCACGAGCGCGGTCGTACACTGCAGGCTCACGCTTCGAAGCGCCCACTTCCTCGACCGAAACGATAGCGCTGAAGTAATCGGCGATGCCTGTTGCCCTAGCACCTGCCCATAGAAACTGCGGCTTACTGGAAGAGGCCATGCTCATCTTCACATTGTTTCGTGCACACGATTCCAGGATAGCCTCAGCGCCAGGCATAAGATGGGCACGCTCGTAGTAAGACATCATGTACTCATCCATAATGCCCATAACCGCTTCCATACTCGAAGCAAGCCCATACTGCTCGTGGAAGTAACGCGCTACTTCGGGGATGGTGAACGTGGTGAACATCTTGTGCTCTTCGGGCGTTACGGTAACGCCTGCCAATCGGGACACCTCATCCTCCAAGCCGCGCCAAGCCCCCAGGGAATCAAGAAGGGTGCCATCACAATCGAAGATGGCACCCTTGATGGGATCGAGTTTTCTATTCATATTCACGCTTAAGCGCTGCAAAGGCGGGCATAGAATTGCGGATAACATCAGCGGAAACGCAATAGCTTACGCGCACCCAACCACCAACACCGAAGCTGTCAGAGGGAACCAGCAGCAGCTCGTGCTCCTTCGCCTTGTCGGAAAACGCCTGGGCATCGGGCTCTAAGGCCTGCATCCACAGATAGAAGGCTCCATCGGGAGCGATATAGTGATAGCCCAGCTCATCGAGGCCCTGAGTGAGCAGCTCGCGGTTAGCAGCATAGGCGGATGCGTTCACCGGCTCATCGACGCATGCGGCAATCACGCGCTGAAAGAACACGGGAGCGCAAATATAGCCCAGTGCACGACCTGCACCAGCAACGGCAAACATCACACGCTCAGATTCCTCAACTTCGTTGGGAACTAAAACGTAACCGATGCGGTCGCCCGGAAGGGAAAGGGACTTCGACCAGGAATAGCACACCAAGGTGTTGTCGTAGATAGAGGGAACCCAGGAAACCTCTGGCCCATACGCAAGCTCGCGATACGGCTCGTCGGAAATGAGGAACAGCGAGCTGCCAAATTCCTTGCGCTTCGCGTGCAGCACCTCGGCCAATCCTTCAAGGGTTTCGCGCGTATAGACCACGCCTACCGGGTTGTTGGGCGAATTGATGATAACGGCTCGAGTACGCTCGTTGATAGCCGCCGCGAGTGCGTCTAAGTCGATCTGGAAGTTGTCCTTGCGCGCAGGAACCTCTACGCAGGTACCGCCGTCAGCCTCGATCCAAACACGATACTCGGGGAAATAAGGCGAGATAACGATGATCTCGTCACCTGGATCAACAATAACTGCCTTGATGCAGCAAGAAAGGCAGGAGGCAGCGCCCGTGGTGAGGTAGAAGTTCTTGGCAGCGTAATCGGTGCCAAAGCGACGATTAAGATTTCCTGCAATTGCTGTTTTCGTTTCATCCAAGCCAGAAGCAGGGGAATACGCGTGTAGCTGAGCAGGAGGCATATCGGCCAACTCATGCATGGTTTTTGCAACTTTGTCAGGAGCTGGGACGCTGGGGTTACCGATGCTGAAATCGAAAACCTTGTCTTCGCCAATTTCGGCCTTTCGCTCAAGACCGTACGCGAAAAGCTCGCGGATTGCAGAAGGGGCGTTGCCCAAACCATACATGGTTTCATTGATCATGGTATTTAATCCTCCTAATATGAGCCAGAAACTGGCTAAGAGATTATTATGCTCCCGCACTAGCGCACACTGCAAGAAATCCCGCTCTACGGATTGTTTATAGCTAGTTAAAGGAAACTGATGGAAGGCCAGAAAAATTTGGTTGATTTCCGATCTCAGCCGAACACGTTGAGCGGATAGACCGTTCCCGCAGCT